>Ga0208041_1000183_pt1 | contig 76227 bp, 77 predicted proteins | sample AD_SCU002_MetaG_FD_184453 | JGI IMG/M metagenome (GOLD analysis project Ga0208041, IMG submission 184453) | Active sludge microbial communities of municipal wastewater-treating anaerobic digesters from China - AD_SCU002_MetaG (SPAdes) (version 2) | ecosystem: Engineered > Bioreactor > Anaerobic...
AAATGAAAACACTCTCATTTATGAGAAGTCTCGCTAAACGACCGGCGCATGTTCGCAATTATTTTAAGCACCCGAAAGTTGATTATGCCGCTTAAAATTGACATATTCAATTGCCGGAGTAATAAATGAATCAGCCCATGCAGATCATTGCCGGATACTCCGAAATGTTATTGAATCTTTCAGAAAATCAAAAATTTCGAAACTCAAGATTATGCGGGATTCAGTCGAATTATTAATATCAAACAAGATTTCCGGCAGCGACAATGAATAGACTGGGCTGGTGATTATCATGAATGATAAAAAGATCCTGGTTGTTGACGATGAAGTTTTAATTCTTGATTTGTTAAGCGAAGTTTTCCAGTCCGCCGGTTATACAGTACTTACGGCCGAAAGCGGTGAAGAGGCGTTGAAAATACTTCAGCACGAAAATGTCATGGCTATGTTTCTGGACATTAAGCTTCCAGGTATTAGTGGCATTGAACTCTGCAAGAAAATAAGAATAGAGAATCAGATTTGTATCATCCATGCAATGACCGGGTACAACAATATTTTCGGTCTTCTGGAGTGTCGTGCTGCCGGCTTTGACGATTATTTTGTCAAGCCTGTTCGAATGAATTTACTGAAAAAGGCAGCTCAAGATGCTTTTGAAAAGTTGGAAAGATGGTACGTCGTTAAACACGAATTAAAATAACCGCGGTACTCTATGCAAAATTACAAATGGTAATTTTTTATTTCGGCTAATGTGGCAGTGTGCTGTCTCGTAGACGAAGCCTTTAAAACACAACCCTGTAAGAAAAGAAAAAAGACTTAACCATGTTTGGCTAAGTCTTTAATTTCGCTGGTGGGCCAGGACAGAATTGAACTGTCGACACTCGGATTTTCAGTCCGATGCTCTACCGACTGAGCTACCGGCCCTTGAATTTATTTAAAATACTGCAAAAAGCAGGTTTTCGTCTATATAATATGGTACCTTTTGTCAAGGTATTTTTTGATCACCGTCTTCCGGCTGACCGTTTATTCCCGCCTGGGTACCGGTTGCAGTTTGACCTTCTTCTTTTTGCGTTATATTGGAAATTGCCGGCGGTTCCGGAATATTCAGACCGGCGGTTTCATTTTCACTGGACCTGATAATAACTACAGTTCCGGCTATTTTGTCGTGCCAGGCCTGCTTTTTTTTGTCAAAAGCCGCCCAGATAAACCCGAGAGGGAAGGTAAACAGTAAGCTGGAGACCAAATAGCCCACTGATCTTAAAAAGGATGCTCCGAAGTCGAGAGGAGCGCCGTCAGCCGACACAACCTGCAGCCCCATCAGCATTTTTCCCGGCGTGCGGCCTTTTATACCATGAAAATAAGTAAAATAGGCGATCATTAGAATTGTATAACAGGCGCCTATCAGGAGGGTAATGGGGGTGACACGCGACGGATCGGTCACTTCAGCGATCCAGGCGAGATTGTCGACCGACATTGAACCCATAATAAATGCGGTCGCCACAATCACTCCCAAAAAAGAAAAAACAATGTTAATGATGATCGTATCGACAGTGAAGGCTACGAAGCGTCGCCAGAAACCGGCAAATCTATAGACAGTCATATTATCTCCTGGAAGTAATGCTGAAGATTCCTTTTTCGTACTGGATTATGGAAATTATCGCCATTGCCGCCGTTTCTACCTTAAGAATTTGTTTGCCCAGACTCACGGAAATGAAACCGGCTTCCCTTGCCCTGGCAATTTCATCCCTGGACAAGCCCCCTTCCGGCCCGACGATAATAAAAACGTCTCCGGCTTTTTCCCATGTCTGATCGGTAAGAATATCCTTAATGCTTTTTTGATCTTCTTCCTCCCAGAAAATCATTTTGAGGTCCTGCCCGTCCGCGCAGGCAAGCATTTTTTCATAAGAGGCAACAGGCAATACCTGTGTTATTTGTGCACTGCGCGAGCAGCGGGCGGCTTCACGGGCGATCTTTTGCCAGCGGGTGGTTTTCAGCGGATTTTTCTCAAGGGCGATGCGGCTTACCGAGCGCTCAGCGGTAAAGGGTATGATCAAATCCGCACCCAGTTCTGCGGCTGTGCGCACAATTACATCCATTTTACCCGCTTTAGGAAGAGCCTGCCCCAGAGTGATTTTAATTTCCCTGCCGGATGTTTGTACTTCATCTCCCAGTTCCGCGGCAACACTGTTGGCGGTAAAGCTTTTAATTGTCGCGGCAAATTCATGGCCAAAACCGTCAAAGACGTTGATGCGATCTCCCGGCTCCAGACGCAAAACCTGCTTTAAATATTTGTAGTTGTCCTGTCCCAGTACGCAAAGTTTTCCTTTTTCGAGGGCAACAGGACTGTAAATTCTGGGAATGGTCAATGTTGGGCTTACCCCTTCGGTGACAAAATAGTCTATTATGGAATAAAAATTTCCCCGTAAACTAGGCGATGGATGCCGCTTTTTTGAATACGTAGCAGACCCATTCTTTTTCGGTGATGACTCTGTTTAGAATCAGCGGCGCTTCTGAAAAATTCTCTTCGATCTCTTTGGCGTCCTGTTCGATTATGCCGGAAATGATCAGATAACCTTCCGGTTCAAGCAACTGCGTCAGGTGATGACGCAGTTTTAACAACAGTTTGGAGGTCAAATTGGCGATTATTAAATTTCTTTTTTCCTTGATCGCCGCTGCATCTTTACTAACAATATGCAGTCGGTCGGAGACCAGATTAATCGCGGCGTTTTCCCCGGCGATTTCCGTTGCCTTTTTATCGATATCCAGACAGATGACATCGCCGGCGCCGAGTTTTGCTGCGGTGATCCCCAGAATTCCCGTGCCGCAACCCACATCGAGAACTTTCCACTCGGCAATTTTACGGTCTTTCATGATGATGTCTTCCAGTGCTTCGATGCACATCCTGGTGGATGCGTGCTGACCGGTTCCGAAAGCCATACCGGGATCGATTTCGATAACGATGTCACGGCTTGACGGCGTATATCTTTCCCAGGTAGGTTTGACGATAATATTGCTGCTGACGCGAATCGGCTTGAAATATTTTTTCCACTGTTCGCCCCAATCCGGATCAGTGATGATTTCCGTTTCCAAAACAGGCGCCGGAAGATCGGGAAATACTTCTTTTAAACTCACCAGGTATTTTTGTATGGCGGAGATTCGTTTTTCGCAACGCACATCATGGGGAAAGTAAGCTTTTATTGTTTCCCAGGCCGATACTTCCGCAAAATCCTCCGCAAACGAAGGTTCCAGAGTTTCCTGAAATACGCCCTGGGCGCCTGTTTCCGTCAGGAAATTTCCCAGTGCATCCACTAATTCCGCACTTGCCGCTATTTCAACTTTCAACCATTTTTCCGGTTCTCTTTCTGTCATGGATACACCTGTAATATTAGGAAGTTAATTTAAAATCTGCTTTCCCAAGCTTATTTTTTAAAGATATATCCTCTTTTGGTTAATTTTTCAAGCGGGGTGTATGCTTATTATGTGTTCCAGAAGGAGGGATGGATCTGAAAAGGAAGGGGCTGACGACATTGTGGGTCGTTGGACGACAACGACGGTGCAGCCTTCCCGGCGGGCTGCTTCCATCTTTTCCCTTACTCCTCCCGCTTGCCCGCTGTCCTTGGTGACGAGGACGCCGACGGCGAATCTTCTGATGGCGTCACGGTTTTCTTCAAGAGAAAAGGGGCCCCGAGCGGCGATGATGTGGTCTTCCGGTATGCCCGCGGCCTGGCAGGCTTTCAGGGATGACTTTTCCGGCAGAACCCGGACGATAAGCGGAATGTTGGTTCTCTTGGCCTCGCCGGCGTAAGGGGTGAGGTTTCTGGAACCGGTCGTAAGAAGTACGGGTTTATTTGCGGCGAAGGCCGCCTTCGCCGCCTCGTTGTGATCAGCGGCGCAGATAATTCCGGCTTCTGTATAAGGGGCGTCGGCCGGACGTATATAAGCAAGGTAAGGTATGGCAGCGAGACGGGCGGCTTCGCGGGCTGAGGCGTGGGCGGCGCTGGCATAAGGATGAGCGGCGTCCACAAGAAGCGCTATTCCCCGGGCTTTGACCAATGCATAAATTTCACCGGCACCCATTGGACCTCTGCGCAGGGTGATATTCGGGTGAGAGCCGATGTCCAGGTCAATCTGAGTGGCGCAGGAAACCAGAACGCGGTATCCGGTGCGGGCAAGATTAACGGCAAGGAGAGAGGTTTCACTCGTACCTCCCATGAGCAGTATCATACCATTCCGTTTTCTTTGGCTAACTTTGTCGGCGTCGTCGTTGGCTTCTTCAATGTATGCATAATACGCCTCGTCGCCTCCTCCTAGCAGCCGCGTTATCCTTTGAAAGCGAAAAGGTGTCATATCTGATAACCCCTGGGAGTGATGAACTTTCCCTCAATGATTTTAGAAGTGCTGTTGCCGATGATGACGACGCTCCTCATGTTGATCTCGGCGGTAAGAAGATTATCCAGGTCTGTCAGGACAATCTTTTCGTCCGGGCGACCCGCGTCAGTGACAATGCCCACCGGTGTAGAACCCGGGCGGTGATTTCGAAGAATGGCTGCCGTCTGTTCCAGATGCAAAGACCGTTTTTTGCTTTTCGGATTGTAGAGGGCCAGGACGAGGTCCGCCCCGGCTGTGGCTTCTATTCTTTTCTGAATTATCTCCCAGGAAAGGAGCAGGTCGCTCAGGCTGATAACGGCAAAGTCGAGCATCAATGGAGATCCCAGTCTTGCCGCGGCGGCCGTGGCTGAGGTCACACCGGGTATGGTTTCGACGGTTACACCCAACCCCAAGGAGTGATTCAGTTCGAGGGCCAGGCCCGCCATGCCGTAAATTCCTGCATCTCCCGAGGAGACAAGCGCTACTACGTTACCTTGTGCGGCGCTTTCGAGGGCGGCACGGCAGCGTTCCACCTCCCGGGTCATGCCGGAAGAAATTATCTCTTTCCCTTCCGTTAGATCTTTGATGAGGTCGAGATACATTTTATAACCGGCTACGACGTTGCTTTCGGTAATCGCCTTTTCCGCCTGCCGGGTGCGGTCTTCCGGACCGCCGGGGCCGATGCCGACTACGTAAAGTTTTCCCGCGCTATTGCCACTGTTATGCTTTTCCATATTATCCTCTCCAGAATTAGTCTCGTATGCTTTCCCGCAAGAAGCGCCGCCGGTTCCGCTACAGCCGGCAGGCCTACTTTTTTCTGTGCAAGCTCCGAACCGGTGAAGACCTTTTTGGCCTCTCTGATTTCCTCGGAAGTGATGAGGCGAAGAGGAATTCCCAGACGAACCGCAGCCTCGATAAGCCCCTCTTCCTGAGCCTTAATGTCGGCGGAAGCAAGGAGCCTTACATCCTCCGGATCGGCCTTTATTTCCGCCAGCGCTTTTTTTATTGCTTCGATAATCTCTTCAGCTTTCGCTCCCCGGCGGCAGCCGACGCCGACGATGAGCGACTTGAGCGCCTCCGTCGTTGTTGTAATCACCGGTTCCGCGCCGATGGCATTGGCTGCCTGAAGGGCGATTTCATTGGCCCCCCCTTCATGGCCGGAAAGAAGACTTACAGCGAAACGGCCCATGGCGTCGACAACGACAACAGCCGGATCAGTATACTTGCTCTTCACGTGCGAAGCGATGGCGCGCACAACAACACCGGCGGGCGCCACATAGATGAGAGCTTGATACTGATTGAAGATCGCCGCGGTAAGATCGATAATGCTCTTGAAACGCAATGCATCTATGTCCATATGGATGCTTTGATGAACAAAAAGATTTGCCTGGGGAAAGCCCGAAGCCAGTTGTCTTATGACCTGTGCGCCTTCGGCGGATAAAGTCACCAGGGCTGTTTTCATTATATTGCCTCCGTGCCTTTTCTAAATTCATGGCTGAACTTCGCATCGTAGAGCTTTGATACCGGTATATCCCTGGAGAGGGCATGCCCCGCCAGGATGATGGATGTTTGCCCCAGAGCAGCTTCTTCCACCTTTTTAACAATGTCGCCCAAAGTTCCCCGGACTATCTTTTCATCCGGCCAGGAGACGTGATAGATGACGGCGGCCGGGCAATCGATACCGTAATGGGGAACCAGCTTCTCGATGGTTTTTTCTACATTCCTGCCGGAAAGGTATATGCACAGCGTCGCCTTCGAGCGGGCCAGCTCGGCCAGCTCCTGCTCTTGAGGAAGCGGGGTACGGCCTGACGTGCGGGTCAGGATGATTGTCTGGGATACCTCCGGCGCCGTAAGCTCCGTGGAAAGCGCCGCTGCAGCAGCCTGAAAGGCGCTCACTCCCGGCACCACCTCGTAGGAGATCCCGAGATGGTCCAGCTCATTCATCTGCTCTCTTGTCGCACCGTAGACAGAGGGATCGCCGGAATGGAGACGAACCACATCGATGTCCCGTTCCTTTGCCCGGCTGCAGACAGCGATAATCTCTTCAAGGTTCATCCCCGCCGAATCGTAGCGTTCGGCGTTATCGGGTACAACGGCCATAACCGCCGGACTCACCAGCGATCCGGCGTAAATAATGATGCGGCAGTTCTCCAGAGTGGTCTTTGCTTTTACGGTCAACAGATCGGGATTGCCCGGCCCGGCGCCGACGAAAATTACCTTCATTGTTGCTCTCCTTTTGAGGTGTGAATAAGAATAATTGAAAGGTAGCCTGTTTGTGGTTCACAATTCTGGAGTACTCGAAGGTTTGTTTCAATCCGCTGATCTTCCATGCCCGCGCGGCTCACCATAACGGCCCTTTCGATAACTCCGGTCTCTTCCATGATGTTGATAATCTCCGGTAGCCTCTTGTCGATTTTCATGAGAATTACAGTTCCCGGTTTTGTAAAAGCCTCGCGGATAACATTTATATCAGTCACCGCTGCGGGTATAACCATGATGGGTTCGCTTCCTTCGCCTACGGGAAAGGCTGTGAGGGCCGAGGCGAGGCTGAAAGCGGTAACGCCGGGAACGGAGACAATCTCCGCCTGAGGCATCAGCTTTTTCAGCTCCTTCAAGAGATAGATGTAGGTGGAGTAAAGGAAGAGATCACCCAGCGTCAAAAAAGCCGCGTCCTCTCCGCTGCTCAGAATTGCTGCCACCTTACCGCCGTTATCTTTCCAGCGGCGGGCGAGTTCAGCGGAGTCTTTCGTCATGGGAAAAGTCAATTCGTGGATCCGGGCATTTTTGCTGATGTAGCGACGGGCGATGGTCAGAGCCACGCTTTCCGCCTTGATCCTGGCTTTGGGCACAAATACATGCCCGCAGGATGCAAGTATCCGCGCCGCTTTGACGGTAACAAGTTCCGGGTCGCCGGGTCCCACGCCAATACCATAGAGCGTTCCTGTCTTCATTCCATAAGCTCCTTTTTAACGAAAATCACAACGGATAATGCAGGATGGCCTTCTTCGAGAAGGTCATCCGCTGTAATTTCCCGGACAGTTTCACCGGGAAGAGTAAGATCAGCACAGAGGAAGAGCCGGTATCCGGAACCGAGCAAACGGGCCAGACCGGCCATCCACGCAAATGATTCTTTTTTGCCTGCATACACGGCTATCTTTCCGGCATTAACAACGGCGTCATCGTCCAGGTGCGGCAGATCACCGTGGGCGTCGACAACAACGGCGTCATGCCAGTCAATGCCCAGCGCCGCGAACGCCACCTGCAGGGAACTGACGCCGGCGACGACCCGGCAGGCGTCTCTTCCGAAACGCGCAATCACCAGTCTGGCCAGGCTCAGCAGCCCCGGATCGCCCGTGACCAGGACAACGATTCTCTTTTCCGGTGAGATTATTTCCAACTGATCAAGAAGTCCTTCGATGGGGGATGAAACAGGGACGTACTGTGCGGCTGTTTGCGGAAACATGTCGAGCAGCCTTTGAGCTCCGACCAGAACGTCGGCTTCATGAGCAATTTTATAAGCCAAAGGTGTTACGTATTCCAATGAACCGGGACCGCAGCCGACGATCCTGATGGGATTGTCTTTCATTGCCATGGCGTCAGATCTCCTTTCTGCCCCAGCAAATTTGCCTTCATGTCCACAAGCACCACCGCCACGGGTATTTTCCCCTCCAGTCTCCTCTCGACTGCTTCACCGATGTTTGCGGCAAGTTCATCACCGAGAAGTCTTCTGTTCGCTTCCGACAATGCCCCCAAAATACCTTCTACGGTGGGGATATCCGTATACCCGAGACCCGTCAAATTTTCGGCCATATTTGCCACGTAAGGCAAAGCGCTTGGGGAACGCGACGAATGGGTGTCCCATTGTCCCTGAATGAGCTTTGCCAGTTTTCCCGGATGTCCCAGAATGAGAATCGATTCAAAGGAATGCTCTTTTATTGCATCAAGAGCAAAGCCCCATTCATTGCTCACCTCGATAATCTCTTCCTCGCGAACGTGCAGCAGCGTCCGGGCCGAACGTGCACCGATGTGGCCGGGAACGAGGACCGGTCGAGTAATTCCACCCGCGGAGGTGACTTCAATAACAGACCGAATCGATTCCCGTATGGCGGAGCAACTGAAGGGACGTACGCGGCCGGTTGTGCCGATTATGGAAAGCCCTCCTGTTATGCCCAGACGGGGATTGAAGGTACGCTTCGCCAGCTCTTCTCCACCGGGTATGGATATGGTAACAGTGACACCCCGCTTCGTCATTGATCTCACCACATCGGATATCATCCGCCGCGGCACCGGATTTATTGCCGGCTCACCGGGCAATACGGAAAGGCCCGGCTTCGTTACCGTTCCCACGCCTTCTCCGGCAATAAAGCAGACATCGTTGCCTTCCGACCAGGCCAGAGATACCGAGATGGCGATGCCGTTGGTAATGTCGGGATCATCGCCTGCGTCTTTCACAACCACTGCCCGGGCGCTTTCTTTGCCGAATTCTGCAACGGCAACAGGTATAAAAACTTCTTCACCGCCGGGTAGCGCGAGAGTAACCTTCGCCGGCGCCTCGTTGCCAAGCATGACCGTCATGGCCGCCTTAGCCGCCGCCGCGGCACAGGCTCCTGTCGTGAAACCGGAGCGAAGCGTTTTAGTCTTTGACGCCATCTTGGCTTCTACCTCTTGTAAATGTTGTTGTTCTTTATATCCGTTGCCATTTTACTCTTTGTGTTTAGGCTGAAGACCGAAGGCTGAAGGTTATTTAGTGGCCTTCGGCGCCTGTTTTTTATTTCCCTCTTTTTCTTCAGCCCTCAGCCTGTTCCTGAAGTTATACGCATGATTTCGCGGCGCGCCTCACCGATGGTAAGAGGTATCTTTTCAAAGGCCATTTTATCTTCATGCTTCAGCCTATAGATCAGTTCAGCGATCTGAGGCAGGCGCAGCCTGACATCAGCCATGTCGTCGGGAGCGGAAAAGACTTCTTCGGGCGTGCCGCCTCTGACGATGGAACCTTTACTGAGAATATAGAGTTTATCAAGGAAGACGGGCACCAAATCCACGCTATGGGTCGCCATGACGATGGTGACTTGCTTTTCCGTGTTCAGTTTTTTCAGCAGGCTCATCATCCGATATTCCCCCATGGGATCGAGACCGGCTGTTGGTTCATCGAGGAGGATTATTTCATGGCCCATGGCCAGCAGGCCGGCGATGCAGACCCGTTTCTTCTGACCGTAGCTCAGGTTATGTATCGATTTTGCTTCGTATCCCGCCAGCTCCACGTCATCAAGAGCTTCTTTGACCCTTCTGGCAACCTCTTTGCCTTTGAGACCCATGTTAAGAGGACCAAAGGCTACGTCTTCTGAAACACTCCCCGCAAAGAGTTGTTCGTCGGGACTCTGAAAGATAAGACCTGCTTTGCTGAAAATCTCCTTCGGCGAAAGTTTTTGCACATCCCGACCGTCAAGGTGAACGGTTCCCTGGAAATCTTTGATAAGTCCGTCCATGATCTTGAGAAGAGTTGTTTTTCCTGAACCGTTGGATCCCAGAATCCCGGCGAATTCTCCTTTGCGGATATCGAGGTTGATTTTGTTCATAGCCCTTGTTCCGTCGGCATAGACAAAAGAATTTATCCTCACAGCCAGCCTGACTACCATATCTTCCATAGGATCCCCATAACAATGATCAACGATAAAACTCCTCCTATTTCCGAAGGTTTAAAGGGCTTATGCTCCAGGTTGGGCATAATGCCGTCGTACCCCCGCTGCGTCATGGCAACGGTCGTCTTCTGACTTTGATCAAATGCTTTGATAACAAGCGCCCCGGCGAGGATTCCGAACGAGTTGAAGCCCCGTTTAATTGTAGAATAGCCGAGCCTGTTTTTCTGAGCGCTGTAAATGACCATAGCGTCCTCGAAGAGCATGAAGATATAACGGTAGGCAAACAGAGAAATTTCGATAAATCCGCGAGGTATCTTCATCCAGGAAAGTCCCGCCATAAACTGGTTGAAAGGGGTTGAAAATCCCAGGACGGCTACAATCGTCACGGCCCCCATTATTCTGCATCCCAGACGTACCCCCTCCAGCAAACCTTCCCGAAAACCCGTGACAGACATTCCCGCCAATTCAAAGGAAAAGAGCGGAGTTTTTCCCGTGCAAAAGATCTTAAGGACAAGAAGCACTGCAACGATAAAGAATGGCTCCGCATACCTGATAAAAAGTGCCCGGGGATGAACCTTCATATCGACGCACAGCCCCACTCCGCAAAGAAAAAGAAAGACAGGAAAGCTTATCCCCTCGTAAGTGAGGACCATAACGAGAAGGACGATGGCCGAGATGATTTTGACTCTGGCATCCAGGCGGGAGAGCCAGTGATTTCCGTTGTGGATATAATCAGAAAGTATCATTTCTTTTCTTCCGGCATCATGTCTTTCCCGGCATCTAAAGGCTGCGCCTTTTCAGCGAGTAATGATCGCCAGTAATATCCTGCAGCAAATCCGCCTAAAGCACCGGCGATAAGAAAGAGGAAGAGTCCGACATCGCCCTGCTCCATATCGATGAGTGGTTCTCCAGCCTCCCTGCCCTGCTCCCTGGCCACTTTTTCGATAACAGCTTCATCAACACCGCTCCACTTGGCTGCATCGGCAGGAATTGCCGATGATAACACTGTGCCTGCTATGCAGAGAGAAATGAGTAAAGCTGTTACTCCATGTTTCTGCATCGCTGCCTCTCCCGGCTTGATTACCCGCATCTTGACCAGAAGATCCGGTCTTTTCTTATAAAGAAGAACAACCATTCCTGCCGTCATGGCCCCTTCGAGAATCCCCAAAGGCAGCTGCGTGGGAATAAAGGCAATCATTATTTTCCCAAAGAGAGGTAGGAAAGACGCATCTCCTTTGATGCCGGAAGCCAGCTCTACCGACGTCGTCAGGTACGTAGCCCAGTCGGCAAATAACCCGGCCATAAACCCGGACACAGCTATGTTCATTTTGACAGTTCGTAATAGTCGGAAAACAAAATAACCGGTAAAAGACCCCATCACGCCCATGGAGACGATATCGGCGCCAAGCGTGCTTAATCCACCGTGGGCAAGAAAGATTGCCTGGATGAGAAGTGCCACGGTCGCAATTACGATGCTGACGGCCGGGCCGACGAGGATTCCGGAAATACCGGTTCCACAGGGATGTGAACATGTCCCCGCAAAGGGGACGGGAATAGGCATGCAGGAAATGATAAAGATAACCGCCGCCATCAGCCCGACCAGCGGCTTAAAAGAAAGATCGTCGCGGGAGCGTTTGTTCAGACTGTACAACCCATACGCCACAAATGGAATGGCGACGGCAAACCAGAGGGCCGCCCAGCGAAGCGGCAATATGCCTTCGGCAATGTGCATGGCATAGACGGCATCCGCCGACAGCAGAAGACCGCAGCAGATCAAAGCAATAAAAATATTTTTCTTCACGGATTTCATTATTCTGTTTCCCCGTATTCCCAGGATTTTGCCGCTCTTATGATACCGGTTGTTAATTGATGTATTTCGCTCTTATATCCTCAAGCCCTTCCGACTCGCCGATCCGTTTTATCACCAGATCCGTCAGCTTTTCATCAAAGCCGAGATGATTTCCCATGATAAGATTTACATTGGGAAACTGTAGCGCCTTCTCGAGAAGTATCGCCGGGATGTCTTCCTGCATATGCGCGCCGAAATGGAGGAAATACGGGATGACGATGACTTTATCAGCCCCTCTGCTGACACATTTCTCGAAAACCTCACCAAAGCGCGGGCCCAGCATAGACATGCTGCATGTTTCGACCATCACTCCCTGCAGCCTTTCTCGAATACTGCAGGCGACCTGCTCCATGCCGCTGTCGGCACCCGGTACCCGGCTGCCATGGCCCATGAGGATGACGGCCTGGTTTGCTTGCCGGGGAATTGCCTTTGCTGTCTTTGATTCCACTTTCTTTGCGGCCAATGATGCGAGGGCATGCAGAATACTTACCGCAATGGCGCTTCCGCCGCGTCGGCCCCTGAGGGCGATGTAGGGTATGCCCAGCCCCATGGTCTCCTCCTTGCTTTCCGTGACGTGGACGAAACCGACCGGCGCAGCTACGACCAGAGCCGGTTTAAGTCCCTCTTCAATAATCATCCGGTTGAGCTCCATAAGACCTACGGGGGCATTACCGAAGAGTATAATTGCGCCTTCCAGCAGGGGTGCGGCTTTGCGCACTGACAAAAGAGATCGGGGAAGCCCGCTTTGTTTTGCCTCAGCTGCTATGTCCTGATCGGCAATATGGCAGTGGATAGTATCAGGATTGTAAGCAGGGTTGATCGCGGTCAGCCTGGCCAGAGAAATGCCGGCCCGGATCATGTTTGTATCCGTATAAATGGGCTTGCCATTTTTCAAAGCTTCGATGGCGGAACTGACGGCCTGAGGAGAAAACCGGACATCATCAATGATGGTAAAGTCGCCGGTTGTGTGAATCATGCGGCGAGCCACCTGCCATTCGTCAGAAGATAATTGATGCGCCGGGGCTTCCCTGTCGATGATTTCGAAGGAAATTCTTTCTATGTCATCGCCGCTCATTGGTTTTTCCATAAAGCGGCTCATAAGTGTTCCTCTTTCCTCTTTCATATTTCTCCTTCTTCCTTTTGAATAAGACGGCCATAGCTCTCTATTAAATCATGACGATTTCCCGTCCGTAATTTATCCCTGAATGCAAAAATCCCCGAACCTGGAAAGGTTCGGGGATGCCGTATTTCATCCTTTATTAACGATGCATTACTATTTTCCTTAATAGCCTTGCACTGCATCATATTCATAGGCAGGTCTTCTGGCTTCCGGATCAACCAAATTACCGCGTCTTCCCATTTATTAAACAGTGACTTATTGCGGCATTTGTCCCCGGTTACAGCGGCGGATCCACGACGGACTTGCACCGTCTTCCCTTGCAGCACGTCTAAACCAAATAATTATGTTGAGTCTACAAAGATAATACTTTGATTTAGAACCAGCTGCCGCCCTTACGAGCAACCTATGGTCGTGCTGCTTATCCTATGTTTCCCTCTTTGTCAATAATGGTTTTTTTTATTACATCCTTCTTGACAATCATCCGCTTTTTTTATATAGACCCCAAAAGGCTCGACAGACAGTTCTTTTAAAGTTTATTGATGTTGTTTTGGTGCCCCGCCAAAAGGGGCATAATAGGGAATCCCGTGCAATTCGGGAACGGACCCGCCACTGTAAGCAGCGACGACACCCATGCTTTTCAGAGTATTTCAGAGAATGCTTCTGAGAAGGAAACCACTGTTAGATTATAATGGGAAGGAATGGGTAGTAGGATGACCTGCGAGTCAGGAGACCTGCCAAGACAAGTTCCGTGCAGCTTCGATGGCAAAGAGGGCACGGTAGTGTGTTTGCCGGATTATAAAAACGTTAATCCCCGATCATGACAAGTGATCGGGGATTTTTTTTGGAAAGGATGTCCTTCAATGGAAGAAGACGTCCGGGAAGGGATCGTATATGAAAGAAGAAATCATGTTGGCGAACCGGAAAAACTGGATCAGTATTATGTCATCGTTGACGGTTCATGCCGGTTTCATGTCGGTCTTCTTTATGCTTTCAGCCTTTCCCCTGCTGGATGTCCAGACTTTCCACATACGTTTTGACCAGTTCCAGGAAGAGCAATCAATTGCCTCCTCGCCCGCTCCGGTCCAAGCAGCTACGACACACCGCGAAATTCGACGCCCCCGGACACAAAAGCCACCGATGCAGCCGACCCAGCGTAATACAGACGTTATTGCTCCGCAGCAGCCGGATAATGTGCCCCCCGTCCTCGCGCAAGAATCACAGCTGCCGCCGGCAAGCACAAACGTTATGAGCGCTGCTTCGGCTGCATCCGCCGCACCGACAGGCGACAAGACGACAAACTCGGGAGTTTTGGACACGAAGTTTGGCGAGGTCGATGCCCCGCGCTTTCTTCACCGGGAATTGCCGTTATATCCGCATCGTGCACGGCGCCTGGGCCGCGAGGGAAAAGTTGTGCTGAAATTATTCATCGATCAGGCAGGAAAACTGCGGGATGTAGCAGTTGTCGAGCCCGCTGCTTATGGTTTTACGGAAGCGGCTGTGGAGGCTGTAAAAAAGTCCACCTTTGCGCCGGCGCGCAGACACGGCCAGAGCGTTGCTTCCCGGGCAATCATCAACATTCGTTTCCACCTGTTGTCAGAATAATGAAAATTTTAATTTTGAGGTAAAAATTATGGCCTATCTGGGTTTGATCATTGATTATGGTATTTTAGGGCTTCTGGGAATAATGAGCATTGCCGCTTTATCGATTGTAATTGAAAGATATCTCACTTTCAGAAAAGTTCAAACGCAGCAGTTTCCGGACAAGCGTTTGCTGGAATATGAACTGACCAAAGGAATTCATTTAGTCGCCACCATCGGGAGCAATGCGCCCTACATCGGTTTATTGGGTACCGTACTGGGCATCATGTTTACGTTTTACACCATGGGAACGCAGGGTTTTATCGACACCAGCAAAATAATGATCGGGTTGTCCATGGCGCTCAAAGCCACCGCGGCGGGGCTGCTGGTGGCCATACCATCGATCATTTTCTACAACCTGCTGCTGCGGAAAGTAAAGGGTATTCTGGTCAAGTGGGAGGTGGAGCATGAAAGATAAGGAGTTTGACTATATCAACGTCATTCCGCTTGTCGATGTCATGCTCGTTCTGTTTACCATCGTTCTGACAACATCCACCTTTATCGCCACGGGAATGATTTCCGTGTCCCTGCCGAAAGCGTCGCAGGCCGGCAGCCAGGCGATCTTAAAACAACAGACCATCACCATCGATCAAAACGGAAACATCTTTTTCAATACATCACCGGTGCTGCTGGAGGAACTGGGTACAGCGCTGCATAAACTTGATCGGGAAACGCCGATCCTGGTTCGGGCGGATTCTTATATCCGGCTGCAGTCATTTATTGACGTACTGGATTTGTTGAACTGCCGCGGTTTCCAAAAAGTTGCGGTTCAGACGGAGAAAAAGAAGTAATTCGAAATTGATGAACAGATGACTAACTTAGGGAGGCAGGGAAGCACCTTTGGCCGAGGATTCCCTGCCTCGAAAGGGTAACGTTCGACTGAACATCACCTCTTTGTAGTTTTTATATCAGAAAGGGGGTGGCGTGTAAAGCAACAGGAGGTAAATGAATGCGTGTAAGATTTTTGCTTCTGGTCTTATTGATTTTATTTTCGTCAAACACTTTTGCCGAAGAAAAGAGCAGTGGCGAACCCGAGAAAAAAGAAAAGAGCGTAACAAAACTTGAAGATATTGTAATCACTGCAACGCGCACGGAAAAAGATCTGAGTTCAGCGCCGGGAAGCGTGAATGTGGTTACAAAAAAAGATGTGGAGAAGCGATTCGTTTCCAGCATTGACCAGGCGCTGAATGCTACCCCCGGCGTCATTGCCAATCGTGCGGGTATTCGTGACACCATGTCCTCGATAGCAGTAGGCGGCATCCCCGGACAGTCCAGAACTCTGGTGATGATTGACGGTATTTCCGTCAACAGCCCCTACTCGGGCGGCATTGACCTGACCGGCGTCGCCGTTTATGACGTCGATAAAATCGAAGTCGTCAAAGGGGCTTTTTCCAGTCTTTACGGCGGCAGTGCGATGGGCGGCGTTGTCAACATTTTTACCAGGATGCCGGAAAAAAGAGAAGCGACAATCAAAAGCGGCTACGGTACGGCCTGGCACAGGGGTGAAGCGGAAAAGGACTTAGTAACTTTTTACGCAGGCGGCGGCGACAAACTATACGACAAATTACGTTTGTTTGTAAGTTATGATTATACGCAGACCAACGGCTATCCCACCACTTTAAACCTTCAAAGCAATCAACCGACGGCCGGTATTACCGGCTGGTCGCAGACCACAAGCAATACCGGAGCCAAGCGCTACCTGATCGGCGACAAGGGTGACGAAAGCTGGCGCAACGACAATATTGCTTTTAAGGCTGGCTACGATTTTACTCCGGCCACCAAATTCATGTTTCATTACCGGAGATCAACGTATGACTACAGCAATGAGTCCCCCGCAACATATCTAAAGAATGCAGCGGGCAGGGAGATCTGGTCTTATGGCTCCGTCAAGGAGGGTACCTTCCTTTCCGGCGCCGGCGGTAGTGTTCGAAATGTTTACGGCGTCGATTTGGAAACGGAGCTTTTCGAGCGGGCTAATGTTAAATTATCGCTGGGATATTTTGACCAGGAAAAGCGCTGGTATGTCACCCCGACCAGTTCCAGCGCAACACGCGCGGGCGGCCCGGGAAAATTGTCTGATTCTCCTACGGCTTCATATAGCGCCGACCTGCAGGTTACCATCCCGATTTTGAGCCGTAATGTTCTCACTGTCGGGGGAACCTTCAAGGGCGGCTGGTCTGATTCACAGGAAAACAATCTGACCAATTGGCTGGATGAAAGCAGTAAGACTGACCTCACTTACCAGGCAAAAGGCAAGGAAAAAACTTTTGCTCTTTTTGCCCAGGATGAAATTCAGGTTTCCGACAATCTGACCGCTTATATCGGCGCCAGGCAGGATTGGTGGAAAACCTACGACGGATATGTATACCAGTCCGGAACAGCCGGATATCCTAAATCCTATGACAGCCGCAGCGATTCGTCGTTCAGCCCGAAAGGCGCCCTGGTATATAAACCTTTCCAACAAACTACTTTGCGCGCCTCACTGGGACGGGCGTTTAGATCCCCGACACTTTATAACCTCTACAGAACCTGGACCACGCAGTCCGGAGTGACTTACAACAGCAACCCTGACTTGAAGCCGGAGACATCGACATCATGGAATGCCGGCATTGATCAGGAACTCTGGAATGGGGCCAGCATCTCGGCGATGTATTTTGAAAATTATATCAGCGACATGATTTATACCAAGACGGTTTCTTCTACACGAAAGGACGCCGTGAACGCCGGCAAGGGGCGGAGCAGGGGTGTGGAGTTGTCGGCGCAGCAGAAGCTGGACATGGGGCTCAGACTCTTTGCCAACTTTACCTACACGGATTCAAGGATAACGGAAAATGACGCCAATCCGTCGTCTGTGGGCAAGCAGATGACGGACATTCCCAGAATCATGTTTAATGCCGGTTGCGATTTGGAAAAGGGGCCGGTGACTGTGTCGCTTCTGGGCCGCTATATGGGGAAAAGGTACAGCAACGACGATAATTCTGATTCTGTAAGCAATGTCTACGGCTCCTATGACTCGTTTTTTACCGCCGATGCTAAAATTTCCTATAAACCGGTCTCCTGGGCTGAGGCTTCATTTTCCGTATCTAATCTGCTGGACCGGGAATACTATTCTTCCTTTCCGGCGCCGGGAAGATCCTGGTTTCTCAGTTTAGCGCTTAAATATTAAATTTCCTGTTTTCGAAGGAGGAAGTACAATGGATCTAAATATGGCTCTGTGGGCGGGGGGCACGCTTTTTACACTGACCGGATTTGCCGGGAAAGTCGGTTTTGGTCTTGGCTTCGGCCAGGTTCAAAACAAATGGATCGGTTTTACCCTGGCGATGTACGCGCTGCTTTTTATCGGCATGGCTGTGCTTTCCAAGCAACTCATGGAGTGGATTGCACCGATTCTCAGCGGTGGTCCTTATCTTCACTGGTTCATGGCGGCCGGACTTACGGCCTGGGGCATATATGCAATCATAAGCACGGGGATGGAAAAGAGTGACTGCACCGCACAGCCGGGTATAAAACACGGGTCTTCCCTTCTTTTAATTATTCCCTGTCCTGTGTGCCTGTCGGCAATGGTTTTTTCCACCTGGGCGGCGCTTAACGCCATCCGGCTGCCGGCGTTGCTTGTAGGGTTGGGTTTGGGTGCTGTTTTCGCCGTCTTATCGTTGTTCTTTGTATTTTGCGCCCGCACCGGGAAAACGGAAAGTCCGGAGACATCGCTGGGGCTGGTTATGATCGCCGTCGGTTTGTATTTCGCTTCGTCGCTGGTGCTTCCCGCCAAAATTGAGGCAGCCAGGAACATGTATTCGTCATTCGCTGAAAAAAATTATTTTCCGGCTCATTCTGACGCCGCTTTTGTTTTGCTTTTAATGGCCGCAGCCATTGCCGCCGGTTATTTTTTAATGGAAAGGAAAAAATATTAAATGAATATTTTGGCTGGATTGGAAACATTTCTCTATCTCGTTTCATCAGTGCTGCTCTATCCCGTTGTTGTTGCCTTAGTCTTATTAATTTTCTGGGTACTTCTTTCTTTTGGCGGTTTTCTTCGGGAATGGATTGACCGGAGAAGAAATCATTTTTCACCGCTGACAAATTATCTGATTTTTCTTAAGGAGGCCTTCCGGACGGCTTCCGATCAGCGTCATCTGGACATCACGGCGGAACGGATTCTGCAGGCGGAAGAATTGAAACTCGTCAAATCCCTGGACCGTATTCGTTTTGTCATTCGCACCGGCCCGGCTCTGGGACTCATGGGAACATTGATCCCCATGGGTATTTCCCTTTCTTCATTAGCCCAGGGTGACATGCCGAAAATGGCGGGCAGCATGGTCACGGCCTTTACAACAGTTGTTGTCGGTCTGGCCTGCAGTGTAATCGCATACCTCATGGCTCTGGTAAAGGAAAAATGGGTTCGCGCTGATATGCGGGAACTGGAATGCGCAACAGAGCTTCTTTTACGGGAAACAAACGGACGGTCGCTGCCGGAAACAAAGGAGGAGCCGGAAGATGCAGTTTCTTAAAAGACGGCGGCGTTTCGACAAATACGACGAACCCCTGGAGGACCCTATTTCGGGTGTGGCGAATCTCTTTGACGCCAGCATTGTTTTCATCGTGAGTATGATGATTGCGCTGTTTATGGCCTATAACATGATCGACCTGATCGACCCGAAGTCGGAAGTGACCATTACCAAGAAGAACGCGAAGGGCGAAATTGAAATGCTGGTCAAAAAAGGAAAAGAAATCAAGGTTCGTAAAGTTACGGATAAACGGCTGAGCGGCGAAGGAACCAGACTGGGGACCGCCTATCAGTTGAAAGATGGAAAGGTAGTTTATGTGCCGGAATAGCATTTCCAAACGCATCTTATCTTTAATCAGCGTCACAGTAGTTGTCTCTGTCCTGCTCATTTTAACCGGCTCCTCCAACGCTGCATCATCCCCGACCGGTGTCTACCTGATGATGGGTGATTTCAATTCCAAAACATCCATAGAGGTCATCAAGAATATTCGGGGCAGATATCCCGGACAGAGCGGCGATATTACTTTCGAGGTCATCACCGGAAAGACATCCGGCAAAATCAGGCAGAGCCTGGCAAAGTACGCCAAACCGGACACGGCTTCAGGAATCGGCGTCATTCATATCATGGATCGCCGTCTGGTGGAAAGCCTTAAACCACGCATAAGGGAAATGATAAAGAACGGGGTAAAAGTTTATGCGGTCGGCGGTTCGTTCAGCAGCGACGATAAAGAGCTTGGTTTGATCAACGATGAGAAAATCAACAGCTATTACCATGAAGGTGGCGTCGAAAATATCACCCAGATGCTGCTCTATTTACTGAAGCGCGACTGCGCCCGAAATGTTGATTATCGCGAACCTTATACAGTTCCCCATCACGGTTATTACCTGAGAAAAGGCCGCCGCGTAGTCACCAGTTTCGAGGAATACCGTAAACTCTATAAATCCAGACCCGGTCCCTGGATCGGCATACCTTTTTTCAAAACGAATCTGGATTCCGGCGAAATGCAGCTGGTTGACGCCATTATCGACAAACTGGAAAAAGAAGGCATGAATGTCCTGCCTGTTTTCGGCTTCCCTTCCGAGGTTGCCGTGGAACGTTTTCTGATCGACTCCAACGGTAAGGCGAGGGTGCAGGCTGTTGTCGGTGTGTCGCTGAAAGTGGGCATGTCGACGCAGCGCGCGATTCCCATCTTTTCCAGGCTCGGGGTTCCCATAATTGACGCCATAACCCTGATGTCCCAGTCCCGTGAGGAATGGGAACGTTCTCCCGTCGGTCTGGATATCTTCGAGCGCAGTTCCATGATCGGCCTGCCGGAACTGGCCGGCATCATCCAGCCGACGGTGGTCGCCTCCCGTGAAAAGGTGTTCGACCGGGCAAGCGGCCTGGAGTACGTCACGGTGGAACCGATCCCCGAGCGCATCAATCGGCTGGTTGACCGAGTTAAAGCATGGATCAATCTGCAGCAAAAGAAAAACGCGGATAAGCAAATAGCGCTGATTTACTACAACTATCCGCCCGGGAAGCAGAACATCGGGGCGTCATATCTGAATGTACTGCCGGAAAGCCTCTACGAAATACTGAGCAGGATGAAGGCGGAAGGATATAATGCCGGCAGAGGTGAACCGGACAGGAATATCCTCCATGAGGATATCATCAGCTACGGCCGCAATATCGCCAAGTGGGCGCCTGCCGAGATTGATCAACTGGCCCGAAGCGGCAGAGTCGTTCTGCTTCCGGTGGAAACCTACAGAAAATGGTTTTATGAATTGCCGCCCGGATTCAGAAAATCCGTGCTCAAAGATTGGGGCGAACCCGAAAAAAGTTATATCATGACCTGGCGCAACAAGTCCGGAAAGACATTTTTTGTGCTGCCGGGGGTTCGCTATGGCAATGTACTGCTTGCGCCTCAGCCTTCCAAGGCCTGGGAGCAGGCAATCCAGAAGGCCTACCATGATCCGAACATCACGCCGCATCACCAGTACGTGGCTTTTTATCTCTGGCTGAAGAAAGAATTTAAGGTTGACGCCGTCGCCCATATCGGCACCCACGGCACCCATGAATGGATGGGCGGCAAGGAGGTCGGCTTCACCGAGGAAGACCCTTCCGAAGTGCTGATTCAGGATGTTCCCAACATCTATCCCTACATTGTAGATGATGTGGGGGAAGGCATACAGGCCAAACGCCGCGGTATGGCTGTAATCGTCGACTACATGACTCCTCCGTTCGACAAGGCGGGTATGAACCGCGACCTGAAAGAGCTGGCGGCGCTGATCAGCGACTATAACAGCGCCAAAGAAAAGTCCCTCCAACTGGCTGCCGGCAAACTGGAGGACATCAATAGAATCGTCGCCCAAAGAGGCATGCTGGCTGACCTGAAACTTAAGTCCGTCAGCACAAGCGAAGATGTGGATATGCTGGATGATTATATCAAGGAGATCTCTGAAACCATAACACCCTTCGGCCTGCATACATTCGGCAAATCACCGGAGGCAAAGTACATAAACAGCACAGCCGAAGCCATTATTTCGGTTGAGAAGGGGTTAAACAATGAGGAAAGAGAAAAACGTGTGGCGAAGCTGGCGGATGCCATAAAACGCAGCGGGCCGCGCGAGCTGGATTCATTCATCAGCGCCCTGAACGGCAGATATATCCCGGCAGGCACAGGCAACGATCCGATTAGAAACCCGGATTCCCTGCCCACCGGCAAGAACTTCTATTCTTTTGATCCGGCTTATGTGCCTTCTCCCGGCACTTATGCAACCGGCGCCGGACTGGCCAAAGAGCTGATAGAAGACTATCGCAAGCGCCACGGCGTCTATCCTGACAAAATTTCCTGCGTTCTCTGGGCTACCGAGTGTATCAGGCATGAGGGAGTAATGGAATCACAGATCATGCACCTGATGGGCATCCGTCCCAAATGGGACGAGCGCGGAAGGGTGCAGGGTGTGGAAGTCATTGCGCGCAAAGAACTGGGCAGACCGCGCATCGATGTCACCATGGTGCCCTCCGGACTTTACCGCGATGTCTTCCCTCTGTTGATGAATCTGCTGGACAATGCCGTCTCCATTGCGCGTGACCAGAATGAGCAGGACAACCTGGTAAGAATTAATACCCTGAAGACGCAGAAGATGCTGATCAAAAAGGGGGTATCCGGGGAAATGGCCAAACGGATGGCCTCGGTGCGCATCTTTACTGAACCGTCGGGTGCATACGGAACCGGACTGGATAATGTTATTGTCGCTTCCAGTTCCTGGTCCGATGAAAAAAAGGTTATTGATGTCTACTTCCGGCGCATGAGCAACCTGTATGGACAGGGTTTCTGGGGTGAGAAGGGCAAACAGGGCGGTGAAGATCTGGGCGACACCCTGCTCAAAAACGCCCTTTCCGGCAGCAAGATAGCCATACACAGCCGTTCAACCAATACCATCGGTGTGCTGGATACAGACGATTTCTACCAGTATCTGGGCGGGACGGCCATGGCCATCCGGGCGGTGGACGGCAAGTCGCCGGAAGTGTTTGTCACCAACATGACCAACCCTAAAAAGGCCATGCAGGAAACCATCGAAAAGAACATGGGCAGGGAGATGCGGTCACGGTATCTGAATCCGGAATGGATCAAGGCCATGATGAAGGAAGGCTACGGAGGGGCAAGATACATCGACAAGGTTATCGAACATCTCTGGGGCTGGCAGGTAACAGTGCCGGAGGCGGTTGACGCCGCCAAATGGCAGGAAATGTATGAAACCTACGTGCAGGACAGAAACGGTCTGGGTATAAAGAATCTCTTCCGGCAGTCAAAAAACATGCATGCCTACCAGTCACTGGTGGCGCGCATGCTGGAAACGGTCAGAAAATCTTACTGGAAACCGGAGCCTGCCGTGCAGGAAACACTGGCCCGCGAATACGCTCAAAGCGTTCGGGAAGTCGGACTGGCCTGCTGCGATCATACCTGCAACAATCCTCTGCTGACAAAGTTTACGTCTTCAACACTGCTATCGATTCCGGGGCTTGCCCCCATGACGCATAATTTTGATAACTCCCAAAAAGCCATAAAGCAGACGGCAACGACGCAGTCGGCGCAGAGGCAGGGAAAGGTAAAAGCAAACCAAAAATCCAACACGCAGGCTTTCGCCCAGCGGGCCCCGGAACCAAACACAAATTCAGCCGGTAAAACCAAATCAGTGGCAGGCTTCGAAATGTCGGAAGCCGGTGTTGCTGCAGGCGCCTCGTCTGCGCCGATTCCCTGGATGTTTCTGCTGGGATTTCTGGCGTTTATCGGATTAATCGCCCTCGGATTCCGGAAAAAATAAATTTTTTACCTAAAAGGAATGATTATCTATGAATTATCAACGAATCCTGATGCTTGTCTTATTCCTGTTTTGGCTGCCGGTGAACTTCGCGCGGGCGCAAGACCATGAAGCCGGTCGTTCCTCTTATAAAATGGACGAAATTGTTGTGACGTCGGCAAAGATAGAAGAGTATGCGAAAAATTATCCGCAGGATGTAAAGATGGTGAAGAGATCCGAAATTGTTCAACGCAATCTGCCGAACGTCGAAGAAGTACTCAAAACCATTTCCGGCGTGGAAGTCTATTCCACCTCGGGCATCGGATCGCGCATTGCCATTCGCGGATCGGGAAAATCCGGCGGCATTCTCGTTTTACTCAACGGTCGACCGCTGAACAGCAACCAGCACGGCAATCTCGATCTGAATACCATCCCCATCGACAGCGTTGAATCCGTCTCCGTGTTCAAACCTCCCGTTCCCGTCTGGCTCGGCGCTGGAGCTAGTGAAGGCGCCATCAATATCGTGACGCGTGATCTGAAACCAGCCGAGGGGGAAAAGCAGATGCAAAACACCGCCAAGATCGGCGGCGGTTCCTACGGAATGATTGAAGGATCAGCCAGTACACAGTTTCCGGCGGCGGGCGGCAGCGCTCTGCTGACTGGCGCCGGAAAACATAAAGACGGCAAGCGGATAAACAGCGACAGAAACGACGGATCGGTAAGCCTGACCTGGAACCGGACGGGAAAAGAAGGCAGCCGGTATGAAGTAAACGGACGTTATTATGAGGCCGAATACGGCATGGCGGGTCCTACGGACAATGAGACGCCGGACGCCCGCCAACGCTACCGTAAAGGCGCACTGGATGTTCGCTATAAAAGCGCGCTGGGTGAAAAGGGAATTGTTGATGCGGGTATCTACGGTGATACGGTATATCTCCGGGATGAAGCGCAAAGTGGAGGGATTTACCGGCTCAATGACGACAAGATCGGCATAAAAGTCAATGCAATGTGGTCTCCGGACAATAATGTCTGGGATTTCAGATTAGACGGTCTGTCGGAGTTCAACAGATTTGATCATACGCTGATGGGAGATCATGACCGTTTTCGCAACAGCCTTTCCGCTCAATATGATCGCCGCTTCGGGGACGTAACCACAACTGTCGGACTGCGCGGCGATACAACGGATGATTTTGGTTTCCAGCCCGGTTTCTCCACCGGTGTGGGTTGGACTGTTACGCCTAAATGTGTTGTCAAGGGGCGCTCTGGCTACACAGTGAACATACCGACATTTGAGCAGCTCTATCAGACAACCCACGGTTCCATCGATCAGAGCCGCGGCAACCCCGATTTGCAGGAAGAACGCATATGGTCCTACGACCTGTCTCTGGAATACTCTTTCAGCGAGAATAAGTCTATTCAGGCAACGCTTTTCCGGGCGGATACAAGGGACCTGATCTCTGCGACACGTGACGCGTTCAAGATATACCGCCCTGTCAACATCCGCCGGGCTGAGCGGCAGGGCATTGAATTAACGGGGAAATATGTCTGGAGAAAGAATCTTAATACGGAAATAAATGTAATTCTGCAGGATTCCGACAACAGCGATACCGGAAAGGAGCTTCCCTATACACCGTCGATAAAGGTGAAGGGAAAAATGCTCTATACGGTTCCCGGCACGAAAACCCTTTTGGAGGGATGCCTCCGCCATGAAGGCAAGCGCTACAGCCAGGTGGAAAATCTTCCTTCCCAGCAGCTTGACGCTTATACGACGGTTGACGTGAAAATAACGCAGCCGTTCAAGTTCAAGGGATTCGCCGCCGACGTGTACGCCAAAATCGACAACCTTTTCGATGTCGCCTATGAAAATCACTTGGGGCACCCCAACGAAGGCATTTCGTTCAGCGCCGGTCTGCAGGTAAAATTTTAGGGGGAAAATACCTGTTCCATTTGGACAGCGCTGAATTGGGAAATGGAATGAAAGGAGGTGAACAAAGGCATAAATAACATGTAGAGATTTTGTGACTGCATCAGCGAGCCGGCAGGAATCCAGGGAAGAGGAGTGAGATGCTCCCGCTGCCCCGCAGCCGTGAAGGGAACGAAAGCCCGATATCAAGCCACTGTTCATGACGGAATGCCGTCGGGATGGGAAGGCGGGCGAGTAGATGCGAGCCCGAAGCCGGAAAACCTATCCATGCCGCGAATCTGCAAAGAAAGATGCCGCTCTTAACGTTAAGAGGAAATCGGTCACTTGCTTTGCATTAGAGCCAATTATTCTCGAGGGAGGAAAAAGAAAAAATGAAGAGGAGAAGGAGAAGTTGTTTAATATCATTTAAATATCCAGCCTTTTTTTTAATGTTTGTATGTTTATGCCTGGCGATCAGCGCGTTTGCCGAAGAGTCTTCCGTCGCCCCGAAAGAAGAGAAAAAGATCGCCAAGATAGATGATATTGTGGTGACGGCTACAAAAACCGAGGAAAGCAAAAGGGATGTTTCCGCCGCGGTGCAGATTATGAGCGCCGAGGATATCAAGAACTCCAATGCGAAGAATGCAGCCGATCTTATAGTCGAGTCCGGAGTCGGCCATGTCCAGAAATATAACGGCGGTCTGGCCAGCATGGTGGAAGTGAGGGGACTACAGACAGATATGTTTAACCCGGAGAAAAGCCGGGTGCTCGTTCTTGTCAACGGCAGCAACGCCGGAACAGTAAACCTTGCGGCGATACCTACCGACAACGTGGAAAGAATAGAAATTGTCAAAGGCCCGGCATCGGTCCTCTACGGTTCTTCCGCCATGGGAGGTGTAATCAACATTATAACCAGGAAGGGACGCGGCGGTTTTCACGCCTCCGTGGGCGGCGAGTTAGGTTCCTGGAATTACTGGAAAGCCCAGGCTGAAATAAACGGGGAAACGAATCGCTTTGATTATTATGTCGCCGCCAGCAGGTCTGCACGCGACGACTACAAAACTAAGGATTATGGTACAATCAACAACTCGGGCTACGATGACGAGACCGTTTCCGCCCGTCTGGGATATAAATTATTTGATGACCATCATGTGTCCGTCGGATATCAGCACTGGAAAGGATGGGATATGGGAAACTCAGGCGGCATATACGATCCTGATCCTGACAACTATACCGACAAAGAGAGAAACAGCTTCGATGTCAATTACAAAGCCGGGACGTTCAGCGCAAAGTATTACTATGTCAAGAATAGCGACGTATCGCACGGCGGCATGATCTCGGGACCGGGAAATTCCTCGATTTACGACGCCAATATCTATACCCAGGGGGTGAACCTGCAAAAGAACTTCGCGATCGGCGACCACAGAATCATCATTGGTGGTCAGTGGGACAGAATAAAGTCCGTCGGCCGCAGCAACGAGGGAGCGCCCTATTACCCTGATTCCAAATATGACAGTTATGGATTGTTTACCGAAGCCAGACTCAGCCTCCTTAATAAAAGACTTCTTGTCAGCGCCGGTCTGCGCTATGACTACTTCGAAAATGAAATGCTGGCGACAGAGGGATTTTCCGCTGACACCAGAAAAGAGCATCTGGACCAGGTGACGGCGCGGGGCGGTCTGGTCTATAAGATGACCAATGATCTGAGTTTGAAAGGCAATGTCGGCACGGCTTTCCGGGCTCCCGCACCTCTGGAGCTGGCCGCGGATTACCTGTCCTGGGGAACGCATTATGTCGGCAATCCGAATCTGGATCCGGAAAAGAGCATCACCTATGATGCCGGATTAGACTACTCAAAAGGGCCGTTCCGAGCGGACTGCGCCTATTTTCACACGGAATTCGACGACAAGATAGTCGGCTACTACGACACCGCACGGGCGGTGTACACCTACAAAAATATTCCCGGCGCAACTATTCAGGGTGTTGAGTTGAACGCCGCCTTTGATATAGGGGCCGCCCTCGGCTGGCCGGTAATTCTGGAACCGTTCACCAATATAACTTATAAGTTTACATATAAACAGGAGAATCAGGGAGCGGCGGATACAACCCTCACCTATACGCCGAAATGGACCGGTGCTTTCGGTCTGAGAGCGGGTCAGGAGAAATGGGATGCAAGGCTTATCGCCAACTATGTCGGCCATGAAGATGTCACCGACTATAACACCACTTCTGCGACTTACGGGCGGGTTATAAATAAAGGTGGATTCGCCGTTTTCAGTTTGAAGGGGGCATACAGACCGGTCAAAAATATTGAATTGATGCTTTCCGTCGAGAATCTGTTCGACAGGGGATACGAGTATGTTCTGGGCTATCCCATGCCGGGCAGGTCAGTCATTGGCGGGGTCAAGTGGATTTTTTAACACGGCGGAACCGGATCGCGGCGGCGTCGGCAAAACACCGCCGCGATTGTTCGGCGGTCGCTGATCATAGAATACAGGAACATAAATAAGAGGATACTTCATGAATATGAAACGGATAATTTTATTGCTGGCAATTTTTCTCATTCCCTCTTTTGCCGCAGCTGAAGAAATTGCTCTGCATCAGGATATCAAGGCGCGGGCGGCTATTGTCCGATCCAACCGCGACGGTCTCTGGGAAAAAACACTTGTTGTTCAATTTCCTCGGGAAAGGCGCATCCTTTCCACCAATGACGGCGTTCTGAATACAAAGGCCGTCGCCAATCATTCCGCGCATCCACAGTTATGGAATTGCAGTGGTGACACCATGAAAACGGGTCACAAAATGGGTGCAAAAGTTTATATGCGGGATATCAAGAAAAGAACGGCCCACAACTGCGGGCTTGGAATGGAAAATCTGGCCATGATGGGAACGTCGGCTGATATGGACAATCTGGCTGTGGTGACAAAAGCGCACCATCCCTTTGTTGTCACCGCCCTGGTCACTGCCGGGGCGAAAGGCAATGCCGTCAGAACCGGCGTAGATGAAGGAAGTTACGTGGAAGCAGACCCCGCGTCGGTTACACCGGCAACGTCTAAAGAAACCAAGCCGGGAACGATCAACATTATCCTTCTCACCAATGCCCGTGTTACCGACGGCGGCATGGTGAGGGCCGTCATAACGGCGACAGAAGCAAAGACTGCCGCGCTGGAAGATCTGCATGTCCCCAGCACCTACACGAAAAATGCGCAGGCTACGGGCACAGGAACCGACGGTATTATTATTGTTTCAGGTTCATCGGGACCGCTGGTTACCTATCCCGGCGGCCACAGCCGGATCGGCGGACTAATGGGCAAGGCGGTCTATGAGGCGGTTGTGGAAGCGCTGGGCAAGCAAAACGGGTTTAAGAAAAGTGCGCAAACAGGCATGGGATTTAAAAAGTGAAAATTTCCTGTCCCAGACTCATCATTGGAGGAACGCACGGCGGTCTCGGCAAAACCGCTCTCACCCTTGCTCTCGTGGTCGCCCTTCGACGTCAGGGATTTCGTGTTCAGACCTTTAAGGTCGGCCCCGATTTTCTTGACCCTCTATACCTTGCCGTTGCTTCGGGGAGACCCTGCTACAATCTTGACGGCTGGATGATGGGACATAAATACGTAGAAAACCTGTTCGCCCGCGTCACTGCCGATGCCGATATTGCTGTGATTGAGGGTGTCATGGGGCTTTTCGATGGAGCCAGGATAAACAGCCTGAAGGGAAGCACGGCTGAAATTGCCGCCTGGCTGAAGGCTCCCGTGGTTCTTGCAGTCGATGCCCATGGAGTGGCCAGAAGCCTGGCTGCGACAGTGAAGGGTTATGCCACCTTCGACAGGAGAGTTAAAATAGGCGGTGTTATAGCCAACCGCTGCTCCTCCGAAAACCATGTGCTGCTCCTGAAGCAGGCGTTGCAGACCGCTTCGCTTCCACCCCTCGTAGCAGCAATTCCCCGGGGCGCGTTGCCCAAACTTCCCCGACGGAATTCAGGATCGGTTACGGTCGCCGGCAAGAATCTCTCACCGCCGATATTAGAAAAACTGGCCAATGTCTTCGAACAATATGTGTCGGGGGAAGAGCTTCTTCAACTGGCGGACACGGCCCCGCCCCTGTCCGCCAATCCTCCAGTAAAACAGGCTCTTCCCCAAAGGGCGCGTTTGGGGGTTGCCTGCGACGCCGCCTTTCATTTTTACTACCAGGATTTCTTGGATGAACTGAAGTTCCGCGGCTGCGAGCTTGTCCGCTTTTCTCCTGTGACCGACAGTTGTTTGCCCGACGGTCTCGACGCTCTCTATTTCGGCGGCGGCTATCCCGAGGAAATGGCGGCGAATTTGTCGGTAAATACGGCGATGCGTGCTGCCGTCAAACGATTCGCCCAAAGCGGCCGGCCGGTATACGCCGAATGCGGCGGCCTCATGTATCTGTGTCAATCCCTGGAAAAAGCCGATGGAACCGTTTACCCGATGACCGGGCTGCTGCCGGCGAAAACCCGGATGCATCATCGCATCCAGTCGCTGGCTTACACGGAAGTCTTCCTGAAGGAGGATTCCCTCTGGGGAAAGAGGGGCAGCATGGCCAGGGGGCATGAGTTTCACTACTCTCAAATTCTCACGGGCTCCGAGGGAATCGACGGCTGGCGTTCGGTCTACAGCGCTAAAAAACGCCGGACCGTTGTTTCGGAAGAGGAAGGTTTTCAGAAAGGCCGGGTGCTGGCGAGCTATGTCCATCTGCATTTGGCGAGCCGTCCCGCATTGCTGGAATATTTTGTTAAAACATGCGCCGGAGACGGTGCAGGTCCGGAAAGCAGGCAAAAGCAGAGCAGTCCGTAAATCGATACAATAGTTGAATTTTGCCCCCCTTCGTGCTAGCGTCCTGGTTGATTTTAATCTGGCGCAGGCAGGAAGGTAAATCTTGAAATATTATCCCATTTTCTTAGATATCGCGGGTAAAAAATGCGTGGTGGTCGGCGGGGGCGATGTCGCCGCCAGAAAAGTAAAAAGACTCTGCGAGAGCGGCGCTGATGTTTTGGTCGTAAGCCCTGAGCTTGCACCGGAGCTGATTGCCCTGAAGTCCGCCCGAAAAATAGAACATGCCGCCGCCCGGTATGATGGACAACATCTTGCAGGTGCGGTATTGATTATCGGAGCGACGGATGATGATAAAATTAATGAGGCGATTTCCAGCGACGCCCGGCGTTTGGGGATTCCGGTAAACATCGTTGATGATCCGCAGAAATGTGATTTTATTCTGCCTTCTATCGTCGAAAGAGGCGATCTGATCATCGCCTGCAGCACCGGCGGCGGTTCGCCCGCCCTCGCGCGGCATCTGCGTGAAGAGCTCGAGGCCGCCTATGGCGAAGAATATGGGATTCTGCTGAAACTGCTTGGCCGGCTGCGGGAAAAGATGGAAAAGAACGCCGGTGCCGGCAAAGTCTGGTTTGAGCAGTTGATGACTAAAGGTTTAATGGAGGCCATCCGGCGGAAAGATGATAATAAGGTAAAGGAAATCATCCGTGAAGTCACCGGCGAGGAGGTGCACCTTGATTAGCCCGGAAAAGATCATGTTCACGCTGGCTTTGGGATGTTGTGGATTGGCGGCGGCCGGCTATCTGCTGTCGCTGCTGGTAAAAAAAGTCGCCCTCGCGAAAGCGTCCACCTGGATTCTGGCGGCCGGTTTTCTTTTTCTCACCCTGAACCTGACAGGGGCCGCCGTTAATTCCGGCGGGTGGGTTAACTTCGGTTCGCGCCACTTTCTGTCGGTTTATGCCTGGGCGATCAGCGGCATTTACCTTGGTTTGCAATTCAAAACCAAAACCAGGATACTGGGCGCTTTCATTGCACCGTTCATTTTGTTGTTTTTGATCACAGCGGCAGGTCAGGGATCGGAAAAAAGTCTGGTGCCGACCGCATGGCAGGGATGGTTCATGACCTTTCATCTTGTGCTGGCGATCACCGGCGAGGCGATCTTTGTCCTTGTCTCCTGCGCCGGAGCGATGTTTATTATTCAGAACAGCCTTCTGAAGCACAAAAAACTAGGTTCAATGGGCCGGCTGTTGCCGTCGCTGGGCGACCTCGACCGGATAAATCATCTGGGTCTGCTTTGGGGATTTCCCCTGCTGACGCTCGGCATGATTTGCGGGGCTGTTTACGCCGCCTCTTTCTGGAATCATCTTTGGACTGCCGATCCGAAAGTGATCTGGGCTTTTGCCGTCTGGGTTATTTACGGTTTTTTACTGCACCAGCGTTTGGCCATTAATTGGAAAGGTCTCCGGATGGCGGTACTGTCCTGTGCTGTTTTTGTCCTATTTTTATTGTCGGCTCTGTTGATCAGATTTTGTTTTTCAACCGTGCATAAATTTATTTAGATATGATTGTATTAGTGGGCTTAAATCATAAAACGGCGTCGCTAAGCGTACGGGAAAAGCTTTTTGCCGGATGCGAGGGAAAGACAAATCTGCTGGGTGAACTGTCGGCGATTGACGGCGTTCTGGAAATTCTTTACCTTTCCACCTGCAACCGGCTGGAACTGGTCGCCGCCGCGGAGGATGCCCCGCAGGTATTGGCTGCACTCAGATTTTTTCTCGTGCACAGCGGCAACCTGACGGAGAGAGAAGCGGCAACCTGTCTGTACGGATATCGGGATGAAGAAGCGATCCGTCACTTGTTCCGGGTCGCCTCCAGCCTCGATTCCCTGGTGATGGGCGAAGCACAGATTCTGGGGCAGGTCAAGGAGGCTTTCCGCCAGGCGCTGGCGGGAAATTTCACCGGCATTGCGCTCAACAGACTGATGCACCGGGCTTTTCGTACCGCGAAGCGTGTGCGGACGGAGACAGGCATCGCCGCCAATCCGGTTTCGGTAAGCTTTGCCGCCGTGGAACTGGCCAAGAAAATTTTCGGCACGCTGGCCGGGAAAAAAGTTCTGGTCATCGGCGCGGGGGAGATGGCGGAGCTGACCCTCACCCATCTGATCGGCAACGGCGCGGAGGAAATTACCGTCGCCAACCGGACATTTTTGCAAGCTTCCGCATTGGCGGAAAAATATCACGGTAACGCCATAGGGCTGGCCAATCTTACCGGGGCGCTCAGCGATGCCGATATCGTCATCAGTTCCACCGGTGCGCCGGAGTATATCGTCACTGCGGAAATGGTCCGCCAGTGCCTCCGCAAACGTAAAAACCGCCTGCTGTTTTTAATCGACATCGCCGTGCCCCGCGACATTGATCCGGCGGCGGATGATATCAGCAATGTATATCTTTATAATATCGACAACTTGCAGGATATTGTCGATGAAAACATAAAAAATCGCCACCGGGAGGCGCTCAAGGCGGAGCAAATCATTGAGGAAGAAGTTGCCCAGTACAGCAAGTGGCTCAAAGAATTGAAGGTTGTGCCGACGATTGTTTCGCTGCGCAGTAAGGCCGAAAGTATTGTCAGGATGGAAATGATAAAAGCTCAGGGCTGGATGGCGAAGTTTGAAAACGGCGACCGGGAAAAAGTGGAGGCGCTGGTAAACGGCATTGTTAATAAAATTTTACACGCGCCGGTGGTGGTAATGAAGGAAGAAAGCTCCGAATTTAATTCACAGGATATTGTTGCCGCGGTTCGTCAGCTCTTCCGGCTTGATGATTGATACCCTTGTAAAAAGGCGGATGCTGCGTTACGCATCATCCTTCGTCACTGCGGCGTACGTTAAGTACGTCTCATGCCTCAGGATTCGCGTGCCTTGCCTGCGGCCTTTTTACAAAGGCATCCGTTAATTGCTGGCTTATGACTTTTACGAGTTCATCAACGATTGAAAGGTAGAGAATGAATATTAAAATTGGAACGCGCGGCAGCAAACTGGCTCTGGTTCAGGCAAACACTGTCGTAGAAAGTTTAAAGAAAACAGCTCCGGAAGTAAACGCCGAGATTTGCGTGATTAAAACCAGCGGGGATATTATGCAGGATGTATCCTTGCTCAAAATCGGCGGCCAGGGTGCTTTTGTCAAGGAAATAGAAGACGTGCTGCTTTCGGGGGACATCGATCTGGCCGTGCACAGCATGAAGGATGTGCCTGGAGAAATACCGGATGGTCTGATATTTGCTGCCATTTTGCCGCGGGAAGATGTCCGCGATATTCTGGTATCCCGCGGCAACGTTAAAATCGAACTTATGCCCATGGGGGCGAAAATAGGCACGGGGTCGCTGCGGCGGGGCGCTCAGCTTCAGGCGATGATGCCCGATGTAACCATTTTGCCGTTGCGCGGCAATGTGGATACCCGCCTGAAAAAGATCGAAACGGAAGATCTGAACGGCGTTATCCTGGCGGCGGCGGGAATGAAAAGGCTGGGATACGGCCCGAAGATAGCCCAGTATCTTCCCGTCGAATTAATGCTGCCGGCGGTAGGGCAGGGGGCGATTGGTTTGCAGATACGGGAAGCTGATTCCGCTCTGGCCGGGATTCTGGCTAAAATCAACCATGCGCCGACCGCTGCAGAAATTGCCGCCGAGCGTGCCTACCTGAGAGCGTTGGGCGGGGGGTGCCGCCTGCCGATTGCCGCTTATTGCAAATATGAAGGTGCGCAGCTGTCGCTGGATGGTCTGGTGGCTGCTCCGGATGGCGCCGTTGTGATTCGGGACAGGATCAGAGGCCCTGTGGAGGAAGCGGAGGAATTGGGCGCAAGGCTGGCCGCTCTGATTATGGAAAGAGGCGGTAAAAAACTGTTGAATTTATGCACGGAAAGCTAAAACACAATAATAAAGGACTTGTATGATGAAATTGTTCAATAATACATGGAAATATCTATTTATTAGTTTCTGGATTCCCGCCTCCGCGGTAATGATGGAGCTGTTTGGTTTATGAATAAAAACAGAAAACGAGGGAAAGTCTATATAATCGGTGCGGGGCCGGGGGATGCGGGATTAATCACCCTCAAAGCCGTGGAATGTCTGCGCGAGGCGGACGTAGTTGTCTATGATCATCTCGTCAACGAAGAGCTGCTGAAATATACCAGGGCCGGCGTCCGTTTTATTTATGCCGGGAAAAAAGGCGGCGATCATACTTTGCCCCAGAAAGAGATCAACAGAATATTGGCCGAAGAAGCGCTGAAAGGCAACATTGTCGCCCGCCTGAAGGGCGGCGATCCCTTTATATTTGGACGTGGGGGAGAAGAGGCGGAGACGCTGGTTTTCCGTGACGTGCCTTTCGAGATAATTCCCGGCGTTACTTCCGCCATAGCCGTTCCTGCTTACGCGGGCATCCCCCTGACGCATCGCGGCCTGACTTCCACGGTAGCCTTTATTACCGGTCATGAAGATCCGACCAAAGAGAAAAGCGATATCGACTGGCGGGCGCTGGCCGGCATCGGGACACTGGTTTTTCTCATGGGAGTAAAGAACATCTATCATATTACGGAATCTTTGATCACCCAGGGCAAAGCGCCTTCGACACCGGCTGCATTAATCCGCTGGGGAACGACGCCCCGGCAGGAAATCCTCACCGGCACGCTGGACACAATCGTCGATCTGGCGCAGACCAGTGGTTTTGCCCCGCCGGCGATTCTTGTTGTGGGAAAAGTTGTTGATTTGCGGAAAACTTTGCAATGGTTTGATATAAAACCACTTTTTGGCAAAGGAGTTGTCATCACCCGCCCTGAGCGCCAGGCCGACGATCTGGCGCGCCTGCTGGAGAAAGAAGGCGCACAGGTTATTTCTTTCCCCACAATTAAAATAATTCCTCCGCGGGACTGGAGCAGCCTGGATGCCGCCTTAAATAAGCTGGACGCCTACAACTGGATAATATTCACCAGCGCCAATGGCGTGCGCTATTTCTTTGAGCGTCTGGGGGAACTGAAGAAAGATGTCCGGGATTTGAAAGGAATTAAAGTCTGCTGCATCGGCCCGGCAACGGCGGCGCAGGTGGCAAAAAAAGGAATTCAGGTCGATCTCGTTCCCGAAGATTATATTTCCGAAGGCATTCTGCAGTCACTTGCCGCGCAGAATTTGCAGGGGCAAAAAATATTGATTCCCCGGGCGGCGCAGGCCCGCGATGTCCTGCCCGAAGGATTGGGGAAGATGGGCGCCGCCGTGGACGTTGTCGTGGCCTATGAAACCGTCAATTCGGGAAAGAAAAAAGAGGAGTTGCTGGAGCTTTTCCAGGAAAACCGTATAGATGTACTTACATTTACCAGCTCTTCGACCGTCACCAATTTCCTGGAAATCATGGGCAGGGATTTCACTTTGCCGTCCCGCGTTCGGGTTGCCTGCATCGGACCGGTGACGGAAGCAACGGCGCGCAAAGCCGGTTTTTGTGTGGACATTCAACAGGAAAAATATACAATAGACGAACTGGTGCAATCTCTTGTTCTTTATTTTAAAAGCGATCAAAAAATAGACGGTGGAAAGAAGGAATAATTAAATGATAGGCATTTCCAAATTATATTGTGGAGCGGTAGAGCCGTCCGACGTCTTGCGCTACGGCAGGCAGTCCGGCCGGCTTCCTTCGCATCTGCTGCAATTTTCAGCGGATAAAAAACCGGTGGTTGTCTGGAACATGACGCGCCGCTGCAATTTGAAATGCATTCACTGCTATTCCAATTCCGCCGACATCGACTATACCGACGAACTGACCACGGAAGAGGGCAAAGAGCTTATCACTGATCTGGCGGCTTTCGGATCTCCGGTCATTCTATTTTCCGGCGGTGAACCGCTGATGCGGCGGGATCTCTTTGAGCTCGCGCGGTACGCGACGGAAAAGGGCATGCGCGCGGTCATATCAACCAACGGCACGCTCATAACAAACGAAGTCGCGGCCAAACTCAAAGAAATCGGTCTTTCGTATGTCGGCGTCAGTCTTGACGGTCTGGAAAAAACGCATGACCGCTTCCGGGGAAAGAAGGGGGCTTTTGCCGCGGCCCTCGAAGGCATTCGCAATTGCCGCCGGGCAGGCGTCAAAGTGGGCATCCGCTTCACCGTGAATAAACAAAACCTGCACGATGTTCCGGCCATGTTTGATCTCCTCAGAAAAGAAGGAATTGCAAGGATGTGTTTCTATCATCTGGTCTATACCGGCCGCGGCGCCAAATTGCGCGCCGAGGATCTGACCCATGAAGAAACCCGCAGACTGCTCGATTTGATCGCCGCCGAGACCAGGAAAATGTTCGACGACGGCCTGTCGCCGGAGATCCTTACCGTGGATAATCATGCCGACGGTCCGTACCTTTATCTGAAATTAAAGCAGGAAGATCCCGCGCGGGCTAAAGAGGTTTTGGAGCTTTTGGCGATGAACGAGGGCAACAGCTCCGGGCGCGGCATCGGCTGCGTCAGCTGGGATGGGGAAGTCTACCCCGATCAGTTCTGGCGCAATAAGCCGCTGGGCAATATCCGGCAAAAGCCTTTCAGCGCAATATGGGTGGATGAAAAAAACGAACTGCTGGTTAAATTAAAGGACAAGAAAAAGTACGTTCATGGGCGCTGCGCCGCCTGCTGCTGGCTCAATGTCTGCGGCGGCAACTTCCGCGCCCGCGCCGAATCGGGGGATGATCTTTGGGGTCCCGATCCCGCCTGTTATCTGACCGATGAAGAAATATCAGATCAAAAACTGAAGAACGACTCCATGAGCTCAAAAGCATCTATAAAATAGACAGGAGATTAGAAAATGCAGTTTCCAGAATACCGTCCGCGCCGGTTAAGAAAAAATGAAAACTTTCGTCGCCTGATTCGTGAAACACAAATCAGTATTAATGACTTGATCTATCCTCTTTTCGCAGTTCCCGGCAAAGATGTCAAAAAGCCGATTGCGTCAATGCCGGGCATCTTCCAGATGTCCATAGAAAACATCATTGGGGAAGCTAAAAAAGCACGCGACCTCGGCATTTCCGGTATTTTGCTGTTTGGCATCCCCGCCAGTAAAAATGAGCAGGCCACCGGCGCCTTCGCCAAAGACGGCATCATTCAGCAGGCCGTACGGCGGATTAAAAAAGAAGTACCGGATATTCTGGTCATAACAGACGTTTGTTTATGTGAATACACCAGTCATGGTCACTGCGGGATGATTGAAAAAGGAGTGGTGGACAACGACACAACGCTGGAAGTGCTGGCGGAAACGGCTGTTTCTCATGCGCGCGCCGGAGCCGATATGGTCGCCCCTTCGGCCATGATGGATGGACAGATCGCGGCGATACGCGAGGGCCTCGATGAGCAAAATTTTGAGAACGTTCCCATTATGGCCTATTCGGCGAAATACGCTTCCTGCTTCTACGGGCCGTTCCGGGAAGCGGCGCAAAGCACGCCCCAGTTTGGAGACCGGCGGGACTACCAGATGGATCCGGCCAACGGAGATGAAGCTATCCGGGAAATTACGCTCGATGTCTCCGAAGGAGCGGATATTATCATGGTGAAACCGGCGCTGGCCTACCTGGATATCATCTGCCGGGCGAAGCAGGAGTTTGATCTGCCCCTGGCGGCATACAATGTCAGCGGCGAATATTCGCTGATTAAAGCTGCGGCGCAGATGGGCTGGCTGGATGAAGAAAAAGCCATGCTGGAGTCGCTGACGGCGATCAAGCGCGCCGGTGCGGACATCATTATAACTTACTGGGCCATTGCGGCGGCCAAGGTGCTGAGCAGGTAATGGAAAATTTATCACCCTCTCCCCGCTTACCTTCTTCCGGCCCACGAAAGAAAGAGAATATCGTCCGCATGATTGCGTGGGAAGTGACGCGCAGCTGCAATCTGAACTGCGTTCACTGCCGCGCCGCCGCCCACCGTGGACCTTATCCGGGGGAGCTGGCCACGGATAAATGTCTGGCGCTGATCGATGAAATTGCGGCGGTATCATCCCCGGTCATTATTCTCACCGGCGGCGAGCCGCTGCTGCGCCCCGATATTTTCGATCTCGCGGCCTACGGAACTAAAAAAGGGTTGCGCATGGTCATGGCCACGAACGGCACGCTTGTGGATCAGGCTGTTGCGCAAAAGATGATCGCCGGCGGTATTCAGCGTGTCAGCATCAGCATCGACGGGAAGGATGCGTCCAGCCATGATGCTTTCCGTAAGCAGCCCGGCGCTTTTGACGGAGCGATGCGGGGGGTGGAAGCAATGAAGGCCGTGGGCATGGAGTTCCAGATAAACACGACCATCACCAGCGCCAATCTGCACGAGATTAAAGACATCCACGATTTGACTTTGAAACTCGGAGCGGCGGCGCACCATATCTTTCTGCTGGTGCCGACCGGACGGGGCAAGGATCTGGCCGATCAGGTTATTACCGCCGCCGATTATGAAGAAACACTGCTGTGGTTTTACCGGGAAAGTTTTACTTGTCCGATTCAACTGAAAGCAACCTGCGCACCACATTATTTCCGCATCATGCATCAAAATAAACCGAAGGGTTCGGCGTCCGTAAAAAAAGCGGGAGGACACTTTCACGAGTCCACCCGGGGATGCCTGGGCGGCATTTCCTTTTGCTTTATTTCCCACACGGGCCAGGTGCAGCCCTGCGGCTATCTGGAGTTGAATTGCGGCAATGTGCGGCAGCAGAGCTTTGCCGACATATGGGAAAATTCAGAAGTCTTCCGCAACCTGCGCGATTACAGCAAATACAGCGGCAAGTGCGGCTGTTGTGAATTCATCAAGGTTTGCGGCGGCTGCCGGGCCCGGGCTTATGAGGCGACTGGAGATTACTTGTCCGAGGAACCGTTGTGTCTGTATCAACCAGGCTGTTAGCACAGAACAAAGGGTTGCAACCCCTTGTTCTACAAACGCCGAAATGATGAAATTGTGATATTGTATGGATGACATCGACAAAAAATTACTTAATATTCTGCAAAAAGAATTTCCGCTTACGGAGCGTCCTTTTGAGGCTGTGGCGGAAAAATGCGGGGTAAGCGAGGAAGAAGTAATCGGGCGCATTCAAAAATTTAAAGATGAGGGCGTCGTGCGCCGGATTGGAGCGGTCTTCAGCGGCTCCAATCTGGACCGTGTCAGCACTCTTTGCGCCGCCCGGGTGCCAGAGGCCAAGCTGGATGATTTTGTCCGCATCGTTAATGCCTGCTCCGGCGTTACGCACAATTATCTGCGAAAAAATGACTACAATGTCTGGTTTACGGTGAATATGAAAAACGAGCAGGACATTGATAATTTCCTTGCACGACTGAGGTCGGAAACAGGAGTAATCGATATCCTGAATATGAAAGCGGTCACGACATTTAAAATTAATGCGACCTTTGAAATATGACGGTTTCGCAAAAGGCCGGATGCTGCGTGAAGCCGGCAATGATGGGAATGCAAATTAATTATGAACGAAGAAAATAAGGTACCCGTTGTCGCCCTCGTTGACGGCAACAACTATATTTACCGCGCCTTTTACGCTATTCCGCAGCTCACCAATTCCCGGGGATTTCCTACCAACGCCATCTACGGCTTTACCAACATGCTGCTCAAACTTCTGCGCGATCTTCAACCGGATTACGTTATTGTGGCGTTTGATGTTAAAGGCGCGACAATGCGCCATGAGGAATTTGCCGACTATAAAGCAAACCGCAAGCCCATGCCTGACGACCTGATTCCGCAGATTCCTTTCATCAAAGACGTGGTGCGCGGTTTATCCATAACAATACTGGAAAAGCAGGGTGTCGAAGCCGACGACATTATCGGCACCCTGGCGGCTAAGGCGGGCGAGCTTGGCTGGAAAACCGTCCTTGTCTCCGGTGACAAGGATTTAATGCAGCTGATAGACGAAAACGTCACCATGATCGACACGATGAAGGATAAAACTTATGACGTGGCGGCCGTCAGGGAACGCTTCGGCGTGAACCCCGATAAAGTTACGGAAATCCTCGGTCTGATGGGAGATGCATCGGATAATATTCCCGGCGTGCCGGGCATCGGTCCCAAAACCGCTCAAAGATTGATCGAAGAGTACGGTTCCGTGGAAGAAGTTATCCGGAACACGGAAAATTTAAGAAACGTCAAATTGCGGGAAAGCTTCCGCAAAAACGCCGAAAAGGCCAGAATGAGCCGCCAGCTGGCGCTGATCAGAAAAGATGTTGAAATTGATTTTGACTTAAAAGACGCTGAGCGCAAAGAGCCGGATAAAGACACGCTGATGCGGCTCTTCAGTGAATTTGAATTTTCCTCGCTTCTCCAGGAGCTGAAGCGCAGCGACAAGATCGCAGCAAAAAATTGTGATCTTATTCCGGATAAAGCAAAGCTGTTGGAGCTGGTCGATCGGTTACAGAAATTCTCCGCAATAGCAGTCGAGTTTGTCCGCGAGAAAAATACGCCTGCAGAATTAATCGGCATCGCCGTCAGCACGGGGGCTGATTCCTTTTATGTGCCACTGGGAAACACAATCCCGCAGGCGCAGTTATCGGCAAAAGAAATGCTGCTTGAGCTTGCTCCGGTTTTTTGCAGCGCCGGCATCAAAAAATATGTACATGATCTCAAAACCGCCCTCGTTGATTTTCCCGATTTAGATGTGGAAATACCGGCGGGAAATGACACCATGCTTGCCGCCTACCTGCTCAACCCCGCCAGAAAATCTTATGAACTTTCTGAAATTGTCCGGGAGTATCTGCAGGAAGAAGTTCCTTCCCTGGATGATGCGGCCGGCGGCGGTAAGGGCAAAACCTGTCCGCTGAACCTGATGCCTCTGGAAAAAATGGCGGAGTGCGCCGGTGCAAGGGCATTGGCCATCTTTGAGCTTGCTCCGGTTCTGGCCGGAAAATTAAAGGAAGTGGACGCCGCCGAGCTCTTTGAAAAAGTGGAAATGCCGCTCTTATACGTGCTGGCTCAAATGGAGAAAAAAGGCGTGCTGGTCGACGCCGATCTCTTGGGGCAAATGTCCACGGAGCTCGCCCAGTTGCTGTCTATTTCCGAAGAGAAGATTTTTCGCCTGGCCGGTGAAAAATTCAACATCAATTCGCCCAAGCAATTGCAGAGCATTTTATTTGAAAAACTTAAACTGCCCCCGGGTAAAAAAACCAAAGACGGTTTCTCCACGGACGTGGATGTTCTTTCCAGTCTGGCCAAAAGTCATGAGCTGCCGGCGGAAATCCTCGCTTACCGCAGTCTGGCCAAACTGAAATCCACTTATATCGATGCCCTGCCGCTGCTCATTAATCCGCAAACGGGCCGTATTCATACATCCTACAACCAGACGGTGACGGCGACAGGCAGACTTTCGAGCAGCAATCCGAATTTGCAGAATATTCCCGTAAGGACGCTGGAAGGCAAAAGAATCCGGCAGGCTTTTATTGCCGCGCCGGATTGTATTTTGATCTCCGCCGATTATTCGCAAATTGAACTGCGCATCCTTGCTCATTTATCGGAAGATGAAACATTGATAGAAGCGTTCCTGTCAGGGGAAGATATCCATAACCGCACGGCATCAGATATCTTCGGAGTATTTCCGCAAATGGTTAACGCCGACATGCGCCGGCAGGCCAAAGTGATCAACTTCGGCATTCTCTATGGCATGAGCGCTTTTGGTTTAGCCAAAGAGCTCGGTATCTCCCAGAAAATGGCGCAGACCTATATTGACGGCTATTTTCAGCGTTTTAAAAAAGTCCGATCCTATCTGGACGCAATCCTGGAAGAAGCCCGCAGTAAGGGTTTTGTATCCACGCTGCTGAATCGCCGCCGTTACCTGCCGGAATTGAACAGTCCGGTGGCCGCGGTAAGGCAGTTTGCCGAACGGATGGCGATAAATACACCCATTCAGGGAACCGCCGCCGACTTAATTAAAGTCGCCATGGTCAATATCGCCCGTTTAGTGCAGGAGCAAAAGCTCGCCGCCCGTCTGATCATGCAGGTGCATGACGAACTGGTACTCGAAGCGCCGGCCGGTGAAAAAGAGGAAGTAATGGCGCTGGTCAAAAGAGAAATGGAAGAAGTCATTAAACTTCGAGTGCCGCTGCGGGTGGAGATTGCCAGTGGGCGTAACTGGGACGAAGCACACTGAAGAGGGATGCTGCAGAAAATAAAATAAAAGGAACAGGGTATGAAAATAGAAATTTTGGGTGTTGGTTGCGCCAAATGCCATAAACTGGAAGAGGATGTCTGGGATGCTGTTCATGAACTTGGTATCGAGGCGCTGATCATCAATGTTCAGGATATTGAGAAAATTGCCGGCTATGGCGTATTGACCACCCCCGCTCTGGTTGTGGATGGCGAAGTTAAAATGGCGGGAAAAAGTCCGACGAAGGATGAGATAAGAAGGTGGCTGGCGGGAGATAAGGACATTAAAAATACGCCGTCATCCGGGGGATGCTCCGGCTGCGGCAAATGCTGAACAGATAATTTGTAGATAATCAAGACACGCAGGGAAATGAGCCGCCTCAGAGGCGAGCGCCAAAGCGGCCCGCGAGGCGGCCGGCGCAGGCTTTAATCTCTCGGGGTTAATTCCCCGAAGCTTGCTTCGTTCCTTGCGTTTTTAGATACCCAGCAGCTTGCTGCGGGGTAGTTCATTTATCCCTGGAAAATCGTTGCATATCACATAAGTTCCGGATCAAATATTTTCCAAAGGCTTCAAATTTATCAACCCTGTAAAACCTTCGGCTATTACAGCTTTATTCTTAATCTATTCCCGTTTTGATGTTCTCTATCGCAAAAGAACCTTGACAATGCCTGGCTTGTTGGCTAATTTACCAAACAGTCTAAGAAAGGAAGCAGGAAATGGTGGGGAAAGTAAATACAAAACATGAAGCATGGGCAAAAATAATCAAGGCAATGGCGCATTCTACACGGCTTTTCATTATCGAAGAGCTCCATAAAGGGGAACGCTGTGTGGGAGAGCTCACGGAAATGATTGGCGCAGACACATCGACCGTATCCAAACATTTGAGTGTTTTGAAAAATGCAGGGCTGGTGTTCGATGAAAAAAGAGCAAATTCCATTTATTATAAATTGCGCTGTCCCTGTATCATTGATTTTATGGGGTGCGTAGAAGAGGTGCTGTCGGCCAATGCCAGGGAACATAATGATATTTTGAAATGCTGCGGAAAATAAAGAGGAGCAGGGTATGAAAATAGAAATTTTGGGTGTTGGTTGTGCCAAATGCCATAAGTTGGAAGAAATTGTTCGGGAAATCGTCAGGGCGGAAGGGATTAACGCAAGTATTTCCAAAGTTGAGGATATAAAAAAGATCATGGGCTACGGTGTGATGATGACACCGGCGCTGGTGATTGATGACGAAGTGAAGGCAGTGGGTAAAATACCTTCGGAAAGCGAGATTAAAGGCTGGATTGGCGTCAAATAGAATTCAATAATGGAGGTCCAATATGGATGTAAAGAAAATTGCCCGACAGATGATTAGTCTTCATAAAACCATGTTCGATAATAACTTCCAAACCATGAAGAGCTTCTACGATCAGACGGAAAGAATGGTAAATAAATTGTGTGAAAATTCACCTGTTATTCAAGAAGAAGGCAAGAAAGCGGTTTCTGATTGGATGAAAACCTTTGAAAAAGGCTACGCAGACTTTAAGCGACTTGCTGATGAAAACTTCAAGAAGGTTGAGGCGTATTTTGAAGGAAAGAATGGCCCGAAATCTTAAATTCAGTTTGTTCAGCAAAAATAATGATTTATTGCTTCAATATTAAGGAGATTATTGCACATGAAACTGCGTACAAAGGTGTTAATCATAACCGTTTTATTTTTGACGGCTTATGCTGTTCATACGTTTGTGGTTGATTATCGCTATAAGATGGAAAGTTTTTCCGGCACGGCCGAGGCAAAACAATTAACAGACGGGAAATCGGGAAAAGCTGTTATTCCTTTAGTCACCTTTGTCGAAATCGGCGCTGCCAGGTGTATTCCCTGCAAGGCCATGCAGCCGATCATGAAAGCTGTGGAAGAAGAATACAAAGGTCAGGTCAGAGTTGTTTTTCATGATGTCTGGACGACAAAGGGCAGAACCGATGCCGAGAAATACAATATCAGGATAATTCCCACGCAGGTCTTTCTGGATAAAAACGGCAAGGAATATTTCCGTCATGAAGGGTATTTTCCCAAAACGGATGTGGACAGGGTTATCAAAATGCAGGGAGTCAGGTAAATGATTGTTGACCTGTTCACCAGTCTTGCCCATGCACTTACCCAATCTCCCGAAATCGCTATCGGGGCTGCATTTGTCTGGGGGACGCTGTCTGTAATTCTATCACCCTGCCACATTGCGTGTATTCCTCTGATCGTAGGCTTTATCGATGGCCAGGGAAATATCAGCACGGGGCGGGCATTTGGCCTTTCGTCCCTCTTCGGATTGGGCATTCTGATTACAATCGGCGGCATCGGGCTTATTACCGGCTTGATGGGCAGGATGGTCGGCGATATCGGCGGCTACGGCAGTTACTTTGTTGCTATTATTTTCTTTGCCATTGGACTTAACCTGATGGGAGTCTTACCGCTGCCTTTTATGGAAGGAGGCGCGAATCCGAATTATAAAAGAAAAGGATTTCTGGCGGCTTTCATTCTGGGGCTTTTATTCGGCATTGCCCTGGGGCCTTGCACCTTTGCTTATATGGCCACGATGCTGGGTGTTGTATTCAGCATCGCTTCCACACAAATCGTCTTTGCGCTTGCGCTTCTTCTGGCATACGGCATCGGACACTGTATGGTTCTTGTTATTGCCGGTACCTTTACGGAAGCGGTTGAGCATTATCTCCACTGGAGTGAAAGATCGCAGGGGGCGATAATTTTGAAGAAGGTTTGTGGCGTGCTGGTGCTTTTTGGCGGCGTTTATTTGATTGCGCTGAATCTTATTTAACTCGTTTTTGCAGAAACTTTAATAAAAGCATAAGGAGAATAAATTATGTCGGAAAATGTAGCCGGAAAATTATCCTTTCTGGATCGCTTTTTAACTCTTTGGATTTTCATGGCAATTGGTTTAGGCATTGCTCTGGGATATTTTCTTCCCGGCGCCGCCAAATTCATTACCGGTCTGCAGGTAGGCACAACATCAATTCCTATTGCCGTCGGCCTGATTCTGATGATGTATCCGCCGCTGGCCCGGGTTAAATACGAAGAAATGGGGAAGGTATTCAGGAACAAGAAACTTCTGACTATCTCCCTTCTTCAAAACTGGGTGATCGGCCCGATCGTTATGTTTGTCCTGGCTGTCGTCTTTCTCCATAATTATCCGGAATACATGATTGGCGTAATCCTTGTCGGCTTGGCGCGCTGCATTGCCATGGTCATAGTCTGGAATGAGCTGGCCGGAGGCGACAGGGAATTTGCCGTAGGCTTGGTTGCGTTCAATGCCATTACCCAGGTTCTCTTTTATGCGGTTTATATATATTTCTTTATTACCGTGATGCTCAACTGGCTGGGACTCGCCAAGACCGTCAATATCGATATCTCCATGGCGGAATCAGCCAAGACTGTTTTTGTCTATCTGGGCATTCCATTTCTTTCCGGTTTGATTACCCGTTATTCTCTGATCTACTGGAAGGGTGAGGAATGGTTTAATAAGGTTTTTATGCCGAAACTTTCTCCGCTGACTCTTGTTGCTTTGCTTTTTACCATTGTGGTGATGTTTTCCACGCAGGGCAATAAAATAATAGAATCGCCCGTCGATGTTCTTATTGTGGGCATACCAATGACGCTGTATTTTGCTATTATGTGGTTTGTTACCTTTTTTATTGTGCGGAAAATCGGCGGCACATATCCCCAAACCTGCGCAGTGTCTTTTACTGCCGGCAGCAATGATTTCGAACTGGCGATAGCCGTTGCTATTGCTATCTGGGGAATCGGATCAGGGCAGGCATTTGCCACCGTCATTGGACCGCTTATTGAAGTCCCGGTGCTGATTATTCTGGTCAATGTGGCCTTAAAGTTTAAAAAGAAATATTTCCCCGGGTGACAAACAAGTCTGAAATTTTATCTGTAGGCAAGATGTGAATATAAAAGAAGCTTTCAAAAAATATCGCAATATTATCACCATTGTGCTGGCGCTGATCGGTATCGGAACCATGGTGTATTACGACTACTGCGATACGGCGTGCAGTTACCTCAAGGGAGATATTTTCGGCATCGATCTCAAATGGATCGGCATTTCTTATATGGTGATCATTATTGTCCTGGCTGCTTTTAAGCAAATGGCGTTGGTGCGGGCTTTGCTGGCCGCAGGCTTGGGCGGGGAAGCTCATCTGTATGCCTTTCAGGTGCAAAATGACGTCTATTGCCCCTTCTGTCTGGCCTTTTCGTTGATGTTGATTTTGTCGTTTCTTATTAATTATGAAGTTCCGTCCGCATGGCGCGAAAACCGCAGCCGGCTGTGGCTCTATTTTCTCGGGGAGGTAAGTTTTCCGATGTTTAAAGTGAATAGATTACTGTTATTATTGTTCAGTTTAATTGGGTATTTGACTGTCTTATTTACTTTTACCGGTTCCGTAACACCAGCCTACGGTCAGGGAGCCGTAAAAGACATCCCATCGCTGGGCAAAGGCCCTTATGAAATTATTATGTTTGCCGACTATTTTTGCCCACCCTGCCGCAGAATAGATACAAAGGCCGAACCATTATTGAAAGAACTATCAGCGACAGGCCAGGTGAAATTAATATTCGTTGATGTGCCCTTTTCTCGCTCCACGCCGCTTTATGCCAAGTACTATCTCTATGCAGTAAATGCCGATTCCGGCATAAATAATGTTTTTCGTGTCCGCAAAATCCTTTTTGATGCGGCGCAAGCAAAGCGTATTCAGGCAGAAGATGCCCTGGTCGCTTATCTGAAAGACCGGAAAGTGTCCTGGAAGAGAATGGATGAAAAATCAATCTATCCGCTGCTGAACGGTATAATTAAAGAAAATAAAATTGATACCACCCCAACATGGGTCATTAAATATCCGACAGCGGATATAAAAAAATACATCGGTGATGATAAGATATGGGAGGGATTAACGATATTACAGAAACACCTATATACAATAAAACAACAATAATTTAAAATAATTAAAAGGAGACAGAAGAAGTTATGTTCGAAGTAACGGAAAAAGCAAGCGAGATGATCAAGGAATTTCTGAAAAATCAAAAAACTCAGTATGCTATTCGGATTACGCTGCAGGCGGGTTGAGGCGGTTCCACACTGGGCATGGCTCTGGATGAGCCTATCGAAGAGGATATGACCTTCACTGACCGGGATATAAAGTTTGTAATCGACAAGAAATTATTTGAGGAAGTCAAGCCCATACGTATTGATTTTATCGAAGCCGCGACTGGTTCCGGTTTTAAACTGACATCGAACCTGGCGGCGGGTGCGGGCTGCGGCGGCTCTTGCGGTTGCTGAAGAAGTGCAATACTGCAATCGTGTTAGGAATATGAAAGGAATTTAGACAACTATGTCGGAAAACGAGGTAACTCAAATCCGCGTCAGAGGAAATCTGGTCGGCATCATCGGACTGCAAAATATTATGGCGGCAATGGAGACCGATTATCGACAAAAGTCCGATGAGGTGATCGGGGCGGAAATGGTCCGGCGACTTGCGGTAAAGAATTATATTCCCGATAGTGTCAGGGCTGATTATATCAAGGCTTTAGTTCGTGAGTTCAGAAAATTTCTGGGACAACCTGTCGATGAAGAACCTGTGCTGTCGCTGAGAGTTCTCATTCTGGGAGCCGGCTGCGCCCAGTGCAGCCGGCTGGAAATGGATGTTCGGGAGGTCATGGCGCAAATGAATACGCCGGGAGAGATGATTCACATCACCGACGTGCGTGAAATAGGCAAGTTTGGCGTTATGGGCACACCGGCGCTGGTGATCAACGAAAAAGTTGTTTCTGTTGGCATAACACCGGATAAGAAAAAAATCCGGCAGTGGCTGGAGGAGGCCATAAGGCAGATGCAGACCGGTACAACCTGATTTTACATTTCCTGTCCGCAAAGATTTCGGAGGATATGTTTTGTGAAAGAATGGCACAAGCTTTTATTAATTATTGCAATATTTCTGGCTGCTTATTACATCCCGTGGGATTCCGTCATTATCCGTCGGTCCGGTCTGGAAGCATTTATGATGCTGCAGGATTATGCCCGGCAGCACGTGCTTACCTGTCTGGTGCCGGCGTTTTTCATCGCCGGGGCGATCAGCACCTTTGTTTCGCAGGCGGCGGTGTTGAAGTATTTCGGTGCGTCCGCCAATAAAATTCTTTCCTATTCGGTGGCCTCCGTTTCCGGTTCGGTGCTCGCTGTTTGCTCCTGTACGGTGTTGCCGCTGTTTGCCGGAATCTATACCCGCGGTGCGGGAATCGGCCCGGCGACCGCCTTTCTGTATTCCGGTCCGGCGATCAATGTGCTGGCCATTATTCTCACCGCCAAGGTATTAGGCTGGCAGCTGGGTCTGGCCCGTGCCATCGGCGCAGTCATTTTTGCGGTTGTCACCGGTCTTTTGATGGCGTTTATTTTCCGCAAAGACGACGCCAGTCGACAGACGGGAGACCTGGTTTTGCCGGAGGATTACCAGTCCAGGTCTCTCTGGCAGGATGCCCTCTACATGCTGACCATGGTGCTGATTCTGGTTTCTGCTTCGTTTGCCCGGCCGACCGCGGACGACGGCGCTGTCTGGAAATTCATCTTCAGCGCCAAATGGTACCTGACAGTGCTGTTTCTGATTGTTTTAGCCGTCATGCTCAAGAAATGGTTCGTCAAAGAAGAACTGAAAGACTGGGTGGAAGCCACCTGGGGGTTCTCCAAACAGATTCTGCCGCTGCTACTGGGGGGCGTGCTTGTAGCGGGATTTCTGCTGGGGCGGCCCGGATATCCGGCGCTGATTCCGGAAACGGCCGTTCAAGCCCTCGTGGGGGGAAATTCCATTGGGGCGAATTTCTTTGCCTCCATCGTCGGCGCGTTCATGTACTTCGCCACGCTCACCGAAGTGCCGATTCTTCAGGGATTGATCGGCTCCGGTATGGGACAGGGCCCGGCGCTCGCGCTGCTTCTGGCCGGCCCCGCACTTTCGCTCCCCAGTATGATTGCCATTGCCGGCATTATGGGTATCAAAAAAACTGCCGTTTACTGTTTCGTTGTGGTTGTTCTGTCAACCATAGCCGGTATGGTATATGGATTGATGATGGCCTGATGTAAGGTAAAGGTTTATAATTGTTTTACTCTATGAACATATAATAAGGAATTTGCTGAAGTATTACGATTAAGGAAAAGAAAGTCAGAGACAACAGTGGTCGAAAAAGAATGCGAATTGATATTACGATCCCGGCAAAGGTATGCAGGGACAAGGTGGCAGGGGTAGACAGGATCATTAATCATTAAAAAACAAAAGGAGAGGAAACATGAAAACAAAAAGAATTGTTGGCTTAATGATCGTCACAGTATTTATTTTAACCGCTTCTTTGGCTATTGCCGGACCCGGCAAATGGGGTGGGCGCGGCAGCGGCGGCTGGGGTATGGGCACGCCTTACCAGGGGGCTTATAACCCCGCCACTGTGGAGACTATCACGGGTGAAGTCCTCGCCGTAGAACAAACGGTGCCCATGAAAAGGATGAATCAGGGACTTGCCCTTACGGTTAAAACTCAAAAAGAGACGGTAACCGTTCATCTTGGCCCGACCTGGTATCTGGAGCGCCTGGATGAAAAAATAGTCAAGGGCGACAAGGTTGAAATAAAGGGTGCACGCACCACTCTGGCGGGTAAACCCATAATACTCGCCGCCGAGGTCAAAAAGGGCGATAAAGTCCTCGTTTTGCGTGATGCCGCCGGTGTTCCCGTATGGGCAGGCTGGGGGATGAGGAGATAGGAAGAGAAAGAGAAGCGAAGGGGGCTGCCAGCAGGTGGCGCCCTTCGCTTGATCCAACTTCATGGCTATTCCGTGGTTGCCGCCGCCGGTGCCTTGCCGCCCGGTAAACTCCTCTATGGGCGAATGCTGGCATCGATACAGGTTTGCTTTAAGCTCCCGTCAAGCGCCGGAGGGATGAGGTTTATGAAAGCACATCTACGATGGGCCGCTTCTAAAAAAGTTTTGACACGCATTATTTTTATATCCCTGTTTATCTGCATTATATCAAGCTCCCTGCTCTGGGCCATGTCCACGGCTGAAGATGTTCATGCCTTTACCCTGAAAAACGGGAAGAAGGAGGATTGTAAGATATGTCTTTAACTATCTATATCGTCAGCGCCGTATCGGTATTTTTCTTTTCGGGACTCCTCGCGATGGCTGGGCTTGGTGCTGCTTTCATTTTCGTACCCCTGTTTTACTATCTCGGGGTTCCACTGGCCGAGGCAGTGCCGACGGCGCTTCTGCTTAATGTCGTGAGCCTGATGTTTGCGACCATAAATTATTATCGCGGAGGCTTGATCAACTGGCGAATCGGTCTGCCGATCATGATCATGGCGGTTTTGCTTGCGCCCCTTGGCGCTCACACGACACCCTTTGTGGACAAACGTCTTTTCCTCGGCATGTTTTCCGCCTTCCTGGTTTTTGCAGGAATTATGATGCTCTTCTATAAGGCAAAGCCACGAACGGCACCATTGAGTCGGACCATCGAATCCGGCGCAGGGGTTGCCGTCGGTTCTGTGGCCGGATTTCTCGGGGGGCTGCTGGGCGTGGGTGGCGGCAATTTTATTGTACCCGTTCTGAACTAGCTGGGCATGGATGCCAAGGTTGCCGCCGGAACCACGGCGATGGTGGTTGTGTTCGCATCTTTATCCGGTTTCCTCGGCCATGTTACCCTGGGCGGACTAAACCCTGTTTTCCTTGTCATCATGGCCGTGATGAGCGCTTTGGGCTCCATCGTCGGTTCACAGATGATGAAGACCAAAATTTCCAGTTCTCAATTGAAAAAAATCATCGGCATGCTGCTCCTGGGAATTGCCGCCAAGATGATTTTTGATATCGTCAAATAAACATATTAAAAAAGGAGGTATTGATTATGACAACGAAACATATTCCACCCGAATGGACCTTTGAGTTTCACGGCCACAAATGCCCCTTCATGCCCCTTGGCTACCGGATGGGTAAGTTAGCCCTTGCCTATCTGGGCATTGAACCTGAAGCGGATCATGGGTTTTTCATTTTTCCGGAAATCGGCGAAGGACACCCTCAGGCCTGCATGATGGACGGGTTGCAGGCGTCAACGGGCGCCACCTATGGGAAGCTCTTGATGGCCAAAACATTTTACGGCAAGCTGGCGGCAACGTTCTATCATCCTCAAAAAGGTGCTGTGCGCTATTCATTGAAGCCGGAATTTATTGACGAGTTCGGAAAATTTGAGTTTTTCGCATATCGTAAAAAAGGGATTGAACCTTCAAAGATACCGGCCGCCATCGCGGAGGAAGTCCTTCAGTGGGTCTATGACCAGCCCGACGATTTTATTTTTAAAGTGGAGGCCAAACCCGACTTCAAGTTCACGCCGGTCCAAGGCTCCTTCAACAAGGCCAAATGCAGCTTGTGTCAGGAATATGTATTCGAACGCTATGTTCGGACCAAGGACGGCCAACCCGTTTGTATTCCCTGTTCGGGCTATGAAAAGCAGGTTATGACTGAGCGTTAAAAACGGAATACGTGGTGGTTCACGCCCTGCGAGAAATGTACTTTGAAACGAATCCGCAGCATTCATTTTTTCCTTTGTCGGGTTGCGGTTCCAGGTATGGGCCTGGTTGCTGTGGATAGAGAACAACGGTGCAGGTGATGTTCGTGTACAATCTCTGTCTGTCCCGTCACCTGTAAAAACAGTTATGGAATTTCCAGATAGATTTGTATCAGGAGGCAAACCATGACTTCAAAAAAGGAAATAGTTGGGCAAATGCTTTCTGAAATCGGTATTCAGATCAATGGACCAAAACGTTGGGACATCCAGGTGCAAGATGAGATATTTTACATCCGCGTGCTGAAGGATGGAAGCCTCGGGCTCGGGGAATCGTATATGGAGGGCTGGTGGGACTGTCCTCATATAGATGAATTCATCTGCCGGCTTCTCAAAGGAAACCTGGAGAAGAAAATCAAAGTAAATCTCCAAATGCTTTTGTTTTATCTTTCCGCCCGGATTTTTAATCTCCAGTCGCCGGGCCGCGCGCATGTCATCGCGCGCAGGCATTACGACCTGGGCAATGATCTCTTCTTTGCTTTCTTAGACCAGCACAATCAATACAGTTGCGCTTATTTTCAGGGGACGGACGATCTGGCGGAAGCCCAGGAAAAAAAGCTCGACCTCATCTGCCGCAAAATGAATTTGCAGCCGGGCGACCATGTTCTGGACATCGGCTGCGGTTGGGGCGGTTTTGCCCGCTATGCCGCCGAACGTTATGAATGCAAGGTAACGGCCGTCAACATCTCGGAAGAACAGATCCGGTTCGCACGGGAGTGCTGTAAGAATCTGCCGGTTACGATCCTTCACGAGGATTACCGGCGGATCCGCGGGAGCTTCGATAAGATCGTCTCTGTCGGCATGTTTGAGCATGTGGGGCTGAAAAACTATAAAGTATTCATGGAGGTCGTCCATCGCAACTTAAAAGAGAAAGGAATCTTTCTGCTCCACACCATTGGCGGCAATGCCTCCGGGGTCAACTGCGATCCCTGGATCAACCGGTATATCTTCCCCAACGGAACGCTGCCCAGTCTCGCCCAGATCGGCAAGGCCGTGGAAGGCCTTTTTGTCATCGAGGACGTTCATAATCTGGCGCCGCACTATAAAGAAACCCTTATGCGCTGGAATGACCGCTTTCAGGAGGCGTGGTCCGGGCTTGCAGAAAGGTATGACCGAACTTTCAAGAGAATGTGGGAATACTATCTCCTCTCCTGCGCCGGGGCCTTCTGTGCACGGCAGATTCAGGTCTGGCAGATCGTCATGACCAAAGTGGGCGCAGATCAACCGCCGTGCCGTTATGGTGAAGAGGGGGCAAATGCTCGGCACAGTGAAACAACTTTCTGCTGATGGGGGAATCATGGCGGAGAAAATAATCATTTACGGCACCGATACGTGTCCTTTTTGTAATCAGGTGCGTAGTGTATACAACTACCATTAACTTACAGTGCAGGCTGGATTATGAGTTCAAAGTCGATATCAAGTTTGAATTTACTTCAGATATTTGATGAATATTCCCGTAAAAAACATTATGGTTGTGACCAGGAGTGGTACGCTTCCGAATGGCAACGTCTTTCGGGATGCGGTCCCACCGCAGTATGTAATATCATCTATTATCTAAATAAGACCCGGCCTGCTTTCGGAATAAAACAAAGTTGCGATACCAAAGAAACCTCTGTGTCTTTTATGGAAGAAATTTGGGAATATGTTACCCCGACAATTAAGGGCATACCGACAACTAAAATGTTTTATGAAGCCGTGCTTGCCTACACGAAAGCAAAGGGACTGAATGTCGAATATAGCTTTTGCGACGTGCCCGAAGACAAGTCAATCCGTCCTGAATTAGCTGATTTGGTGATTTTTATAGAAGAGGCGTTGTTAAAAGATGTTCCTATAGCATTTCTGAATTTATGCAATGGCGATGAGAATAACCTGGAACCATGGCATTGGGTTACAATCATTTCGCTTGATTATACCGAAAATGAAAACAGTGTGTTCGTAAATATTCTGGATGGCGGATTGATTAAGAAAATTGATCTTTCGTTATGGTACAATACAACGACACTCGGTGGTGGATTTGTTTATTTTACCACTGTAACTGAACTATGTTCATAAAAATAAGGGGGTGTATTCAGTGGATCAGGATTTTATGGAAGTAATGTACGACAAATTTGTTTTCAGGGTAAAGAAGGGATACCTCTACCATGCCGGTGAATGCTGGGCAAAGGAAGAAGATGGCATTGTTACGGTCGGCCTGACGGACTTTCTGCAGAAGACCGCCGGCGATGTAGCGTTTTTAGAGGCGCCGGAAGCAGGGGTGGAAGTGGCCCAGGGTGGAGATGCCGGGGTTATTGAAACCATCAAAACCACCGTTACCCTCGTTTCACCGGCAAGTGGTGTAATCCTGGAAATTAACGCCGCCCTTGAAGACAGCCCGCAGTTGATAAACACGGACCCTTACGGCGAAGGATGGGTATTCAAGCTAAAACCCGCCGACTGGGAGAAGGATAAAAAAGCATTAATGAATGATGCGGCTTACTTCCCTATGATGGAAGAGAAAATCAAAAAAGAAATGGAGAAGAAGTCAAGCTGATTTCGGGAGGGAAAAGAATGGATAAAAAAGTAGTCATAATGCCATGCAGCGGCATCGGCAAGGCCTTGGGCGAGGTCGCCCGACAGGCCACCTACGAAGTAGCGGAAGAACTGCGGCCAGAGGATGTCGCTACGGCCTGCCTGGCCCGGTTGATGATCGACGATCCAGACACTCAAGCGCTGGTAAAAGAAAATTTAGTCATTACCATCGACGGGTGTACCGCTGACTGTGCCCGCCATAATGTTGAATCTTCCGGAAAACAGGTGGACAGCGCCCTGAGGGTTATCGATACCCTTAAGGCACACCGGGATTTGAAGCCCCAGGGTGTACTCGAACTGGGCGAACCGGGACTCAAGCTCGTGCACGTCCTGGCGGAAAGGCTGGCGGAAGAAGTAGATTGTTTAAAGAGAAAGGAGTGACGGACATTATGGTATCATTAACACCTAAAGTGGGCATTATCCCCTGCAACGGCGAGGGTATCTGTGAGGGTTCCCTGACCCGCTTCGCCTGTCGCAAGGTGCTGGATAAACTGCGGCCTGATAAAACCGTTACCATTTGCCTGCCCCTCTTTATTGCCGGCGGCAAAGAGGAACGCGGATTTGCCAAAAATTTCCCTACTATCACTGTGGACGGCTGCGACAAACGTTGTGCACAAATAAGCACCGAAAAGCTCAGCGGTAAACCACGCTGCTCCATTGTGGTATCCGATCTGCTCCAGCAACACGGCATCGAACCGCCCAAGTCCCGACGGAAGCTCACGGAAGAGGATCAAGCCGCCATTGATGTGGTGGCCGAAGAGATTGCAAAAAATGTAGATGAAATTCTGAAAAATGGTTAGGGGGTAACAAATGCCGATATATACCAACAAAGTGATCTGGGCTGGCGGGCATCTCGGGCATACCCATTGCGAAAACGGCATCGAGATGGATTTTTCCTCTCCCCCGACCCTGCACGGCCATACGGATATTATGACGCCCGAGGACGCCTACATGATGGCGGTAAACACCTGCGTTCATATGATGGTGATCTGGGCGGCGGAGCGCTTCAAGCTGGACTTGGTTTCCTTTGAGTGTGCCGCCGAAGGTGAGGTGGAAGAGTTCATCGACAAGACCTCCTGGTTTAAAAAGGTGGTCATGCATCCCCGGATCAAGATTCGCGGCAGCTCTGAGGGTGTGGTAAAAAGGGCGCTCCAGATGGCCCGTAAATACTCCACCATTGCCGAATCGCTGAAGAGCGAGATCGTCATCGAGCCGGAAATCGAAATCATCAAATGACGGGAGATTGCACCGATGCATGAAGAAGTATTTGACGTGGTTTTTCTGGGCGGCGGACCCGCCGGGTATCAGGGCGCCATTCGCGCCGCCCAACTGGGGCGGCGGGTGGCCGTGGTGGAATCCCGTGATCTGGGCGGGGTGTGTTTAAACCGTGGCTGTATTCCCACCAAGACCATCAAGGCATCGGTGGATTTGCTGCACCGGGCCAGACGGGCGAAGGACTATGGCCTCGAAATTGATGGCATAGTTCGTCCGAACATCAGGGCGATCATTGCCCGCAAGGAAAAAGTGGTCGGTCTCCTGCGGGGCGGGGTGGCCCAGCTCTTCCGGGGCAACGGCATAGCCCTGTATGAAGGCCGTGGACAACTTGTTTCACCCGATGAACTGGTGGTCGAAAGCAAAAATGATACGGTACGGCTGAAAACAAAAAAGGTGGTCCTTGCCACCGGCTCCCGCCCGTTTCTGCCCGGCCCCTTTGCCGGTGACATGCAGGGCGTACTGACCACCGACGACATACTGAATATCAGTGCCATACCGCAATCCCTTATAATCGTCGGGGCCGGAGCCATTGGGGTAGAAATGGCCTCGATCATGGCGGAACTGCGCAGCACGGTGACCCTGCTGGAAATGGAGGAGCGCATCCTGCCCCGGGAAGACGCTGAGATGTCGGCTTACCTCACCAGGATGCTGAAGAGGCAAAAGATCAAAATCATTACCGGTATTTCCGTAACAGCGATGGAAGCCGGCGCAAAAGTCAGGCTGACTCTGTCCGACGGACGTATGGTGGAAGGGGACGCTGTCCTGGTGGCGTCCGGCCGGAAACCCAATATCGAAGAAATAGGACTTGCTGAAGCCGGATTGGAGCTGAATAACGGCCATTTGGTAGTTGACGATAGAATGGAAACTGCAATACCGGGTATATACGCTGCCGGTGACATAACCGGCGGTTGGCTGCTGGCGCATGTTGCCTTTGCCGAAGGCATTGCGGCGGCGGAGAACGCCTCCGGCCTGGAAAGCCGGATGGACTACCGGGTGGTGCCACGGTGTATTTTCAGCATCCCCGAGTACGGTGCAGTAGGTCTTGCCGAAGAAGAAGCAAAAAAGAGCTTCCCAGCCATATCCTTTAACTTTCCCCTGAAATCTCTGGGTATGGCTCAGGCCATGGGCGAGTGGGAAGGCATGATTAAATTAGTGATTAATGAAAAGACCGGGGAAATTCTCGGTGGCCATGTTATTGGGCCCCACGCCGGCGATCTTATCGCTGAAATAGCCTTGGCCATGCGACACGGCATTCCCGCCCGGGGGATCGTGGAGACCATCCACACCCATCCTACCCTGTCGGAAGGCGTGCTGGAAGTAGCCCAGGCCGCCTGCGGGCAGGCCATCCACATTCTGCCGACGAAAGGTTAATATGGATGAAAGAAAACCTTTAGTTTTGCCGCCACCCTGGCTGATTGAACTGATCCGACAGGCAAAAACAAAGAGCAACCCGGTGTCTCATCGTTTTATCCGCGAGAAACTTGCCTGCTTTGACCTTAACACGGTGTGCGATGGCGCCTCCTGTCCCAACCGGGGCAGTTGCTTTTCCCGGGGAACGGTTACCTTTATGATTCTCGGTAACAACTGCACCAGAAACTGCAAGTTCTGTGCGGTAAGCCATGGTCGCCCCCCAGATGTGGACCCGGAGGAACCACTGCGTCTTAGAACCGCGGTAGAAAATCTTGGTTTGACTCATGTCGTGGTCACCTCTGTTACCAGGGACGATCTGCCCGACGGAGGGGCGGGCCAATTTGCAAAGGTGATTGAGGGGCTTCATGCCATCGGTCATCATCCCACTGTTGAGGTGCTGACTCCCGATTTCAACGGATCGCTTACTGCCCTCAATACCGTGCTGAAGGCCAAGCCGGAGGTTTTTAGTCACAATGTAGAGACGGTGCCGCGGCTTTACCAGACGGTGCGGCCGGCTGCCCAATACCGGCGATCTCTGGATTTGTTGGCCGAGGCGGTCAAAAAGAGCCGATTCAGTACCGTGGTGAAAACCGGCCTGATGCTGGGCATGGGAGAGGAGCGAGGAGAAGTGGCGGCCGTGCTGAAGGACCTTCGGGCAGCCGGGGTGACTATGTTGACCATCGGACAGTACCTGGCTCCTTCGTTGTGGCACCAGCCGGTCAGCCGTTATGTAACGCTCGAGGAGTTTAACGAATGGGCCTGCTTAGCCCGGAGCATGGGCTTTAAAAGTGTGGCCTCCGGACCACTTGTACGCAGTTCCTACCATGCCGCCGATTACTACCGGGAGATGCAGGCGGCGGAGATTTAATGGCGGTCGATCAGGAACATGCTCATAATCAATATAGCAAAATATCCACAAGATAACCGGCCGCGATTGCTATTGCAAAAACATTTAATGCGAAAGCAATGATCAGCTTCTTTTTGAACATGGAACCAAGAATGATCAACTCCGGTATGCTCGCTCCCGCGCCGCCGATTACCAACGCCAGGACTGTCCCGACTCCCATGCCCTTACCCACAAGGGCGGCAGCTATCGGAATAACGGTTTCCGCCCGGATATACATGGGCACGCCAATCGCCGCTGCGATGGGAATAGACCAGGGGTTTCCAGGACCTGCTAATCTGACGACGAGGTCCTGCGGGAAAAAACCATAGATGAAGGCGCCGATGCCTGCACCCAGCACAAGATACCAGAACACGCCCTTAAAGGTATCAACGGCGGACAGCGATGCGCTTTTCAGCTTTTCCTTAAAGGGCGCGCGCGGTGCCTCCACCGGTTCAAGGTTAACGGAACAGCATGATGACTCAATAATTGGCAATGTCATCAAAGTCAGGGGTTGTGCGCTGTCCGAGGAGCAGCAACAGGCTGCCGCAGGCTGGATTTTCAAGAGTCCTGCATCTGAATCTGTCTCCTTCGTACAACAGGACGTCTCAAAATTCATCAGGGGTTTGACCTGCTTTTCCATTCCCAATTCCGAAAGCAGTGCCGCCATCGCCATGGAACCGAAAAAGGTCATCACGATATAAACCACCGTGACTTTAAAGCCGAGCAAAGTAAGCAAAAGCGCGATAATTATAGGATTGAGAACCGGGGAAGAAAAAAGAAACGCCATCGTGGGGCCAAAGGGAACACCGCCCTTGAGCAGGCCAGCCGTTATGGGAACGGTGGAACACGAGCAGAAAGGGGTTAGAGCACCCAGACCCGCACCCAGAAAATATTGCACCCATGTAAATTTGTTGGACAGATAATCCCTTACGCGGGAGGGCGGGAGATATTCCATCAGCAATCCAATGATAAAAGAAACGACAATAAATATAAGGATGAGCTCTCCCGCAATCACCAGAAAAAATTTGCCTGCAGTGATAAAATTATTCAGACCAAACATTTGCCTTGCCTCCCTTGTTCTTAATTTATAATAGTTGAAAATTTCAACTTTTTGTTGCTGCTGTGCTCATTACTTTTACCGATTTTTGCTGCTCGTCGCCTCTTGTAATCTGATTAAGCGCCGTTTCGACAAAGGCGCGCAGGCCGATTAGAAGTATTTGACGCATGTCCGGGGTCATGGCCGATAGAATCGCCGCCATTCTTTTTGCAGGCTCTTCCGTTAACCTTGATATGAGCGATTTTCCTTCTTCCGACAATTGGACACAGCATACTCGTCCATCATTTTGATCGTTTATTCGATGCACCAGTTTTTTTTCTTCAAGGCGGCTGACAATGCGGGTTGCGCCGCTTTTAGTCACAGCTATGCTTTTTGCAATATCCTGCATTGTGCACTTGTTCAGGCGCAGCACGGTGCGCAAGGCGCGATACTCACCATGGGAAATATTTTCACAACAAACTCCGTCCATATTATGTGAGCCGAAATCATAAGTCATATCTTCAATTAGTTCAGCTAATTGCCTGATCTGTTCGTCCATTAACCCATCCTCCGTCGCCCGCAATATTTCAATGATTGAGGAATCAATCGACAGCTTCTCTCATAATTTAGTTGATCATCAGGCTCATCTGAAATGCGGCTTTTTTGTGCTATATTCTTCCGGCAGGGAGGCCGGTTATCCACCTGCTGCCGGAAAGCGAGAATTGCTGTTTCGCTGCCCGTCTGTTTTGTGGTAATGTTTTGGAGAATGTTTATCCTTCCAGGGCCAGCACGATGCTGATAAATTTTGACTAGAGAATTATTGAGTTATGCCGACAGACAGCGCCGAGATAAAAGAGACAGTTTTTGCCGACAGCAACCAGTTTTTTAGCGCCTTGCTGCGGGATATTGATGAGGCTGTTGCGCATATTGATTTGGAAACCTACATTTATGATCTGGATCCGTTGGGCCGGGAAGTCGCGGAACATCTTGCGGCGGCGAGTCGCCGGGGCGTTTCCGTTCGCCTTCTTGTGGACGGCGTCGGTTCTTTGACGTCCGGCAGCGCACTGGCCCGGCAACTGAGTGCCGACGGTGTGCAAGTCCGTATTTTCAATCCTCTCCCCTGGAATGTCCATCATTGGGCCTGGGCTGTGCCTCGTCTGCCCTGGATCGTCCGGCTGCAACATCTGCTGGACGTCATGTACAGACGCAATCACCGAAAAACATGCATAATCGACCGGCGGATAATGTGGATCGGCAGCTTTAACATTTCCCGGAGCCACCTTCCTGAAGAGCAGGACGGTCAGAATTGGCGCGATACCGCCATACGGCTGGAGGGGGTGGATACCGAAAATCTGCAGAATGCCTTTAACAGTACCTGGGAGAACGACCGGTCTTTGATTCCCCGGCGGACATTTTCTCCCGAAGCTATCCGCTTGAACAACAGGCATCGGCGCAAGCTGCGGATTGATTTGCTGCGGCGCATGGCCCGGACTTCTTCGCGTGTCTGGATCACCAATGCTTATTTTGTCCCCAGTAATTTACTGCTGCGCCATCTAAAGAAAGCGGCGCGGCGCGGCGTTGATGTGCGCATACTTCTTCCCGGAACATCCGATGTTTTTTTCATGCCGTTGGTGTCGGCCATGTTTTACAGAAATCTGCTGACGGCCGGTGTGCGGATCTACGAATATGCGGACGGCATACTGCATGCAAAACTTATGATTCTGGACGACTGGATGACTGTAGGCTCCACCAATATCGACTATATCAGTTTGTACCATAACCTGGAAGTGGAGGCAGTAGTTGCTTTACCGCAGACCAAGAAAGTTCTGGAAGATCAGTTTCTTCATGATCTGACCAGAGCCGAAGAGATAGCAATTGATCATTTGCCGCAGTATCCCCGGTGGAAAAAAATTCTGGGGCAGGTTCTCCTAAGCCTGAAACGCTGGCTGTAATTCCGTTATTAGTCTAGATTATCATTGACATTGTGCTGAAAAATATGCTCTTGTTGCCGGACAAGTCAGGGAGAGCCAAACTTGAAAAAAAGCAAAACAAGCTTCTTTTGCCAGCATTGCGGCTACATGTCGCCCAAGTGGCTGGGCAAGTGCCCGTCCTGCGACGGCTGGAACTGCTTTGCCGAAGAACTGATTGCGGATCAGGATGCGGAAAGCCGGGCCGATATGAAGTTTGGCGGCAAGCCCCTGCAGATTGAAGATATTCCTGCTGAAGAAGGCAACAGGACCGTTACCGGCATAACGGAAATAGACCGTGTTCTGGGAGGCGGCATTGTCGCCGGATCGGCGGTTCTGGTTGGCGGCGAGCCCGGCATCGGCAAGTCGACGCTGCTTCTGCAGATGATGCACCGGCTGGCGGAAAAGGGCTTAAAAGTTCTATACGTCTCCGGTGAAGAGTCGGCGCAGCAGATTAAACTGCGCAGCAATCGCATTGGCGCATCGTGCAAAGATTTATTGGTGCTGGTGGAAATTTCCCTGGAGAGGATTCAGGAGCAGATAAAAGCTGTTCAGCCCGGCATAGTTGTCATTGATTCCATTCAAACAGTCTATTCGGCGGACCTGATGTCCGCGCCGGGCAGCGTCGGCCAGGTGCGGGAAGCATCCTCAAAGATGATTTTGTTTTCCAAAAAGCATGGCATTCCTGTCTTTCTCATAGGCCATGTGACGAAAGACGGCTCCATTGCGGGTCCTAAAGTCCTGGAGCACATGGTCGATACGGTTCTGTATTTTGAGGGTGATTCCGGCCATGCTTACCGGATTATCCGCAGCATTAAAAATCGCTTCGGTCCGGCCAATGAAATCGGCGTCTTTGAAATGCAGGACAGGGGATTGAAAGAAGTGCCCAATCCTTCGGCTTTTTTTCTGGCCGAGCGGCCGGAAAATGTTGCGGGATCAGTTGTTGTGCCCAGTCTGGAAGGAACCAGGCCGATTCTGGTGGAGATTCAAGCTTTGGTCAGCGCCACCAATCTGGGAACGCCCCGGCGCACAGCCATCGGCGTCGATCACAACCGGGTTTCCCTTTTGATTGCCGTACTCGACAAGATTTGCGGTCTGCATTTAAGCGGTTCGGATGTGTTTATAAATGTCGCCGGAGGTGTCCGGGTGGAAGAACCGGCGGTTGATCTCGGCATCGTTGCGGCCATGGCGTCAAGCTTCCTGGATCGTCCTATTGATCCGCATACGGTCTTTTTGGGCGAAGTCGGGCTTGCCGGCGAAGTGCGGGCTATTTCGCAAATGGACTTAAGAATCAGGGAAGCCGCGAGGCTTGGTTTCAGCCGTGCTCTGGCGCCAAAAACAAACGCGGTTCATTTAATGAAAACAGCGAAAATGGAAATTTGTGCCGTCAGTTCCCTGAAAGAATTACTGGAAAACATTTTCTAAAAAAATCAGCACTTTAAAAAACAAGAAAAATTTTTCAAAAACCTTGACACGGCGAAAATAGTGCATAATATAGCGCCGCTTAACCATTAAATTATATAAATTAAAAAATAAAGAGAAAAGGAGAGAAAGCGCATGAAAATCAGACCTTTACAGGATAGAGTGCTTGTGAAACGTGTGGAAGAAGACCAAAAAACCAAGGGGGGAATTATCATCCCGGATTCAGCCAAAGAAAAACCGATTGAAGGAGAAGTTATTGCTGTCGGTAAGGGGAAAGTAGCCTCTGATGGGAAGCTGATCAAAATGGATATCAAAGAAGGCGACAAAATTCTTTTCAACAAATATGCCGGAACCGATGTCAAGATTGATGGCGAAGAATTTGTGATTATGAGAGAAGACGACATTGTAGGCGTTATCGAAAAATAATAATATTAAGAATATAAGAAGGAGGAATACAAACGATGCCAGCAAAAATACTTCTTTATGATGAAGAAGCTAGAAAATCGATGCTGAAGGGTGTCAACACCCTGGCGGATGCAGTTAAGGTGACTCTTGGTCCGAAAGGCCGTAACGTAATAATTGATAAAACTTTCGGTTCACCTAATGTAACAAAAGACGGTGTAACAGTGGCCAAAGAAATTGAATTGGAAGACAAATTTGAGAACATGGGCGCCCAGATGGTGAAAGAAGTCGCCAGCAAGACCAGCGATGTCGCCGGCGACGGCACCACCACTGCAACTCTCCTGGCGCAGGCCATTTACCGCGAAGGCGTTAAAGCCGTCGCCGCCGGCAGCAACCCGATGGATATCAAGAGAGGCATTGATAAAGCCGTTGAAGTTGTTGTTGCAGAACTCGGCAAAATGAGCAAACCCACCAAAGATCAAAAAGAAATTGCCCAGGTTGGCACAATCTCCGCCAATAACGATGAAACGATCGGCAATATTATTGCAGAGGCCATGGGGAAAGTCGGTAAAGAAGGTGTTATTACTGTTGAAGAAGCCAAAGGTCTCGAAACGGAGCTGGAAATCGTAGAAGGTATGCAGTTTGATCGCGGTTACCTTTCTCCTTACTTTGTTACCAACGCCGACAAGATGCTGGTCGCGCTGGAAGACGCTTTTATTTTAGTCTACGAAAAGAAAATCAGCGGTATGAAAGACATGCTCCCCATTCTGGAGCAAGTTGCCAAGACGAACCGTCCGTTGCTGATCATTGCTGAAGACATCGAAGGAGAGGCGCTGGCGACACTGGTTGTCAATAAGATTCGTGGCACCCTGCATGTGGCTGCCGTTAAAGCTCCCGGGTTCGGCGACCGCCGCAAGGCCATGCTTGAAGACATCGCCATCCTCACAGGCGGCGTGATGATTACCGAAGATATAGGCTTTAAACTGGAAAACGTAAAACTCGAAGATTTAGGACGCGCTAAAAAAATTACGATTGATAAAGATAATACAACTATTATCGACGGCGCCGGCAAGCGTGCTGATCTGGAAGCCCGTGTCAAACAAATCCGTTCCCAGATCGAGGAAACCACTTCCGAATACGATCGTGAAAAATTGCAGGAACGTCTGGCTAAATTGGTCGGCGGCGTCGCCGTAATTAAAGTCGGTGCTGCAACTGAAGCCGAAATGAAAGAAAAGAAAGCCCGCGTGGAAGATGCTCTGCATGCTACCCGCGCCGCCGTTGAAGAAGGAATTGTCCCCGGCGGCGGTGTTGCTTATCTGCGTACCCTGCCTGCTTTGGCCAAACTTACCCTCGAGGGTGATGAAAATGTCGGCCTGAACATCGTGAAGAAAGCAATCGAAGAACCGATGAAAATGATTGCCGCCAACGCCGGTCTGGAAGGGACTATCGTTGTAGAAAAAGTAAAAGAGAAGAAGGGCGCTTTTGGTTTCAATGCCCGCACCGACGTTTACGAAGATATGATCGCAGCCGGTGTTATTGATCCGACCAAGGTTACCCGCTTTGCCCTGCAGAATGCAGCCTCCGTCTCTTCCTTGCTGTTGACCACGCAGTGCATGATCGCGGATAAGCCCGAAGAGAAGGGCGCCGGTGGTGGCATGCCCGGAATGCCTCCTGGAATGGGCGGTATGGGAATGGGAATGTAAGAAGTGATAAAGCCTGAAGACTGAAGCTAAAGGTTAGATTATTAAAGCCCCTTGTTCAAACGGACAAGGGGCTTTTTTATTGTGATTTTCATTCAAGGATCTTTATGATAAACACAAAGGAAAAATACTGATACCACGTTGCATTCAAAGCATAACGAGGCGGCAAGGAGGAGACGCCGCAGGCGTATTATTAATACGTTGAGGAAGCTGACGACGCAGCCAACAAAGTTAGGCAAAGAAGGCAATGTGCTATGATGAAGAGGCAGCATTATTAAAGACAATAAATATTACCCTTCTTCCAAAAAAATATTTGCCGCAAAAAAACGCCGGACGAAACCTCATCCGCCGGCAATGAAGCCGGAGATCGATCCCGCACTGAAAAGTGTCCTGGCGCGGATCGGCAAGCCTCGTAAGACTCCTTTTGTTCCCGACGATTTTCAGAAAGACGCGCTGCAGGCGATAAAAGAAACCGACTGCCTGGTTATCGCTCCCACCGGTTCCGGTAAAACCTGGATCGCGCGCGAAGCCATTTTATCGGTGCTGAAAAAAGGCGGCAGGTCCTGGTATGCCTCTCCGCTGAAAGCGCTTTCCAATTCCAAATGGATTGAATTCGGCCTTCATTTTGATGCGGAGAACGTAGGCATTATCACCGGTGACACCAAGGAAAATACGGAAGCTCCGATAATTGTCGGTACAACGGAAATACTGCGCAATCAGCTTTACGACGCCATGCATGAGGGACGCAATCTGGATTTCGATCTGGTCATTCTCGACGAGGTCCACTTTCTCGGAGATATTGACCGCGGTGTTGTCTGGGAGGAAGTCATGACTTACCTGCCGGTGCGGATTAACCTGCTTCTTCTTTCCGCAACCATCGGCAATGGCGGGGAGATAGCCTGCTGGCTGGAAGCAATCCGCAATAAGCGCTGCATAGTTATTAATGAAGAAAAACGGCCGGTGCCGCTGTATCCTCTTTTTCTGCATCCATCCGGCAGGCTGCTTCCTTTGTTGAAAGGGAAAAGCCTTTCCTCGCCGGTCGCTGATTTTTTAAGAAAATCTTCGGAAAAATATAACACCCGCCGACGCAAGCCTGAATACGGCGGCATCATCAGAATTCTGGAGCAGTTCAGGCTTCTGCCGGCGATATTTTTTTTAAAATCGCGCGCGGAATGCGACGCCGCCCTGACGGCAAAAGAGTTTGTTGCGCCTCTGCCTTATTCCGAAGAATTTAACGATTCTTTAGAGGAATTGCTGACAAGGTTCCCCGCTCTGCAAAACCATCGGCAGTTAAAAGCGCTAAAATCATTCGGCATCGCTGCTCATCACGGCGGCCAGTTGCCGGCCTGGAAATTACTGGTGGAAGAAATGATGAACAGAGGGCACCTGCGGGCTATCTTCGCCACATCGACAATCGCTGCGGGAGTTAATTTTCCGGCGCGGACAATCGTCCTTTTTAATTCGGATTTATACAACGGCCATGATTTCCTGCCGATGTCGGCTACCGAATTTCGCCAAATGACGGGACGGGCGGGACGGCGCGGCCAGGATAAAATCGGCTTTATGCTGGCGATACCCGGAAAATTTATGGATATCATCCACATCCGGCGGTTATTGTTTAAGGCGCCGGAGGATATTTTAAGCCAGTTGAAAAATGACTTTGGCATGATCCTGAATCTGCTGATGTCGCAGACGCCAGCCGATATCCGGGAGATATTTGAAAGATCGCTGGCGGCCTATCAGCAAAATGAGCGCCATCATAATTTAGCAAACAAAGCGGCAAAAACGCTGTGGGTTGATTTTTGCCGATATCTGGATTTTTTACAGGCGGAAGGTTTTGTGCTGGAAAACGGCAGACTCACTGACGACGGCTACTGGGCCGCCAGATTGCGCCTTGATTCTCCGCTGCTGGTCGCAGAATGTCTGCGAAAGTGTGCATTCCCGGGGCAGAACGAAAAAATCATGGCGGCGGTTGTTTCTCTTTTCGCTTACGACCGTGACAGTGAAATCAGCGTGGCGCCGAAGGACGTACCGCCAAAACTGGCTCTGGCGTTAAAGAAGGTGCTGCTTGCCGTCGGGCCGCTGGTGCGCCGTCTCGATGCGGCGGGATTTCCCACGGCGAAAATTTATCCTGCGGTGGGAGTCGCCATGTATTTCTGGGCGCAGGGCCGCAGTTGGGAAAGTGTCGTTAAAGCGACGGGATTCGCCGAGGGCGATCTGGCGATGCTGGTTCTGCGCACTGCTGACAGCCTGCGGCAAATTGCCGCTTTGAAAGATACGCACCCGGATATCGCCGCCTGCGCTTATCGGGCGAGGGAGGCGATTCTCAGAGAACCGGTCCTCTTCCTCTAGCCGGGCTGTTGAAAACGACTCATCTACTTTGTTGCGCTGCGGCGTATGTCAAAATACGCCTCACTCCGAAGGCCTTGCGCTCCGCGTATCTGAGCCGTTTTGAACAGACCCGAGAGATGGTACGTCTCACTCCTCAGGACTCGGGGGCCTTGCATCTGGACACGTTTGAATAGTCCTGAAAACGGTGTGTTGAAATGACCGTATAGAAATGTTGTCATTGGAGCCCAAAGGGCGACGAAATGGCATCAAAGATCAGGAATATCTCATGCTCAAAGTGGTTGCTTCATTTATCAAGGAACAGAAAACCCTGAAGAACCAAAAATATTATCTTCGGAAACTTGCCGAAGGCAAAGCCAAGAAGCTTGTTTTGAACAATGTGGCTAATAAGCTTATAAAAATAGCCTGCGCTATGTTAAAGAGCAATTCGCGGTATATAAGCACTTATCGCTCTGTGAATCAAATGTGCTTAATTTCCGCTTGACAAAGTCATAGTGTTCGCAATGACAGAGTGTAGAATATGGAAAAATTAAAAATTGTCACTGATTTTGTTCCGTCGGGTGATCAGCCACGGGCTATCGATGCGTTGGCGGACGGTGTTGCCACGGGCAGGCAGCATCAGGTACTGCTGGGTGTTACCGGCTCCGGTAAGACTTTTACAGTTGCCAATGTAATTGAACGCGTACAGCGTCCGACGCTGATTATTGCGCATAACAAGACGCTGGCCGCGCAGTTGTATGAAGAATTCAAAAGCCTCTTTCCCGATAATGCCGTCGAATATTTTGTCAGCTATTACGACTACTATCAGCCGGAAGCCTATCTGCCGGTAACCGACACTTATATTGAAAAAGATTCGGCTATCAATGAGGAAATAGACAAACTGCGTCATGCGGCTACCCACGCTCTGCTGACCCGCCGCGATGTTATTATCGTCGCCAGCGTTTCCTGCATCTATGGCCTGGGGTCGCCGGAGGCGTATCTGGGCATGATCGTGCAACTGGAAGTCGGCCTGGATATTCCCCGCGAGGAGATTTTAAAGCGCCTCGTGGAAATACAATATGAACGCAATGATATTGATTTTCATCGCGGGACGTTCCGCGTGCGGGGGGACGTGGTGGAAATATTTCCGCCCTATGAAGATGAAAAGGCGCTGCGGGTGGAGTTTTTTGGTGACACCATAGAATCCATGACGCTCATCGATCCGTTGCGCGGCAAAAAGCTGGGCGCAGTGCATAGAACGGCGATCTACCCCGGCAGCCATTATGTGAGCACACGCGAGAATCTGCAAAGAGCGACGTCCGACATCAGGGTGGAGCTGGCGCAGAGATTGACGGAATTAAAAGCGCAAAACAAACTGCTGGAAGCGCAGCGTCTGGAACAGCGCACCAACTTTGATCTGGAGATGATGGAGGAGATGGGCTACTGCCAGGGCATTGAAAATTATTCCCGCCATCTGACCGGAAGAAAGCCGGGAGAGCCGCCGCCGACGCTCATGGAATATCTGCCGCATGACGCCCTGATCGTCATTGATGAGAGTCATGCGACGTTGCCGCAACTGGCCGGCATGTACCGCGGCGACCGGTCGCGCAAGGAAACGCTGGTGCAATACGGTTTTCGCCTGCCTTCGGCGCTGGATAACCGTCCGCTCACCTTTGAAGAATACGAAGCTCTGCCCAATCAAAGAATATATATTTCGGCCACGCCCGCCGTTTACGAAATGGAAAAGGCGGGAGGCGTCCGGGTGGAGCAAATCATCCGTCCGACCGGCCTGATGGATCCCGAAATAGAAATCAAACCGGCCCAGCATCAGGTTGATGATCTGCTCGAAGAAATACGGCAGCGTGTTAAAAAGCAGGAAAGGGTTCTGGTTACCACGTTGACTAAGAGAATGGCGGAGAATCTGACCGACTACTACGCCGGGCTCAATATTCGTGTGCGTTATCTGCATTCCGATATTCATACGCTGGAGCGCGTCAGTCTCATCCGCGATTTGCGTCTGGGCGAATTCGACGTCTTGATCGGCGTCAATCTTTTGCGGGAAGGTCTGGATATCCCCGAAGTTTCGCTGGTGGCGATACTGGATGCGGATAAAGAGGGCTTCCTGCGTTCCGAGCGTTCGCTCATTCAGACCAGTGGACGCGCCGCGCGCAACGTCGGCGGCAAGGTTATTATGTACGCCGATAAAATCACCCGATCCATTCAGGCCTGTCTTAATGAAACAAAACGCCGCCGCGCCATTCAGGCTAAGTTTAATGAAGATAACAATATCACACCGGAAACTATTAAGAAGTCGATCAGCAATGTGCTCGGTTCCATCTATGAAGCCGATTACATGACCGTTCCGGTGGATACCGGAGGCAGGGCCGTTTCCGTGAAAGAAGAAGACCTGCCGGCGCTCATTAAGAATCTGACGGCGGAAATGAAGCAGGCCGCTAAAAATCTGGAATTCGAAAAAGCCGCCGCTCTGCGCGATGAAATCAAAGAGCTCAACAAGATTTTAGTGGAGATGGGTTAGCGCTGCACGGGACAATTCCATTTTCCAATCAATGATGCCACGGCGGCGGCTCGACCTCCCCCAACCACCTCCAAAGGGGGACAGAGGCGACGAGGCATATTATACATATGGGGAATCAGTTTGCCCATAAATGGCGGTTCGCCGGCGTAAAAGAACGCTGCGCGGGTTTGCCGCTGGTTCTTGCTTTGGGAGAAAAGTGGCTCCGTCCGTTGCTATTGCGCGTAGTTCCGCCATTGACTTGTCTGGACGGCATGCTGATGGTTAACCCGTCAATACTGCGGTATTCCAGTTTTTTACCGAGTACTCTTTTTAAGGAATGCGCCAGATCAACGTCCTGACTTGTAACAAAAGTAAAAGCATCACCTGTTTTGGCGGCGCGTCCTGTTCTGCCGATACGATGAGTGTAGGCATCAGTGGTATCAGGCATGTCATAATTAATAACATGGGAAATTCTCGTCACGTCAATGCCGCGGGCGGCAATATCGGTGGCGACCATGATCTCATAGCGGCCATCGCGGAATCCGTCGAGCGCGACCTGACGTTTCTGTTGCGTCAAATTTCCATGCAAAGATGTAACTTTATATCCCGATCTGTCGAGTTGCAAAGCGACGCTTTTGGCCCGTGATTTTGTCCTTGTGAAAACAAGAACAGACTCTGTTTGAGTATTATCAAGAATACCTTTCAACAGAGCGGTTTTGCCATCCATTTGTACAGGATAAAAGCTGTGGGAAACTGATTCCGCAGGTGCAATGCCGCCTATTTTAATATGCACGGGATTCCTCAGGAGTTCATTGGCCAGCGCTCTTACATCATCCGGCATTGTGGCGGAAAACAGTAAAGTCTGCCGTTCGGCGGGAAGGTTCTTCACGATTCTGCGAACATCAGGCAGGAAGCCCATGTCAAACATGTGATCGGCCTCGTCTAGCACCAGCACTTCCACCCGGGACAAATCAATGGTGCCGCGATTTATATGATCGAGCAGACGGCCGGGGCAGGCTGTAATAATTTCCACCTTACTGCGCAGCTTGTTTATCTGGGGATTAATATTTACTCCGCCGTAAATGGATGCACTTTTCAGTTGAGTCCGGCATCCTAATTCTCCGACGGCAATATGCGTTTGCTCGGCCAGCTCACGCGTCGGCGCAACGATCAGGGCGCGGACATGACCGCGGTTGCCCTGCATGAGGCGCTGTAAAATCGGCAGCACAAAAGCAGCCGTCTTTCCCGTTCCGGTCTGGGCCAGCCCCATAACGTCACGGCCTTCCATAATCGGCGGGATCGACTGCGACTGGATTGGCGTCGGCTTTACGTAACCCTGCGCCTGGACTCCTGCAAAAATTTTTTCATTTAACTCAAACTTTTCAAAACTCATTTTTTCATTTTTCCTTTGTTTTCAGTATTCGTGGCAGTTGAACCCATTTCTAATCGACACGGTTGACAATATACACCGTTTCCTGCGTTGCATTACTGCCTGCAGAACAGACAACAATCGATGCTTTATAGCTGGATTCTGTTACGATTAGCTTGATTTTCCTGCCGATATTTCTGAAGAAGAAAGGAGGGAAGGTAAATAACTATCGTTGTCACTGCAGGCTTTCTACAGGTATATACTGTAAATAGCAAGCTTTATCTTTGACGGCCTCGTAAAAAGGCCGGATGCTAAGTGAAGCCGGCGTATGCCGGAGGCGCTTCATCCCTCCCTGTGTCCAGCACAGGGCAAGCTTACTGCGGCGTACGCAAAGTACGCCTACCTCCTCATGATTTGCGCGCCTTGCCTGCGGCCTTTTTACGAGGCCGTCTAAAAATTGTTATTTTTTGCGACTTTTTCGAATCCGTCATCTTTCAAAGACCAATTATCATCAGGCAGGTTGATAAAAATATTGACGAGGACAGGCTTTGTGATATGACGCTGCTTCGTCACATGAGCAATAATTATTATACAGAAAAAGAAGATCATAAGGAACAACATGAACCAATTACGCTACGAAAAGATTGCCGGGGAACTGGCCATTTCCACCCGGCAGGTCAGTGACACAGCGCAGATGATCGCCGAAGGAGCGACTGTTCCCTTTATCGCCCGCTACCGCAAGGAAGTAACCGGCTCACTCGATGAAGTGGCGATCACCACCATTCGCGACCGGCTGGAACAATTGGAAGAACTGGATAATCGCCGTTCAGCAATCATAAAATCTCTGACGGAACGCAATTTACTGACGCCGGAACTGGAAGAAAAGATCGCGGCGGCGGAAACGATGTCCGTTCTGGAAGATATCTATCTGCCGTTTCGGCCCAAGCGCCGCACCAGGGCAGCAGTCGCCCGGGAAAAGGGGCTGGAGCCGCTGGCGGTTCAGATCTTTGCCCAGCAGGATTTTGATGTTAACGCGGAAGCCGCCGCCTTTATCAGCGAGGAGAAAGGGGTGGCGACAATAGACGAGGCGCTGGCCGGTGCGCGCGACATTATTGCCGAGTGGGTGAATGAAGATCAGGATGCTCGGGCCAGGATGAGGACATTGTTTCTGGAAAAAGGAGTTATTTCCTGCAAAGTGCTGCCGGACAAGGCGGATGCGGGAATTAAATACAAGGATTATTACGAGTGGGAAGAAGGAGTCGCCACAGCGCCGTCTCACCGCATTTTGGCAATGCGCCGCGGTGAACGCGAGGAATTTTTGACCCTGCGCATGACACCGCCGGAAGAAGAAGCATTAAGAATCCTGGATGATATGTTTGTCAAAGGATCGAACGAGGCGGCAGGGCAGGTTCGTCTTGCCGTCCACGACAGTTACAAGCGTCTTCTTTCTCTGTCCATGGAAACGGAAATCCGGCTGGCGACCAAGAAGCGGGCTGATGAAACAGCCATCAAAATATTTGCCGAAAATCTGCGTCAGCTTCTGCTGGCTCCGCCGTTGGGGCAAAAGGCGGTACTGGCTGTTGACCCCGGTTTCCGGACGGGCTGTAAAACCGTCTGCCTGGATCGTCAGGGAAAGCTGCTGGCGCATGAAGCCATCTTTCCGCTTATGTCCGATAAAGCACGCGAAGAAGCCGCCCGAACCGTCAGGAATTTTTGCAGTACTTACAGCATTGAAGCAATCGCCGTAGGCAACGGCACGGCCAGCCGGGAGACAGAGGCATTTCTGAAGAGTCTGGAATTAGCCAAAGACATACCGGTGGTCATGGTCAACGAAAGCGGGGCATCGATTTATTCCGCTTCACAGCTCGCCCGTGAAGAATTTCCCGATGAAGACATCACCGTCCGCGGGGCCGTATCCATTGGGCGGCGGTTGATGGACCCGCTGGCGGAGTTGGTCAAGATCGAACCCAAGGCCATTGGAGTGGGGCAGTATCAGCATGATGTCGATCAGGATGAACTGCAGCGCAGCCTGGACGATACGGTGATCAGCTGCGTCAACGCCGTCGGCGTGGAAGTCAATACAGCCAGCACTCAGTTGCTTTCTTACGTGTCGGGACTGGGGCCGGCTCTGGCGGAAAACATTGTCCAATATCGTAACGAAAACGGTCCCTTTGCGACACGCGAAGAACTGAAAAAAGTAAAGCGTCTGGGGGCCAAGGCTTTTGAGCAGGCGGCGGGATTTCTGCGGATTCGCGGCAGCGTCAATCCTCTGGATGCCAGCGCCGTCCACCCGGAAAGCTACGCTGTCGTCGAGAAGATGGCGCAGGATCAGGGCTGCTCCGTCGCCGATTTGATCGCCGATGATGCCACAAGGCAGAAGATAAATTTAAATGATTACGTAACGGATAAAGTGGGACTGCCGACGCTGAAGGATATTATGGCGGAGCTGGCCAAACCGGGACGCGATCCCCGTGAGCAGTTTGAAAATGTCACCTTTGCCGAAGGAATAGAGAAGATATCTGATCTTATCCCCGGAATGAAGCTGACCGGCGTGGTCACGAATATCACGGCGTTCGGCGTCTTTGTGGATATCGGCGTCCACCAGGACGGCCTTGTACACTTAAGCGAAATGGCTGACAGATTTGTTAAAACTCCCGCCGATGTTGTCAAGGTAAATCAGAAGGTCGAGGTGACTGTTCTGGCGGTGGACGTGGAGCGGAAGCGGATATCTCTTTCCATGAAAAAGAAGCCGGGGGAAAAGCCTGTCCGCCGGGATAATGTTGAGACAAATGCTGCAGCCGCAGGTGGACGCAAGACCATAAACGACGGCGGGCGGCACGGAAAAAAGGAGAAAAAGCGCGGAAAGGAGGCACCCCAACCGTTTAACAATCCGTTTATTGATGCATTGCGCCGCCGGTGAAACGTTTCTCTGGATGACAGTAAGCAAGAGGTAGGCAGTTATAATGAACGGAAATCATCGAGCTGATATTAAAGTGGGAATGCAGGTTAAGGTTGTCCGGAAGCAGGATCAACGCTCGGGTATACTCACAGACGGCATTGTTGCCGATATTCTGACAAAATCCGGCACCCATCCCCACGGAATCAAGGTGCGCCTGCAAAGCGGTATCGTCGGTAGAGTCAAAGAGATATCCAACGACTGATTCCAAGCCGCATTTAGGCGGCACTTTTGTTGACTCTTCGACAAGCTCAGTGACCAACGTCGCAGTCGGCCCGGAGTCATCTTGAATGCAAAATGGAATGACAATAACTACGGACAGGATCTCCATGCGAATATTTATCGATGCCGATGCGTTTCCGAATGTAATCAAAGATATTTTAATTCGGGCTTCTATGCGCATGAAAGTTCCCCTCGTATTTGTGGCCAATAAACCGCTGAAGGTTAAAGATGCCGCCCATATCTCGGTAATTCTCGTTCCGGCTGGCCCCGACGTGGCTGACCATCGCATCGCGGAACTAGTCAGAGACGGCGATTTAGTAATCACTGCAGATATTCCGCTTGCTGACCGCGTCGTTGCCAAGGGAGCTTTTGCGTTGAATCCGAGAGGTAAACTTTATACCGAAGAAAATATCAAGGATAGTCTGGCCATGCGCGGTCTGATGAATGAATTGCGCGACAGCGGTGTAATTACGGGCGGCCCGGCAACATTCAGCAAGAAAGACCGCCAGGCCTTTGCCAATGTGCTGGACAGCTTTTTGATAAGACGGTTAAAAAAAGAAAACAGTCCGGGTTAATAAATATTCTGCCGTCAATGCAGTTCTTGCCGTTCAATGGACTATTCTTTATGTGTGTAACGGTTGCCCCTTCAAAGTCGTTTGACATAAATAATTCCCTTTGTTATAAATAATAACAGAATTTTAGTCAGGGTGTCGGATCAATTATCATGCTGTTAATCAGAAAGATAAGAGTTCCCCATAAACTGTTACTTAACATGGGCATTTTGCTGAGGAGGAGAAAGCTATGAATCAGGATGAATACAGAAAGATTATTTCCCGCGCAATAGAACTGGAAGTTGAAGCCTATACATTCTACCGGGCAGTATCCGACAAGGCCAAAGACGCGAATATTAAAAGTGTTTTCGATAACCTCGCCCAGGAAGAGCAGGGTCATAAACGTACGCTGGAAAATTTCCTGGCCAGAAAGCCGGAAGAATTGCATTTTGCAGAGTCAAGGGATTATAAAATCGTGGATACGATTCCGACACCACCGCTGACCACGGACATTAAACCAGTCGAAGGCCTGGTAATCGCCATCAAGAATGAGCTCGAAGCCATGCAGATGTATACGCAATTAGCGAACGCCAGCGATGACGAAGCGCAAAAGAAAATTTTTCTTGAGCTGGCCGCTATGGAACGCGGACACAAGAGCAAGCTTGAGGATATATATACAAATATGGCGTTTCCCGAGGTCTGGTAGGATCGCATCAGGCGATGTCCGTGTTACTGGAAGCAATCATTGTCCGCAATATTTCACAAACAGCATCTTTGTGGTCAGCCATGACTATTTTAATTTTGCTGTCTCGCCGGTTGATCAATCTACCCAGGGCGGCGCTGTCGGCGTTCAGCAGACAGCCCAGAATGCGCGGCGAGTGTATTTTCAGGAGCGCCTCGATATGCCGGTAGAGGCGCTCCGCTCCGTCGTTGGAAAATAAAAGCAGACGGGAAATTCTACCGCCGTAAAGAGCATCCGCGCTTCCGTGGGCGGCAATTATTCCTGCTCTTTCATTTTCCAGTTTGTCGGCGATATCTTCAAATCCCAGGCGAATCTGCCCCCGGAGCCTGGATCTCTGCAGGGCGTCTTCGAGCGGCTTTCCCGGTTCTATCCGTGGAACAATGAAATCACTGTCCGGCCTCATTTTTATGATTCGGGCAAGGAGGGCCCGCCTGATAGCTTCCGACGCGTCGGTGGCTTCCAGTTCCCTGGGAAACCGGATAGTCGTTAAATTAAATTCCGTTTGTATAATAGCCATTGTTTTAAATTATTCTTATATATCCATTTGTATTTATATAGATAGCAGGATTCAGAAAAGCAATGAAAATTTCTTTATCGAGCGGACTTGCCCGGCAGCCGGCTCTCTTGCTTTGGGAGAGATTAATTATGATGTCTCCCTCCAGCTCCTTTTTGGCAATTTTTTTAAGGATTAGGAAGTATGTCTGATTTTCTGGAATACATCTGCTCCTGGTCGGCTCTGAAGTGGGTTGCTATTGTCCTTATAGCCAGTTTTATCGGCCAGTTCGGCAAAATGCTGGCCCAGGTCATTGTAAGAAAGATAAGTCTTGCCCGGCAAAAAAAGCAGGCGGAGCCGATTATGAAGCCGCCGGTGGTCGATAAGCCACAAAATATTATTGGTTCTTCAGACTTTTTAGTACAATAAAACAGGTATAAGTACCTGTAAAATTATTACAATTGCTCTTTGAAAATTGACACGTTTTCAGATCTCGGATAGAGAAGCCGGATGAAGACGAAAAAAACAATGC
>Ga0208041_1000188_pt1 | contig 74585 bp, 73 predicted proteins | sample AD_SCU002_MetaG_FD_184453 | JGI IMG/M metagenome (GOLD analysis project Ga0208041, IMG submission 184453) | Active sludge microbial communities of municipal wastewater-treating anaerobic digesters from China - AD_SCU002_MetaG (SPAdes) (version 2) | ecosystem: Engineered > Bioreactor > Anaerobic...
GGGGTAGGGGTCGGGGTAGGGGTCGGGGTAGGGGTCGGGGTAGGGGTCGAGGTTGGGGTCGAGGTTGGGGTCGGCGTGGCCGTCACCGTCGGCGTGCCGGTGGGTGCCACGGTCCAGGTGGGTCCGGGCATCACGGTCCCCGTCGGGACTCCGGTCGGTGACGTAGCCGGCACCGGCGTCGTCACCGTCGGGGCCGGTGACGGCGGTTCCCGGGATACAATCGGTGCTTTCGAGGGTTTGGCGGGCGTCGCCGTAGGTTTAGGCGTCGGCGTTGCGGTCGGCGTCGGTGTCGGTGTCGGCGTCGGTGTCGGCGTGGGCTCCGGTCCCAGTTTCACCGCCCAGGCATCCGTATTCGCCGGCCCTCCCCTCGTCGTGGCGTTGAATGTTCCCGCGAAGACGCGCTCTCCCGGTGCGACCTCGATAACCGATGCGGCCGTGTCACCGGGATTTTCGCCCCCGAAGGTCTTGCTCCACGCCACCGCACCTTCGGCGTCGGTCCGGACCAGCCAGGCGTCGGTATCATCCGTTCCGGAGTAAGCGGTCTCCCCGGAGAAGAGGAAACCGCCGTCCGCGGTCTCGACGACGGCCGCCGCCGACTCGTCCACGCCGAAGTCCCCGTAGATCCAGTTCCAGACGATCTCCCCGTCAGTCGTGAGCTTGATGAGGAGAGCGTCGGTATCGGCCGTCTCGTTATCGGGCCGCTCCGTGAACGTGCCGGCGACGAGCAGGTTGCCGTCGGAGGTATTGATCACCGCCCGGCCGGCATCGTCATCGGGGCTGCCGAACGTCTTGTTCCAGACCTCATCCCCCGACTCGTTCAGCCGGATCACCCAGACGTCGGCCATTCCCGCTCCCGAGGACTCGGTGCTCCCGGCAACGACAAAACCGCTGCCGGGGAGCCGGGTGACGGCGTTCGCCCGGTTACTCCCTTCTCCGCCGAACGTCCGGTTCCAGACCTCCGTGCCCGACTCGTTCAGCCGGACCACCCAGGCGTCGGACTCGTTTCCTCCCCGGGGCGTGGTGGTGCCGACGAAGACGTAACCGCCGTCATCGGTCCCGGTCACTGCGTTTGCCGAGGCATTGACATCCGGACCCCCGTAGGTCCGGTTCCAGACCTCAGCGCCCGAGAGTTCGGTCTTAATGATCCAGGCATCGGTATCCGCCCGCGTCCCGTTCGTGACGAGGGTGAGGTTCCCGGCAAAGAGGAGGCCGCCGTCGTCGGTCAGAATAATTGAGCGCGCTGTGTCGTCCTCCTCCCCGCCGTAGGTCCTGTTCCACTCCTCAATACCCTCCGGCGTCAGCCTGCTCAGCCGGGCGTCCGTTTTTCCTTCACCGTACGGTGCCGTCTCCCCGACGAGGAAGAACCCGGTGCCTCCGGCGTCCACGACGACTGCGTACGCCGCTTCCCCGGTATCCGGTCCCCCGTAGGTCCTGTTCCAGATAACAGTAGTGTCTCCTGCCTGCGCTGCCGCGACTGCGATGAGCGCGAGTGCCGACAGGAGAATGATCCCGAAATACGTGCTGCGTTGCATGATCCGTCTCTCCTCACCTTCGCCCCGAAAACGCACTGCAATCCATGCCGGGGACCGCCGGCATCCCCCGGGGTCTATGGCGAACCGCCTCACATGGGTGGTATCCCATGAGGGCCGGATCTCCTGCGGAGATCACCGGTTCGTTGCACTGCGGGGCCCGCACTTCAATAGCACCATTATTATAATAATTTTATTTCAAAGCTTGAACATGGCAGTTATTCGAGGGCACCCGATACTGTGGAACCGGGCATGCCGTTGATCCTCCCCATTCCACAACCATCAATACGCTTATGAGCCCACCCTAGATAGGAGACCCATATGAAACTCTTGCTTGCGGTTGCACCGGAACGGTTCAGGGATGAGGAACTGGAGGTCCCGCGACGGACTTTCGAGGAGGCGGGGATCGGCGTCGATATCGCCTCTACGATCGCCGGCACGTGCACGGGGATGCTCGGGGGCACCGCGGAGGCGGCGATGGCGTTTGACGACGCGGACCCCGATGACTATGCCGGTATCGTGATAGTGGGCGGAAGCGGCTCGGAGGAGCATCTCTGGGGAAGCGAGAAACTCATCGAGATCGTCCGATCGTTCTTCGAGCAGGGCAAGGTCGTCGCCGCCATCTGCCTCGCGCCGGTCGTGCTGGCGCGGGCGGGCATCATTGCCGGGCGGCAGGCGACGGTATACCCGAGTCCGGCGGCTGTCGCGGAGATGAAGAAGGCGGGGGCGAACCTTCTGGAGATCCCCGTCGTCGCCGACATGCAGGTCGTGACCGCGAACGGACCCGGAGCGGCCGCACAGTTCGCCGATACCATCATCACGAAACTCGAATGTTAGACGATACTGGAGGCGGTGGAGTGAGCCGGGCGGACTGCACCCTGGTGATCCCCGCATACAACGAAGAACGGCGGATCCGGTCGCTCCTTGAGGACATCTCGGGCTTTGCCGGCCGTCTCGTCTTCGTCTGCGACGGGACCGATGCCACCGCGGAGATCATCGGTGCGTTTGCGGACGAGCACCCGGCGCTCCGGATCCGGTGCCTGACGTTTCCGGCCCGGCTCGGCAAAGGGGGCGGGGTCGTTGCGGGTATGAAGGAAGCAGCGACGCCCTTTATCGGCTACATGGATGCAGACGGCTCGACGTCCCTGTCCGAGATGGAGCGCCTTTTTGACTGCCTGACGGCCGCGGACGGCGCCATCGGTTCGCGCTGGGTCCCCGGCTCGGTCCTCACCGTGCGGCAGGGGTTACGGCGCCGGGTCGAGAGCCGTCTCTTCAACCTCATGGTCAGGCTGCTTTTCGGGCTCGACTACCGGGACACCCAGTGCGGTGCAAAGGCCTTCCGGAAGGAAGCGATAGATGCCGTTCTCTCCTCCACCCGGTCAACCGGTTTTGAGTTCGACGTGGATCTCCTCTGGCGGCTCCGGCAGAGCGGCTACCGGGTGGTAGAAGTTCCGATCACCTGGGAGAACCGGGACGAGTCGAAGGTGATGGTGTCGGACGCAAAAGAGATGCTTCGCGGGATGATTCGGCTCCGGTTCGGGTGAGGGGCTCCCCGACGGAACTGTCGTAAGTTGGACTCCGCCTATCCTCGCATCTGACGGTGCTTAAACTCGGTTCTTGGCGGAGCGTCGCAAGGCGAAGACCTGCGGTCTTCTTCTGCTCCGGCCCTTCGGCCCGTCGCAACTCGCACCTTCGGTGCTCGAACTCCGTTCCTATCGGAACGTCGTTACTCAAAAACGCTTCGCGTTTTCTCAAGCTCCGCCTGCCCCTGGCGGGGCACGCGTCGCAACCGGAACAAACCGCCGGGTTTTAAGGCTTTTCAGGCAAACGGGTAGTTGCGGGAGCGCTGATCAGGGTGTTTGAGAAGAGGGTCTTTGTTGAGGAGATTAGCGGAGGGGTGCAGGTTGATGCACCGTTCGTGGTGGATGCCGTGGAGTTGCGCGAGAAGCGGGACGGCAAGTACATTCTGCTCAACATCTCCGATAAGACCGGCCGGGGGACCTGCAAGGTGTGGGGGACAGCCAGCCACGATGTGAGGCAGATCGAGGCGTTCTGCCATGCAATCCGGCCCGGGGAGGTCTATCGCATCCAGGGGTATGCAAAGGAGTTCAACGGCACCTGCGAGGTGAACGTGAACGACGGGATCACCCACCTGGCGGACCCGGTCCGGGAGGAACTGCTCGATCCGTCCTGGTTTGTCTATGCACCCGCCGACGGCGACGGAGTCCGGCGGGGGCTCGGGCGTATGGCCGCCCGGATTGAGGATCCCGGCATATCCTCTCTCGTTTCAAGAGTGATGAACGACACCCCCGGATTCTTTGAAGCGCCCGCGGCCAAACGCCGGCACCACGCCTATATGGGCGGGCTTGCTGAGCACACCCTCGAGACCGCGGAGATTGCGGCGAACCTTGCAGGCGCGATCTCGCGGGCAGAGATGGATACCGACGTCCTCTTCGCCGGAGCCCTCCTCCACGACATCGGGAAGGCGTCCTGCTTTTGCCGCCGTGGGTTCTCGTTCGTCGCGCTTCCCGACTACACGCTCGTCGGGCATACGGCGATCGGGGCCGCGGCCCTCCTCCGGCACTCCGCCGGCGTCGATTCCTCGCGGTTCGCGCATATCCTCCATATCGTGATGTCGCACCACGGCCCCCACGGCGACGTCCAGCCCCGGACGCCCGAGGCCTGGGCGGTTCACTTCGCCGACTACACAAGCGCCACCCTCCGGAGCGTCTGCGACGACGTCTGCGATCTTGTGCCGGGAGAGGAGCGGCAGGGGGCACGTTGCCGGCAGACGGTCTACCGGTTCTGACGGCATCTCACTATGGAGAGAAGGGGAACGACGACGATTGGAGGGTGCAAGGCGTCAACTACCCCGCCCTAAAGGACGGGGCTTGTAGGAATGTTCCGACGATCATCCCCACAATTTAATTCGCACGAAGATTGTTTGTTGAATCGGTCGAGGTCTTGTCCCTCGAACGCAAACCTTATTCGTACGGGTCGGTTGACGCGACCGCTACTGATTATCCATGCTATCACGGAATCACCAGCTACATTTCTCAGATGGTTTAACGCACCGTTGACATCAGCATTCACCAGAACGCCCGTTGCGCTCTGATACAACCCGCGTTGAATACGCCGGGTCTTTCCATATGCCGGTTTCTGGACCGGATCCCTGGCAAGTGCATCGACCTGCGAGGTATACCGTTCATCGTGGGTATCATCTACCCGGATCCCGAACAACTCGCATTTCGAGGCTAATTTCTGCCGGAACTTCGCGTACGGGATCTGCACAAAATTCTGGTTGGTTCGCTTTCCCAACCGGGCATTGTGTTTGATGCCCTCCCAGGTAGGAAGGATGATCGTTCCGATCGTGCGTTCAACCGCATAGTCAACGATATACTTGACATACCGGTTCATCGCCTCGGTAATACAGTTATTCCGGCGATTCAGCAGACGAGCCTGCCGGTGCGTGAGTTTTTGAGGTAACTTCTGTTGATCCTTGATCGACTGCAGCCGTGCGGTCTCTTTGTTATACCACCGGTTAATTGATTTGAGGTACTTACCATCGATAATCGTGGCAGTCCCGGTGATGGAATCGACACAAGTAGCAAAATTGTCGAGACCGAGATCGATTGCAAGATACCGATCAGAGATTACGGGTTGTGGAGTGAGCGAGGCTTTGTAGATAAACTCGATTTTATACGTCAATCCATTGTTGATGGGCAGGATCGTGACTTCGCGGATCTGGCCGGGTTTGATGTGCGAAGGGATTTTGAACGACAACTCGTTTCGGGTCGCCTCGTACCGCCGCTTGAACTGGTTCGAAACTCCAAGCGTCACGTATCCGTTCTTCATTGTCAGATGTGCGGCTGGGAACGCCAGTTTGTACCGACCGTCCTTCTCCAGATAGTGAGGAGGTCTGGGGCAATCCGGCAATTTCCCGCACCAATATGCGCTCACAAGACCAAAATACGAACGATAGGCTTCTTCGACGCTCCGTATCGTCTGCTGAGCAACATCACTATGGAGCATCGGATAGTTTTCGTTCGGTTTCGTCCGAGCATAATTCGAGACATCTTTGTGAGGAAACGTCTTCTTCCGCGTATAGGGTAGAAACGATCCTACAAGGATACTAACACCGTTTACTCGATCAGGACGGATCCCGGTCAGATATGCGGCATTTTCCTGCCACTCGTGGTAATGTTGACGAACATTGTACAACGCAACGTTGTACAAATTTTTCGAGTACCATGCGAGACGATCGATCAGGTAGAACTGCCGCTGGCTGAGCCGCAGGTAGTTCGACACTGAACGATACGTGTTCTCTCGCATTAACCTAATAGGGGTTTTAATTCATAGTAAAGGTACCGATTTACGGAGGGGCGATACCTCCCCGGCCTGAAGACCGGGGTCTCCTCGCCTATTTAGATGAATATAACCGTCATCACCGCATTCGGGGTGAGCGATATCGACACCCCCGAGATCTCGCCGGCAGTCCTTGAGATTGCAGTAGAGCCCGGACAATGCCGCGCTGCGGAAGACAAACTCATATTCCACGCGGTTTCAGGGAACTTCCAGTACGCTGCAGGGCCGAGCCCCGATAGATTCCGGATCTTGCTAGATCAGTATACCGATCTTTACTGTCTCAGGGAAGCACTGCTGGAGATTGCAGAACTAGATCCTCATCACAGCATCGGCATATCCACCATATGGGATCTTATCGAAGAACTGCAGCAGCAGCGCGAGGAGACGATCGCGAGAAAGGATACCGATACCATCGAGGACGAGATCGCGACGGGGATATATGGGGACGAAGATTTTTGAGCAGGCTCAGGGGGTAAGACCCTCCACTAACACCTGACGTAAACTACAGGATGCTATACCAAAAAACCCTCACAATATCCTCTGATTTACAAATACCCTATCATCCTCCGGGTATATCGTCCTTCCGGTTCCACCCGGCGGGCCGGACACCCCGCAAAAGAAAGAGGTTACTCTCCCTTCAGGTAGGCCTCGGGGTCCCGCTCGAAGAGTTTCTTGCAGCCCGGGGCGCAGAAGTAGTAGGTCTTGCCCTTATACTCCGATTTGAGCTTCGCCGTTGCCTCATCCACGTCCATCTTGCATACCGGATCAATTGCCATACGCATCAGCCTCCGATAGAGTCTCTCTCTTCGCCGGAGGTATATAAGTCTTGAGCAGCAGCGAGAGCGAGACGACCGTCACCGACGAGAGGGCCATCGCGAGCGCCGCAAGTTCCGGCCGGAAGGTTATCCCGAAGAAGGGGTAGAGCACACCTGCCGCAAGGGGGATGAGGGCGGAGTTGTAGGCGAACGCCCAGAAGAGGTTCTGCTTGATCCGGCTCATCACCTTCCGGGAGAGTTCGACGGCCGCGACGGCGTCGACGAGGTCGTCGCGGATGAGGACGATATCCCCGCTCTCGATCGCGACGTCGGTCCCGCTCCCGATGGCGATCCCGACATCAGCCTGCGCAAGCGCCGGGGCGTCGTTGATCCCGTCGCCCACGAACGCCACGACCGCTCCTCGCTCCTGGAGGGCCCGGACCTCCTGCGCCTTCTCCTGCGGCAGTACCCCGGCGCGGACGTCGTCGATCCCGACCTCGCGAGCGATGGCATTCGCCGTCCGCTCGTTGTCGCCCGTGATCATCGTAACAGCAAGGCCCATCTGTTTCAGTTCCGCGATGGCGCCCTTCGTCGTCGGCTTGAGGGTGTCGGCGATGGCGAGGATGCCCGCAAGGCCGGCCCCGGCGGCGACCAGGACCGCAGTCTTTCCCTCGTCCTGAAGGGCGGTGATCCGGCCTTCCGCCTCAGGTGGGACGGCGATGCCGCGCTCCGCGAGGAACGGCTGGTTCCCGATCAGCACCTCCTCCCCCTCCACCACGGCGCTGACTCCCCGGCCGCCGAAGGTCGTGAACCGCTCCGACGCCGGGATACCGACCCCGGCGCTCTCTGCCCGGCGCACGACCGCCTCCGCGAGTGGGTGCTGCGAGTTGTGCTCGACCGCCGCCGCGACCGAAAGAAGCCGGTCCTCCGGCATCGCGAGGGAGACGACATCGGTGACATCCGGTTTGCCCCGGGTGAGCGTCCCGGTCTTGTCGAAGACGATCGCGGTCAGTTTCTCCGAGACCTCGAGCGCCTCGCCGTTTCTGATCAGCAGCCCGAGTTCCGCGCCCCGTCCGATCCCGACGGTCACGGCGGTCGGGGTGGCGAGACCAAGCGCACAGGGGCAGGCGACGACCAGGATGGAGATCAGCACCGTGAGCGCAAACAGGAGCGACGAACCGAGCCCGAAGTACCAGACGAGGAAAGCGGCGGTTGCGATCGCGAGCACGACCGGGATGAAGTAGGAGACCGCGACGTCGGCGATCCGCTCCACCGGGGGCTTCGAGCCCTGGGCGTCCCGAACGAGCCTGATGATCTGCGACAGGACCATATCCTTCCCGATCTTCTCGGCCCGGACCCGGAGGACGCCGTTCACGTTCAGGGTGCCGCCAACGACCCCGTCACCCTCCGCTTTATCTGCCGGGATGGGTTCGCCGGTGATCATCGACTCATCGACCGAACTCTCACCGCCCACGACCGTTCCGTCCACCGGCACCTTTTCCCCGGGCCGGACCAGGAGAACGTCGCCGACGGTCACGGTCTCGACCGGGACCTCGACCTCCTGGCCGTCCCGGATCACCGTCGCGGTCTTCGGCCGGAGGCCGACGAGTTTCTTGATGGCCTCAGACGTCCTCCCCTTGGCTCGGGCCTCGAGGTACCTCCCGAGCGTCAGGAACGAGGCAAGCATCACCGCGGTGTCGTAGAAGTTGAAGTCCGGCGTGAGGACGATCCCGAAGGTTCCAAGGATGCTTGCACCGTAGGCGACGCCGATCCCCATCGCGTACATGACGTCCATTGTCAGTGCCCGGTTCCGGAGCGCGGCGGCCGCTGCCCTGAAGATGGGGGCGCTGACGTAGAGAAAGACCGGCAGGGTGATGACCAGCATGATGAGGTTGACCTGGACCGGGAGGGCGGCCACCCCCGGCATCCCGGCGAGCATGTAGAAAAAGAGCGGGATGCTCACCGCGAACCCGACGGAAAACCGCCGGAACTTGTCCCGGAGATCCTCCTCCCGCATCCTTTCCTCGACGTCCTCGGAGACTTCCTCCTCGAGTCCCAGGTACTGGTAGCCGGCATCCTCGACGGCGGCCCGGATATCGGATAGGGTGACGAGCGCGGGGTTGTAGACGACGTGCGCGTTCTCGTTTGCGAGGTTGACCCGGGCTTCGTAGATCCCGTCGAGATCGCCGAGCGAGGCCTCGATCACCTGGGCGCAGGCGGCGCAGACCATCCCCCCGATCCTGACGATGGCCTCGCTCCTCACGACCTCGTAGCCGGCATCGCCGACCGTCCGCTCGAGGTCGGCGAGCGTTGCCTTCGCCGGGTCGTACTCGATGACTGCGGTCTCGCCCGCGAGGTTGACCCGGGCGTCATAGACGCCTTCACTACCCTGGAGGGCCCGTTCTATGTTGAGGGCGCAGGACGCGCAGTGCATCCCGGAGATCTTCAGTTCTGCCTTCCTCTTCTCCTCCGGCATGATATTCTCCTCACTCTGCGCGGATAAATACCTGCACCCTCTTCCGCCCGGATCTGTGCAGTCCCCCACGGGAGGGGGCTGAAACGGAGGTTTGACCCGGGCCAATTTTTATGCACAACATTATTATATTAAAGACCGGTTATTATCGCTCCATCCTGAGGTGATTGAGGTGCAGAGAAGGGATATTACGATAGAGGGAGCGCAGGAGGAAATGCAGTATGACATCGGCCGTATGGCGTCGGTGCAGGATACCGACGGCCTGATCGACGCGATGCAGAGCAGCGATCCGGTGGTCCGCCGGAGCGCCGCCCTCGCCCTTGGCTCACTCGGCGAACGGAGGTCGGTGGACCCGCTTATCCGGGCGCTCGGCGACCCGGTGCAGTCCGTCAGGGAAGGGGCGGCGAACGCGCTCGTCATGGTCGGAACACCGGCGGTCGAGCCGCTGATCGATCTCCTCGAGCGTCCCGGGACTGCAGGAGCGTATGCGGCGCCGCGGGAAGCGTCCGGGGAGGGACTGACACAGGTCGACCTCCTCGGGGGCCCTGACAACATACCGCCCGCGAAGAGGAGACTCAGGCACGGGGGAGGCATCAGGCAGCACGATGCGCTCGGCGGGCCCGCGGATATCCGGGAGGCGGGCGCGGGAAGAGCCCGCGATGAGGAGGCGGGTCTCGCCCAGCACGACGCGTTCGGCGGGCCGGAGGAACTCCAGAGGGCGGGAGGCAGGGTATCGCGTGACGCTGAGAGGGAGATCACCCAGCACGACCTTCTCGGCGGCCCGGGGGATGTCGGGACGAGAAAATCCCTCCGGCACCCCGAACTCGCGCAGCACGACCTCCTCGGGGGCCCGGAGGACGCGAGGGAGCATGAGGCGCTCTTCCCCGGGGCAAGGAGGGCGGTTGCCGTGCCGGAGGGTGTCTCCGGTACAGGACTGCGCCGGGCCTACGCCGCCGTCATCATCGGCGAGATTGCCGATCCGCGGGCGGAGGGGGCCCTCAGCCGGTCGGTCTCCGACACCGACCCTGCCGTCCGAAGGGCGGCCGAGGACGGGATGGCACGGTTCCGGGAGAAGCGGGGCGAGGCCAGGCCCGTCCCACCGACAACCCGCTGATGCCGGGACGGACCACTCAATTTTTGTCCCGCCAGCCGGGTTGCTCCTGCCGGAGAATGTTATTATATCGGGTAGGTGTCATATGCCGGGTTTGGAGGCGAAAAGGTTGGAGCAAGGAGAACGTCCTCTCGCGGAGCAGCAGGGCGAGAGGCGATTCAATATCGATCGTTTACGGGCCGAAAAAGATATCGACAGCCTGATCGAGGCACTGGGGAGCGACGACGGCCTGACGCGCCAGCGGGCCGCCCTGGCGCTCGGGGATCTTGGGGGAGAGAACGCGGTCAATCCGCTCATCCGGGCGCTCGGCGATCCGCTGACGGCGGTGCGGGAGGCGGCGGCGGACTCGCTCACCCTGCTTGAGGGCTCAGCGGTCGGGCCGCTGATCGAACTCATCGAGCACCCGGAGGCGTCGGAAAAATATGAGGAGACGAGGGCTGCCGGGGGGCCGGCGACCGTAACCGGGCCCGGGGGCCAGACCTGGGAGATCGAGACCAGGAGAGACCTCCGGCGGGTCTATGCGGCCGCCATCCTCGGCGAGATCGGGGATCCGTCTGCGGTGGAGCCGCTTGTCCAGGCGCTCAAGGACGCAAACGACGATCTCCGATGCCAGGCGTCGGGAGCCATAGCGAAGTTCGAGAGCGGAGCAGTGAGGCCGCTCGCCGCAATGCTCGCCAATCCGGACCCGGAGGTCCGGGTCGTCGCGGCCGGCGTCCTCGGCGATACCGGCGATCCTGCCGCGGTGGACCCGCTCATCGGTGCGCTCCACGATAAGAGCGACGATGTTCGGGGAGCGGCGGCCGGCGCCCTCATGCGGATGGGCGATGCCGCGGTCGAGCCCCTCGCCGCGGCGACGAAGGACGCCGACAGAAACGTCCGGCTCTATGCGGCGGGAGCGCTCAAGTACATCGGCAATCCGCGGGCGATCGACGCCCTTGAGACTCTCGCCCGGAGCGGGGATGCGGAGGAGAAGAGCGTCGCAGAGGATGCGATCGAGAGCATCCGGATGGTCCGCGGGGAGGCCACACCGTCGCCGCCGACGTCGCGGTGACCAATCTCACGTTTTCCCGGAGTTCGAGCACCGCGGCAGAGAGCGCGGCGGCGTTTAAAAAAGGTGGAGCGTCCTCCCCATATCGGGGAGATCAATCGTAGTCGCGGAAGAGCGCCGGGTTCTGCCTCCGGATCCACCAGCGGCGGATCAGATAGCCGGCCCCAATCAGCACCAGGACGGCCCCGGCTATCAGGGCGACCGTTCCGAGCGGGAAGTCCGGCGCCGCGTCACCGGCCGGTGCGGCCGTGGTCTGCGTCGCCGTGGGCTGTGCGACCGCGGATGAAGTCGTCTGCGCCGCGGTCGGGGTCGTCACGGCCTCCTCGGGTTGCTCGATGCCGCTGATCGCGAAGAGGGAGAACCCGGGGCTCGTTGCCATGAAGGTGACCGTCGTCCCGGCGGTGCCCTCGACCGTCGTCGGCAGCGCCTCCCACGTGGTGCCGTTGTAGTGGTACATCACGACCTCCTCTGCGGTGAGGTTATGCTCCGCGAGCCACGCGGCCGGGACGGTGAAGGTGATGTTCGCCCCGGTGATCTCCGTAAAGCGGGCCGGTACCAGGTCGATGTACTGGTACGGGATGCCCGGCACCGGGGGGATGCCGGCACCCGGGGAGGACTGTACCCGCCCGGTGACGATCAGCCCGGAGATCCCGGTGCCGGTGACGGCGACCCTGCTCACGGCGGAGTCTCCGCCCACGTTATATCCCCCCGGCCCGCCCGTCGAGCCGCCGCTGCCGGAAGCCGGAGGGCGGGACGGGGCCGTGACCGTGACGTATCCGGTCTTCTGTGTGACGTTGTAGCCATCGGCGTTGAAAACCTGCAGTGTTACCGAGTAGGTGCCCGGAGCGGTGTAGGTGTGCGTGGGGTTCTGTTCCGTGGATCCTGCCGGCTGGAGCCGCCAGGTGTCGTTAAACAGGGCAAGGCCGTCACCCAGACCACCGGCGAGCACAATACTCCCGTCCGGCAATGCGGCGACGGTGTGCCATAACCTTGCCGGCCACCTGGCATCAGGCAACGGTGTCCAGGTAGCGCCGTAATCGGTCGACCGCCACGTATCGTTCCTGATCGAGGGGATGCTGGTATCATCCAGACCACCCATGAGGAGGATACTGCCGTCCGGGAGAGCGAACGCACCATGGCCGTACCGTTCCGACCACCCGGCATGCTCTGTCTGCCGAGTCCAGGTTGCGCCGTTATCGATCGATCGCCACACATCGTTCAGCAGGGTGCCGATGGCGCCTTCGCCGCCCATGAGGACGATGCTGCCGTCCGGGAGCGCGACGCTGCTGTGAGCATGTCTTGCCAGCCACCCGGCATTTGCGCTCATCTCCGTCCAGGTTGAGCCGTTATCAGCCGATCGCCAGGTGTCGTTCGTGGGGCCGTTATCGCCCTCCCCGCCCGTGAGCACGATGCTCCCGTCCGGCAGCACGACGCTGCTGTGCAAGAATCGTGCCGTCCACCCGGAACTGCCGTTTGCCAGCGTCCAGGTCGCGCCGCCATCCGTCGACCGCCAGGTGTCGTTCCTGAAGGTGTCATCACCACCGCCCATGAGGACGATGCTCCCGTCCGGCAGCGCGACGCTGGTGTGACTCATTCTCCCCGACCAACCGGAACTTGCGTTCGCCTGCGCCCACGTTATGCCGCTATCCTCCGACATCCATGTATCGTTGCTGAGGGTGCCAAAGGAGTTGCCACCCGTGAGGACGATGCGGCCACCCGGCAGGGCGACGCTGGAGTGAGCATGCCGCTCAGTCCACCCAGCGCCGGGAGTTCGCTCCTCCCACGCCTGCGCACACGTCTCGTCGCCGAAGAACCAGGCCCACCCCGCCGGGCTGCTGTTCGACTGGTCTTCGAAGGCCACGGTCAGTGGTGCATGCCCGGTGGTCGGGGTGCCGCTGAACGATGCGGTGGGCGCCGCAGCGCTCACTGCGCCGACAAGCAGGAGAGCCGCAACGATCGTGCATACCAATATCAGAGAAACGTTTTTCTGGCAACCGTGCATGCGTGTAACTCAACAAACCAAAATTTATGTTTGTTGAATTGTCCGAGGGTAATAATTCCTGTAAGATCGGTTATTATCGGTTCCCAAATGGCTTTCAGGGGAATTGAACGGCGAGAGCGTCAAAAATCTCCAAAAGGTGCGAGCAAGGAAATACACCCCCAAAAGACCCGCACAAAAAGAGTGTTCGGTTATCCCCTTCTCCTTACCCGCACCGACTCCGCGTGGGCGTGGAGCCCCTCCGCGTCGGCGATCGTCTCCACCACGTCGCCGATGGCTTCGAGCCCCTCCCGCGTGAGCACCTGCACCGTCGAGCGCCGGCAGAAGTGGTTCACGTCGAGGCCGGAGTAGAGGCGAGCGTAGCCCGCCGTCGGGAGGACATGGTTTGTCCCCGAGGCGTAGTCGCCGCAGGCAACCGCCGCGTAGGGGCCGACGAAGATCGACCCCGCGCTCCGGATGCGGTTGAGGACGGCAAGCGGGTCGGCCACCTGGATTGAGAGGTGCTCGGGGGCGATATCGTCGACGGTCTCTACAGCCTCGTCGAGGTCGGCGGCGACGATGTAGCCGGAGTGCTCAAGCGCCTGTGCGATAATGTCCCGGCGCTCCGCGTTCGCCGCCATCCGCTTCACCTCGGCGCCGACCGCATCCGCAAGGGCTGCATCGGTCGTGACCAGAACGCAGGCGGCGTTCGGGTCGTGCTCGGCCTGGGCGAGGATATCGGCCGCGATGAAGGTCGGGTTCGCCGTGCCGTCCGCGAGGATCCCGATCTCGCTCGGGCCCGCCGGGAAGTCGATCTCGGCTGTGTCCCGCAGAAGCATCTTCGCGGCGGTGACGTAGACGTTCCCCGGGCCGACAATCTTTTCCACCCGCGGGATCGTCTCGGTCCCGATCGCCATCGCCGCGATCGCCTGGGCGCCGCCGACCCGGTAGACCTCGTCGACCCCGGCGATGTCGAGCGCCACGAGGGTGATCGGACTCGTCGGCGGCGGGGTGCAGCAGCAGATCTCCTTAACCCCGGCGACCATCGCGGGGACCGTGCACATCAGCGCCGTCGAGGGGTATGCCGCCCGCCCGCCGGGGACGTAGGCTCCCACCCGGGATAAGGGCGTCGTCTTGACGCCGAGGGTGATCCCGGGCTCCACCTCCTGCAGCCAGAGGTCGCGCCCACGCTGCAGTTCATGGAACCGGGTGATCCGCGCCTCCGCCTCGATGAGGCTCTCGACCAGCCGTGCATCTACCTGCTCGTAGGCCGCCTCCCGCTCCTCGTCGATGACGGTGATATCGGCGAGGTCAATCCCGTCGAACCTCTTCGTCAGGTCAAAGAGGGCGGCGTCGCCCTCCGCCCGCACCCTCCCGATGATCTCAGAGACCGGCCCTTTCACCCGGTCGATGTCCGACCGCCGTCCGGCGATCCAGGTCTCGATATCCAGCGCCTGCCACATGAGGAAGAGGGTCGGCGGCGGGGAGCGTTAAGGTTTCGACCTCTGTCCCTCCGGCACAGGGGTGTCGCGACCCGCGGGACGGAACTACCTCTCGCAAGGGGGCCAGTTAACACAAGAGCCTTTACAGAAACTATCTGTTAATTATTATAATAAAGATTAAATATATTGCTGCCGATGGCCCGCCCGCATGGTACGAAAGTCATGGGTGCCCATTCTGGGCATCATGGTTGTGATGCTCGCTTCCTGCGCCGTCTCTGTCACGGCGCAGGAGGCGGCAGACCCGGGCGTGCTCCGGATCGCAACGACGACGAGCCTTCGTGATACGGGCCTCCTCGACGAACTCGAACTGATGTACGAGAACACTTCCGATGTGGACGTCCAGATCACCGCACAGGGAACCGGTCAGTCGCTCGATACCGCCCGACGCGGCGACGTCGACCTGGTGCTCGTCCATTCGCCGTCGCTTGAGCAGCAGTTCATCGACGAGGGCTACGGCATCAACCAGCGGTGCTTCGCCTACAACAACTTCATCATTGTCGGGCCGGAGTCCGACCCGGCGGGGGTCGCGAACAAGACCCCGGTGGAAGCCTTCCAGGCGATCTATGCCGCCGGGACGAACAACACCCCCGGGGTCTCCTTCGCCTCCCGCGGTGACGAGTCCGGCACGCACACCCGCGAGAAAGAGATCTGGGAGGCCGCCGGCCATAACTACACCACCGATATCCAGGACTCCGGGGCCTGGTATCTCGAGACCGGGAGCGGCATGGGCGAGACCCTGACCCTCGCCAACCAGCGGGAGGCCTACACCCTCTCCGACATCGGGACCTACCTCGCCTTCCAGGACCAGTTGAACCTTGTGCAGCTCGTGACGGAGGGCGACCAACTCATGAACCGCTACAGCGCAATCGCGGTCAACCCCGAGATGGCGCAGGGCGTCAACATCGATGAGGCCAACAGGTTCATCGACTGGATAACCACAAACGAGACCAAGGAGTTCATCGGAAACTTCGGCGTCGAGGAGTTCGGCCAGCCGCTCTTCATCCCGCTCTATCCCCCCGAATGCACTGAGCCGCCGTTCAACTGCACCACCTGCTCGGGACAGGTGAACGCGACGGCGTGATCCGGAGCCGCACATCCCCGCCGCCTGCCGGTTAGCCGGATGAGCGGCGGAGGATACCGCCCCTCTACGGGAACGCGCGTGGGATTGCTCTCCGGTGCTGATGGAGGCATAGTTGACACCAGGGCACCGTTAACTATTTAGCACAGGTCAGACATCCTAGCGCGTTGCTATGAAGACGAATGCGACCTATCTGACGGCAGGCATCATCACGATCCTGCTCATCCTCGCTCTCTGTGCCGGGTGCACGAGTCCGGCGCCGGGCGGAAACGAGACCCCGGGCGCCACGACCGCTCCCGCCGGCGGGGGGGACGTCCTCCGGATAGCCACCACGACGAGCCTTGAGAACACCGGGCTGCTTGCGGAACTCGAACGGGTCTACGAGGGCGAGACCGGGATGGACCTCCAGTTCATCGCCCAGGGCACCGGCCAGTCCATCGACTCCGGCAGGCGCGGCGACGTCGATCTCGTCCTCGTCCACGCCCCGGACCTTGAGCAGCAGTTCATCGATGACGGCTTCGGGATCAACCCGCGGTGCATCGCCTACAACTACTTCATCATCGTCGGGCCGGAGTCCGACCCGGCGGGGATCGCGAACATGACGCCGGTGGAGGCCTTCCGGACGCTCTATGTCGCCGGCACGAACAACACGCCGGGTGTTGCCTTCGTCTCCCGCGGCGACAACTCCGGGACCCACAACCAGGAGAAGGTCCTCTGGGAGGAGGCGGGCTACAACTACACGACCGATATCCTTGACTCCGGGGCCTGGTACGTCGAGGCCGGCAAGGGCATGGGCGACACCCTGATCCTTGCAAACGAGCAGCAGGCATACACGCTCTCCGATGAGGGGACATACCTCTCGTTTGCCGACCGGCTCGATCTCGTACCGGTCATCGCCGAGGGCGCGGAACTCCTGAACCGCTACAGTGCGATCGCCGTCAACCCCGCAGAGCACCCGGGCGTGAACGCACAGGGTGCTGCGGACTTCATCAACTGGCTCACCACGAACGAGACGAAGCAGATGATCGGTGAGTTCGGCGCTGCGGAGTTCGGCAAGCCGCTCTTTACACCGCTCTACGCCCCAGAGTGTACCGAGCCGCCGTTCAACTGCACCTGCGCGGAGCCGGTGCCCACGCCCACGTAGAGCAGGAAAGGTAAGGGAGACGTGGACAAGGTGGGTCGGCAGGATGACGGAGGGTGAAGCCGCGTGGTGAACGGTAACCCGATCATCGAGGGATTCATCGAGGCCATCGAACTCATCATCGCCCTCGATCCGCAGGTGGTGGAGATCACCATCCGCTCGCTCTACGTCTCCCTCACCGCCACCTTCTTTGCCGCCCTGATCGCCCTGCCGCTCGGGGCGCTCATCTATTTCTACGAGTTTAGGGGGAAGCACGCGGTCGTCTCTACGCTACAGACGCTGTATGCGCTCCCGACCGTCATCGTGGGCCTGTTGATGTTCCTCCTCCTCTCGAACATCGGCCCCTTCGGGTTCCTCCGGCTTCTCTACACCCCAGGCGGCATGATCGTCACCCAGACGGTCCTCATCATCCCGCTCCTGATGGGGCTGACGGTCTCGGCGCTCTCGGGGATCGACCGGGACAAGCGCTACACGATCACCGCCCTCGGCGCAAGCAGGCTCCAGACGGTCATGACGATCATCGCGGAGGCCCGGTTCGCGGTGATGGCCGGCGTCCTCCTGGGCTTCGGGCGGGCGATTGCCGAGGTGGGGACGGTGATGATCGTCGGCGGGAACATCCGGGGCGCGACCCGCGTCCTCACCACGGCGATCGCGCTCAACACCTCGATGGCGAACTACTCCCTCTCGATTGCGCTCGGGATCATCCTCCTCGCGGTGGCGCTCGGGGTGAATATCGCCCTCTCTCTCTTCCAGCGACGGTGATGTCATGACAATCATCGAGGCACACAACATCAGGAAAGTCTACGGCAGCCTTGAAGTTCTGCACGACGTCGACCTCTCGGTCGGGGAGGGCGAGATCCTCGCGCTCATCGGCCCGAGCGGCTCGGGAAAGAGCACGCTTCTCCGGATTCTCGACCTGATCGAGCCCGCGAACGAGGGCGAACTCTTGGTCTTCGGGATCGACACGGTCGCGGATCGCGGCCGCTGGCTTGACCTCCGCCGCCGGATGGGGATGCTCTTCCAGCGGCCGATCGTCTTCAACTCATCCGTCTACGACAACGTCGCGATGGGGCTCCGGTACCGGCGTGCTCCCGGCGACGATATCGACCGGAAGGTGAAGGAGGCCCTCGAAGCCGTCGGGCTCTCCCGCTACATCAAGAGCCGGGCGACCGACCTCTCCGGCGGCGAACAGCAGCGGGTGGCGTTATCGAGGGTGCTCGTGACCGACCCCGAGATCCTCTTTCTGGACGAGCCGACGGCGAACCTTGACCCGACATCGACCGCCACCATCGAGGCGATCGTGGCACAGCTGAACCGCGAGGCAGGGACGACCGTCCTCATCAGCACCCACGATCTGGCGCAGGGGCAGCGTCTCGCTCACCGGGTCGGGGTGATGATCGAGGGCACGATCGCCCAGACCGGACCTTCCCGCGAGATCTTCCGCGAGCCCAAAGACCGAAGGATCGCCCGGTTCGTGGGCGCCGAAAACATCATTCCCGCCCGGGTCATCGCCCGGAGAGAGGGATTCACCGTGGTGGAGGCAAAAGGGAAGGAGATCTTCTCGGCGACCCCGCCACCCGCCGACGAGGTGGAGATGGTCATCAGGGGCGAAGACATCTCCCTGCACCGGAGGAAACCCGGCTACGAGGAGGCAGAGAACCTCTTCCCCGCCACAGTCGCCGCCGTCGAGCCCACGGCACCGTTCGTGAATGTTGCGGTGCACTGCGGGTGCGATCTCACCGCACTGGTGACCGCGAGGAGGGCGGAGACTCTCGATCTCCGCGAGGGGCTGGAAGTCTGGGTATCCCTCCAGGCGAAGGCGGTCCACCTGATCCCCAGGAGAGAGGGCTAAATCCAGATCAAAGCCCTCCCAACCGCCCTTTTTCCCCACCGGGACCCATTTGTCAATCAATTGTGATTAACTTCTGCCCAAATGGATACTTTTAAAGTTATGCCCCTATAAAAGCTTTATTCATGAAACGAACCAATCTGATTGCTTTTATTTGTTTCCTGGTCGCTGCCGCGGTCCTGATCTGCGGCTGCACGGGGACAACGAACACCGATTCGACGCCCGGAACGGGCACCCAGACGACGGCCCCCACGCCGACGGCAACCGCCGCCGAAGAAGTCCAGGTGAAGGTCTTTCATGCCGGGAGCCTGACCGGACCGTTTGAGAAGGTCAAAGCAGAATTCGAAGCAGAACATCCCGGCGTCACCGTCCTCCTCGAGCCCGCCGGCAGCGTCGACTGCATCAAGAAGATCACCGAGAACAGCAAGCCCGCCGACGTCCTCGCTTCCGCCGATTACTACCTCATCCCTGAGATGATGATTCCGGAGCACGCCGACTGGTACCTGACATTCGCGAAGAACCGGATGGTCCTGACCTACTCGAACGAGAGCAGGTACGCCGACGAGATCACCGCCGAGAACTGGTACGAGATCCTCGACCGCGACGGCGTCCGGTGGGGCTTCTCCGACCCGAACTCCGACCCCTGCGGCTACCGCACCCCGATGGTGATCCAGCTCGCCGAGGGCTACTACGGAAACGAGACGATCTTTGAGACCCTTGTCAGCGAGCACAGCAACATCACGACCACCGAAGCGAGCGGCACCTACACCATCCACGCTGCCGACCCGAAGCCCGACAACACCACGCTGACGATCCGCCCGAAGGCCGACGAACTTGTCAGGATGGTCAAGGCTGGCGACCTTGACTACGCCTGGGAGTACCGGAGCGTTGCCGTGCAGAACGGTCTCCGGTTCATCGAACTCCCCGAAGAGATCGACCTCTCGGCTGTCGAGTTCGCCGATAACTACGCGACCGTCCGGACCGAAGCGAAGAAGGGCGACGGCACCACGCTCTATGCCGGCTCCGCCATCGTCTACGGCGTGACTGTCCCGAAGATCGCGGAGCACCCCGACCTCGGTCTCGAGTTCGTGGAGACGCTGATCGGCGCCACCGGCCAGGAGATTCTCGAGCGCGATGGCCAGCCCCCGATCGTGCCCGCCGACGGCTACGGCAGCGTTCCAACCGATCTGCAGTCGCTCGTTTCGGTGAAAGCCTGAAATCAATCCCTTCTTTTTTCCAGACCGGTTATCAGTGAAGCGTGCATACAGTTATCAGCGAAAGAACGAACATGAAGACTGAAGCGCTCTCAACCGACTCCTTCCCGGCAGATGGGGAGTCAGCCGTCACCCGGTGGAGAGAGCACCGGGGGCGGTACGTGGACTGGTGCACCGTAGGGTTCTGCATCCTTGGCGGACTGCTCGTCGGCATCACGGTGCTTGCCCTCGCCAACATCACGATGACGGAGCTCGCCGACCCGGCCCACCTCCTCAAGGTCGCAGCATCTTCGGAGGTGATCGGCTCCATCCTCCTCACGTTCGGGGCGGGAGCAAACGCCGTCCTCCTCCTCATCATCTTCGGGACCCCCCTCGCCTACATCCTCGCGCGGTCCCGCCCCTCCCGGTTCAAGGGAGCCGTCGAGAGCATCGTCGACATCCCCCTCATCCTCCCGCACACCGTGGCGGGCCTGCTTGTCTACCTCCTCTTCATGCGCCGGGGATGGCTCGGCGCACCGCTCTCAGAGATCGGGCTCGCCTTCGAGGATGCCTACCCGGGCACGGTGATCGCGATGCTCTTCGTCGCCTCGCCGTTCTACGTCAACACCATGCGGGAGGGGTTTGAGAAGGTGCCGGTCCACCTGGAGAACGTCGCCCGCACGCTCGGGGCGGGCACCTTCACCGCGTTTCGGACGGTCACTCTCCCCTTAAGCCTCCGGCACATGTACAGCGGGGCCATCCTCGCCTGGGGAAGGGCGATCGGAGAGTTTGCCGGCGTCATTATGATCGCCTACTATCCGTTCATCATATCGACGCTGATCTACTACTCCTTCACGACAGACGGCATCCACACGAGCAGGAGCATCGCCTTTACGGTCATTCTGGTCAGTTTCGGGGTATTCTACCTTCTCCGGCGGATGACCCGGTACCTGGGGAGGTACGATGATCGCGTTTGACCGGGTCTCGCTCGCACTCGGCTCGTTCTCCTTGAACGACGTCAGCCTGACGATCAACCGGGGCGACTACTACTTCATCGTCGGGCCGTCAGGGGCGGGAAAGACGGTGCTTCTTGAAGCGATCGCCGGCCTCCACCGGCCGGACAGCGGTCGCGTCCTCCTCCGCGGAGAAGAGATCACCGCCCTTCCCCCGGAGCAGCGGGGGATCGGACTCGTCTACCAGGACTACTCGCTCTTCCCGAACATGACGGTCGCGGATAATGTTTCCTACGGCCTCCGGGTACGGGGGATGCGAAAGAAGGAGGCCCGGGCTGAGGTCGCCCCCCTCCTCGACCGGTTCGGGATCGGCCATCTCGCCGACCGCTACCCGGGGACCCTCTCCGGCGGCGAGCAGCAGCGGGTGGCGCTCGCACGGGCCGTCGCGGTGAAGCCGGATATCCTCCTCCTCGACGAACCGCTCTCTGCGCTCGACCCCGTCACGCAGGAGAAGTTTATCGCCGACCTCAAGCGGCTGCACCGGGAGGACGGGCTCACCATCGTGCAGGTGAGCCACTCCCGCCGTGAAGCGCACCTGCTCGCCACCCGGATGGCGGTGATCATCGACGGGACTCTCATGGATGAGGGAGAGGCCGAGGTTGTGCTGAACACTCCCCGGAGCCGGGAGGTCGCCTCGTTTGTCGGGATCGAGAACATCCTGGACGGAATGGTGACGGCCAACGACGGCGGGCATGTGACGGTGGATGCCGGGGGCCGGGCGATCGAGGCGGTGACGGACGCCGCCGTGGGTGAGGAAGTCACCCTCTGCATCCGGGGCGACGACGTCGTCGTCGCCGTCGAGGATGGGCCGCAGTCCAGCGCCCGGAACACGATGGCCGGGACGATTGTCCAGGTTGTCGAGAACGGCCCTATCGCCGAGGTACGGGTGGACGCGGGCGTCATGCTCACCGCGGTCCTGACGCGCCGGTCGGTGCAGGACCTCGGCCTTGCCCCGGGTATTCCCGTCACCCTCTCCGTGAAGGCGACGGCGGTCCACGTCATCCGTTCTTTTTCTTAAAGGATAGGATCAGGCCGACGAGGGCGGCGGTGGCACCGTTCGCCGCGACGATGGCAAGATCTCCTTTTACCACGCCGTAGGCGAGCCAGAGCAGGACGCCCGCAAGGAGGACGAGGAGCATCGCAAGAGAGAGGTCGGCAGTCGACTGCGTGCGCCATGCCCGGATGGCCTGCGGTGCAAACGAGAGCGTCGTGAGCGTCCCGGCGATAAGACCAAGTAAGGTGACGGTGTCCATAAGTCCATCACCCGTATTCAGACCAGATGAACCCTGGGTTTCAGCAGAACCCTACCTTCAGGCTCCGGCCCCCTGCCTTCCCGCCCACCACTTCTGCGCGTAAGCAAGGACCATCCCGATGATGAAGGCGACGGTGAGGCCGGTCACGAGGGTGAGGACAGCGATGACCGCCGTGACCAGGTAAGACTCCGTCTTTGCGCTGTGCTTCCCGAGTTCGATTGCCACGAAGACCAGGAGCGCGCCGAAGACACCGAAGGGGATGAGGGTCAGCACTTCCGGCGGGGCGAAGGCGACGGCGAAGATGAGGATGAAGATGCCGGCAACGATGTTCGCCCCGCCGGTCCTCGCGCCGAAACGGTACATCGCGGCAAGCCCTCCCGCGCCGTGGCACATGGGAAAACCCCCAAGCGGCGTCGAGACCAGGTTCATGGCCCCGATCGTCCGCGAAAGACGGTCGGGGTCCACGCCCTTCTTCGGGAAGAGGTCGTAGGTGAGGAGCGACGTCGCGAGGATGGCATTTGCGATCGTGAGCGGCACCTGCGGAAGGACGAGGTCCCAGGTGCCGGCGATGAAGTCCGTCGGCATCGGGATGACGAGGGCGGGGAGGGGCATCAGCCGGAACGGCGGCATCCCCTGCGTGGCGATCCCGGCGGCAAGCCCGATGATCAGGACCAGGAGGGCGGAGATGTCCGGTATCCGGGTGCGCTGCGACGCGACGAAGAAAGCGAGGATGATCGCTATCGCGAGCGCCGCAACAAGGACGTCGGCGAGGATGTAGCCGAGCGACGTCCGCAGAAGGAGGAGCGCGAGACCTGCCTGCACGCCCCGGATGACACTCTTCGGTATCCGGTCCCCGAGCCAGGTCATCCCGCCGACGAGCCCGAGCAGGAGGAAGAGCGCACCGACGACAAGTCCCGAAGCCACGATCTCGCCGGCACAGAGCCCTTCGGCGATGACGATGGCCCCGATCGCCTTCATCGGCTCGATCGGGATGGGAAGGCGGTAGTAGAGCCCGGTGATGATGAACCAGGCGGCGAGGAAGAGGAAGAAGTGGCTGACGTTCACGTCCGGGCAGACGATGGCGACGCCGAGCAGGATGGGAAAGATGGTCCCGAAGTCGCCGACGGCTCCGGCGATCTCCTCGAGGTTGAACCGGATGCCGCCTTTCTCCGTCGCACTATCCTCCGCCATGGATCACCTTCAGATCCCCCCTCACGGGGGTCCGTCCGGGGCATCTTTTCCCGTGACACCTAAAGATTTATTACTCCCTCTTGATAAGTAAATCCGTTAACTTACAATTGTTTCCCGGGGCCTGCATGTAAACGTTTATTGTGCCCATCTGTGTAATTATTCCTATGAAAGCAGACCTGACCCTTGTTCTTACGCCGCCTGTCGCGGCAGCCCCAGCACGTGCATGCGGGTGTACCGCGGCACTGCCCGCCTGCGCGACCTCCACGGAGATGATGCACTGGTGGGGCAGGAGGAGAATATAACTATGGAAACCGCCACCTACCGGATCATCGGAACTATTCACTCACCGTTCACCGACCAGGACACAACGCCCATCCAGAGCATCTTCTCCGAAGCGGAGGGGACGATCGAGGTCTTTCCCGAGTATGCCGAAGGGCTTGAGGGGGTCGAGGGGTTCTCCCACATCATCCTCCTCTACCACTTCCACCAGGCGAACGGCTTCCGGCTGCGCCAGCGCCCGTTCGTCGACGGCAGCAAGGAGCGCGGAATCTTTGCCATACGCCACTTCAACCGCCCGAACCCGATCGGGATCTCCCTCGTCGAAGTCATCGCCGTCGAGGGCAACATCGTCCGGGTCCGTGGAATCGACGTGCTGGACGGCACCCCGCTCCTCGACATCAAACCCTACGTCCGCCAGTTCGACCACCGCGACGACGTCCGGAGCGGCTGGGTCGACGCGAAGCACATTGAGGAGGTGAAGATCCGGAGTTTCTCGCCAAAGGATCTCCGGGAGCATGAGGAGTCTTTACGAACCTGAAAGACTCCTCCTTTTTTCGAACGACGATACCATCCACCTCGCCTTCCGGCCTTCGGCGGCCCACGTCTACCCTTCCGGAACACCAGAAGGAGCCTGACGCCCCCGCTCTCGCGTCGCCTGTCCGGGTGCGGCGCTCTTCTCCAGAGCCGGGGGTCCCGACCCGGGCGCATCCTCCCACTTCTTCTCGTCGAGGAGGTCCTCGGCCTTCAGCCGTTCGATGGCCAGGTCCAGGTACTCCGAGACGATCCGGTCCCTCTCCTGAATCTGCCGGATCCAGACCCGCACCGCCAGCCGGACCCCGTCCTCCTTGATCGACGAGACCGTGACCTTCGGCTCGAACAGCGCATGACCTGCACGGGGGAGGTCGGAGGAGAGGCGCCCGATATACAGGAGATCAAAGAGGTTCTGGAGGGCGGACCGCTCAGCCTGCTCGACATGGGGCAGGATCAGGGGATGGTCGTGCGCGGCGGCAAGCGCGATCTCCTCCGCCCGGGCGAGGTCCGTGGTGACCGGGACGGCGAGCGGGATCGAGACCTCCAGAAGTCCGGCGCGGGAGTAGTTGATAACCTTTAGGTTATGATGCTCGAGTTCGGCGTGAGGATGAGGCCGCCGTCGAGCCCCTTGAGGGTCGTCGTGAAGGAGATATCCTGCACCTTACCCGGCCCGATCTCCGGCCGTCCGCTGACGCTCACCCACTCTTCGAGCTGGACCGGGCGGTTGATCGTTATCAGGATGCCCGCAAGGACGTTCTGGATGATCTGGGTCGACGAGACGGCCACGACGATACCAAGGATGCCGAGCGATGCGACGACGGCATTCAGGTCGAAGGCGAGGAGGTACCGGGCGCTCGCGTAGCCCCCGCCGAGGATGACGGCGTACTGCAGGACGACCGCCGTCCACTTGGCCGTCCCGCGGGAGACCCGCCCGTCGAGGACCCGTCGGAGGAGCATGTAGGCGAGGTTGCCGATGATGAGAAGCCTGATAAGGGTGAGGACGAACGCGAAGAACGCTTCAAGGGGCATCCCGCCAATGAGGACCGGATTGCTCGACTGCATCTCACAGGTTATGAGCGAGCGGGGGAGTTAACCTCTCTTGTATCGTCGGCTGCCGTCCTACCGTTCAGGCTCCTCGCCAATCGACGCGCCCGCACGGATCTCGAGCGCCCGGAGGAGCCCGGCACCCAGGATCTCTTCCGCGCGCTCGCCGTGACGCTCCGCCATGACCGCGAGGAAGCGCTCTGTTCCCGCGGCCGTGGTGGAGATGCCGACCCGCTCAGCCCGGCGGATCAGCCCGTCCCGCTCCATCGCCCCGAACCGGGGCAGGACGTAGTAATGCGGGATCCCGAGATGCTCGGCAAGTTTTCGGGTCGTGGGGAAGCGTATGGTGATGCCGCCCGGAGAAAAGCCGACGGTTACGCATCGATCCTCATCGAGGAGGATCTTCGCGGCCGCCTCAAAGATATCGTCATGCTCGTGTGTGGACATCCGATCGCAGAAGGTCTGGTTGTTGTGAGAAAAAAGGAAGTCGGTTTGATTACGCTGCTTCCGCCGCCTTCATCTCGCCCCGCTCTTCCTCGGGCATCTCCTCGAGGTAGACCATCTCCGCCCCGATGTCCTTTGCGATCTGTTCGAGTTCAACCTTCCTGAAGTGAGTCCCCTCCACCTTCAGGTGTTTCTGCTCGCCCTGTTCTTCGACGACGGCGACGACGCGAAACCTGGGTTGCTTCACGCCGGTGCCGACTTTCTGGCGTTCACGTACATAGATCTTCATGGTTCTCTCCATCCTATACCAGTTGATATACCAGTAGGTATATCGCAAAGACACTTAATGTTTTCTTTCATAAAAAATGTAAGGGTAAAATATGGCAGAACGGTTTGAGATGGAATCGAGGTTCCGTGGTGAAAGTCTTGTCCGGCGGGGCCTGCTCCGCGAGACCAGAAGCGGCAAACAGGTCAGGATCATGCCGGACCTGAACGTGATCAAGATCGGCGGCCACGGCGTCATCGACTACGGGCGGGAAGTGATGTTCCCGCTGATCGAAGAGATCGGGGAACTCTCCCGGGAAAACAAGATCCTGGTCGCCACCGGCGGCGGCGTCCGGGTGCGGCACATCCTCGACGTCGGGATCGATCTCGGAATGCCGACAGGTGTGCTTGCGGAACTGGCGGGCAAGATCAGCGAACAGAACGCGATCATGATGTCTATTCTCTTCTCGAAATACAACGGCGTCCGGATCCACACAGACGACCTCTTAAACCTCCCCTCGCTCATATCCCTCGGGATGCTGCCGGTCGTGCAGGGCACCCCGCCCTACGGGCTGTATGAGCACCCGCCAAAACTCGGGAGCATCCCGCCGCACCGGACCGATACCGGCGCCTTCCTGATGGCCGAGGTGGTCGGCGGGAAGAACTGCATCCTCGGAAAGAACGTGGACGGCCTGTATACCGAAAACCCGTTCGTGAATCCCGACGCCGAGTTCATCCCGGAGATCACGGCCGACGAACTCATCGAGATGGAGATGGAGGATATGGTGCTCGAACCGATGGCGGTCGAGCTTCTCCGGGACGCCGTCCACGTGAGAGAGATCAAGGTGGTGAACGCCCACGTCCCGGGTAACATCACAAAAGCCGTGAACGGGGAGCGGGTCGGCACCGTCATCCGGGCCTGACCACCCCCGAGTCAACCTTTTTCGATTAACACCAGAGAAGTCTTCTTAAGTCTTGTGGGCGGATCAGTACAGCACACGAGCGATCCTATGACCCTCTATCTTGGTATTGACGACACCGACACCCGCGAGTCCCGGGGCACCGGCCGGCTCGCCCGCGCAATTGCAGCAGAACTCGCCCGGCGGTACACGGTGACGGGGGTGACCCGCCACCAGCTCTTCGTCCATCCCGACGTCCCGTATACCTCCCACAACAGTTCGGCGGTCATCCACATCCAGGATACCGGGAACGGGATCGCGGCAGACGTATTCGCGGCGGCAAAGGAACTGATGCTCGCCGACTTCATCGAGGGGAGCGACCCCGGGATCTGCGTCGCCGCTGACCGGAACATCAACGGCGGCCTCTCCCGCTTTGGTCTCTCTGCAAAGTCGTGCATCGTGACGCAGGAGCAGGCGCGAGAGCTCGCCCGCGAGGCCGGCATCCTCCTCGAGGGGCTCGGCGGCACCGAAGACGGCGTGATCGGCGCGCTTGCCGGGGTCGGGCTTGCAGCATCCGGAAACGACGGCCGGTTCGTCCAGAAGGGAACGACCCGGGACCTCCGCGGCAGCCAAACGGTCGCCGCAATCCTCGCCTCCGGCGTCGACCGGGTGATGACCCGCGACGGGGCGGCGGTCGGCGAAGGCACCGTAGTTCTTCGAAAGTTTCCGAAACCTGCTTTCATCGGAGGGAAGGCAATCCTCTACGTCGAGGCGGACAGCGATGCCTACCACGATATCGTGGTGGGGTGAGAGTACATTAACAATACTTGTTTTTCCAAAAAGTAAAGTCAATTAATTGTATTAAGTTTCCATTAACACAAAACGCATTTGTTTAAATGCATGTATTACGATATCTACTTGATCGCTATGTATAAACGAACTATTTTTGCCGTTGCGGCCGTGATGGTCGCCCTCATGCTGATCTGCGGCTGTACCGGGACGACAACCGACCCGACCCCCGCAGAGAAACAGCAACTCCGTATCGCCACGACGACGAGCCTCTACGACACCAAGCTCCTCGATCACCTCACCCCGATCTTTGAAGAGAAGTACAACGCCGAGGTGCTGATCGTCTCCGCCGGGACCGGCAAGGCGCTCGAGTACGGGCAGCGGGGCGACGTGGACGTCATGATGGTCCACGACCGTGCGCGTGAAGACACCTTCCTTGCCGACGGCTACGGGACCGACCGACGCGTCTTCGCCTACAACTACTTCGTCCTCGTCGGACCCGAATCCGACCCGGCAGGTGTCAAGGGCATGCAGCCCGAAGCGGCGTTCACTGCCATCCGCGAGAATGGAATGGCCGGCAACGCGAGCGTGATCTTTGTCTCGCGCGGCGACGCCTCAGGCACGCACTCGAAGGAGCAGGCCATCTGGAAGGCCGCCGGGTTCAACTACTCGACAGAGGTGAAGGGCTCCGGCGACTGGTACCAGGAGGCCGGGACGGGCATGGGCGCGACCCTCGAGATGGCGAACGAGAAAGAGGCCTACACCCTCTCCGACATCGGGACGTATCTTGCCTACAAGGGTGACCTCGACCTTGTAACGCTCGTGGACGAGGGCGACATTCTCCTCAACGTCTACTCGGCAATGCAGATCAACCCGGAGAAGTTCCCCGACACCAACAGCACCGTCGCGAAGGACTGGGTCAACTTCCTGATATCTGAGGATATACAGAAGGAGATTGCCTCCTTCGGCGTCGACCAGTACGGTCAGCCGCTCTTCTACGCCGCCCAGAACGACTGGGAGAAGATCGGCGTGAACGAGGCCGAAGTGAAGGATCCGGTCGCCTGATCCGGCCAGAATCACCACTCCTTTTTGCCTTCGGCCGCGTATAGTCAGGTGCAGGCATGTACGAGATCATCGAGGGATTCCTGGAGGCATTCCGGCTCATCATCACGTTCGACCCCGACGTGATAGCCATCGCCGCGCGAAGCATCGTCATATCGCTTACCGCAACCATCTTTGCGACGCTGATCGCTGTTCCGCTCGGCGCCGCGATCAACTTCGGCACCTTTCCCGGAAAAAAGAATCTCGTCAACCTGATCCAGACGCTCTACTCCCTGCCGACGGTCATCGTCGGGCTGCTCATATTCCTGCTCATCTCCCGTGTCGGGCCGTTCGGATTCCTGCGGCTGCTCTTCACCCCGACCGCCATGGTCATCGCACAGACGGTGCTCATCCTCCCGATCATGACCGGGCTCACGATCTCCGCGCTCTCCGGCGTCGACCCGGTGATCAGGGACACCCTCCGCTCACTCGGCGCGACCCGGCTCCAGTTCCTGGTAAACATCTTGAAAGAAGCACGGTTCGCTATCCTCGCGGCCGTTGCGGTCGGGTTCGGCCGGGCGATATCCGAGGTCGGGGCGGCGATCCTCGTCGGCGGCAACATCGCTGCGTCTTCGTTTGCGAGTTCAACCCGGGTCCTGACGACCGCGATATCACTCGAGACGTCGATGGGAAACATCTCCCAGTCAATCGCGCTCGGTATCGTCCTCCTCATCATCGCCCTCGGCGTGAATCTCGCCATAACCACAGTGCAGCACCGGTGATACCATGATCGAACTCGATAACGTCTCAAAGAACTTCGGCAATGCCAGGGTGCTCGTCGGCGTCACCGGGCGAGTCGAGCGGGGAGAGATCTTCGCCGTCATCGGGCCGAGCGGGGCCGGGAAATCGACCCTGCTGCGCCTCATCGACCTCCTCGATTCCCCGACGGGAGGAACCATTCGGATCGGCGGCGTCGACATCCACGCGGAGCGTGAGAAGAGCCTCTCTATCCGCCGGATGATGGGGATGGTCTTCCAGAAGCCCGCTGTCTTCAATACGACGGTCACGGAGAATGTCGCCGTCGGCCTCCGGTTCCGGGGAGTGAGCAAGAGCAAAGCCCATAGACTGACCGAGGACGCCCTCGCCATGGTCGGCCTTGCCGACTACGGAGACCGAAAAGCCCGGACGCTCTCGGGCGGGGAGATGCAGCGGGTGGCCCTCGCCCGGGCGATGGTGATTGAGCCGGAGATCCTCCTGATGGACGAGCCGACGGCGAACCTCGATCCGGTCTCGGTGGAGAAGATCGAGGAGATGGCCCTCCGGATCAACCGCGACCTCGGCACGACGATCCTCTTCTCGACCCACGACATGTACCAGGGGCAGCGGCTCGCTCACCGGATCGGGGTGCTGATGAAGGGCGCGTTTGCACAGGTGGGGACACCACGGGAGGTCTTCACCCTCCCGGCAAGCCGGGAGGTCGCCCGGTTCGTCGGGATCGAGAACATAGTCGAAGGGGTCGTCATCGAGGGGAGTAACGGTACCACCGTCGATGCCGGCGGCGTCCGGGTTCGGGCCGCAACGCTGAACGGCCCGGGGGAGAGGGTCTCCCTCTGCATCCGTTCTGAGGACCTGCGGATCGCCCCGGCAGATGCTGCGAAGCCCCCCGCCGGCAGAAACGCCCTCCCCGGCATCGTGACCGCCGTCGTCCCGCGCGGCCCGTTCAGCAGGGTGACGGTCGACTGCGGGTTCCCTCTCTCGTCCGTCCTCACCTGGAAGAGGGTGGATGCCCTCGATATCCGCGAGGGGAGCCGGGTTGTGGTCTCGTTTGCGCCGGAGTCGGTTCACGTCGTTCGGGCGGACAACTACACCGTCTTGGCCAGCCAGGATGATTGACGCGACCGACCGGTAGATCGATCGGCCGGTGTATGAGTATGGGCTCACTGAGGAGGAGATGAGGATTGTGGAGGGGACGGTTTGATGCAGGATTCGATACCTAATGGCTCCGGCATAATGCCACCGCCCCTCCTGACCTCTCTCCTCATCCGATGAGTTCGACCCGTCGCTATAGCGCACGTGAAGAAGCACAGCCTTACTCCCGCGCCGCCAGGTGCTCCCGCACCTCCGCAAGATGCCGGTCCAGCCGCCTTCTAAATTCCCGGCTATCGAGCGCCTGCGCCTCGTGGCCGGCGAGAACCAGGATCCGGTCGGCCTGAGCGATAAGGATATCTAGCGACGAGGCGGCGAAGTGCGACGTTCCGCCAGGAACGGAGCTCGAGCACCGTCAGGTGCGAGGGGAGTTGCATGCTCGTCTCCCCGAACGCCTCGCGCCGGGTGGCGAGCAGGGTCGAGAGCGGCGTCACCTCGCCGCTCTGGAGGCAGCCCGGCACCAGCAGGTTGGTCGCGGAGCGGTCCTCGTCGAGGATGAGAAGCGGTGCGGCAGCCCGGAGCACGGCCTGGATCTTCTGCGCCATCACGAGCGACCCGCTCCCCCAGCCGTAGGCCGCCCGGGGGTCGCCCGAGAGTCCTGGCGGGAGGCTCGCGAAGAAGAGGCTGACGTCCGCGCCGACCAGCCCCTGCTCGTTCGCCTCCGCCCGGGCAACCCCGTCGACGCTGACCAGGAGTTCCCGCCCGTCTCCCGCAGCGTGATCGTCCTCTCCCGCGATGACCGCGTGGAGGAACGTGCTCTTCCCTTCGGCGTTCGAACCTGCAACTGCAAAAGCCTCCCGCCGCCGGAGACCAAGGCCGGTCACGACCCTGCCGCTCCCCGCGAGTTCCACCTCGACCGGATCGAGTTCCCCAGGGCAACGGAAGGGGACGTGCACCCCCTCCTTCGGGCCCGCGATCCGGTGGTGGCACCGGAGCGGGGTGAACCGGCGGGCCGGGCGCGTACCGTCGGCGATGAACGTGACGAGCCCCATCCCGAAGAGAGCGCGCCGGAGTTCCTTCTGGTCGACGGAGAGAGTCCGCGCCGCAGTGAGGGGAGCGGCCGGCACCCGGCGCACCACGCGGTCGAGACCCTCAAGGAGTGCCGCGAGCTGTTCTGTGACCTCCCTGACCGCGCCCGGCACCGGCGGCCCCGGATACGAGAGGGCGCCCCTGATGACGAGATGAAGTCCATCGCCGTCGATCCGGTTATCGTGGTCCGGCCGCCAGAGGTCGGTCCCGATGGCGCTCCGTGACGCAACCAGCGTGACCGGCTCCACGTTCTGCAGGCAGTGGCGGGGGTGCTCCGTCCCGGTCCCTGCGATCGGGCCGAGTTCTCGCTCGGTGGGGACCGCCGCCTTGACCGCCTCGATGATCACCCCGGCCGCCCCGTCCGCACCGGGGCCGGACGCGCCCGCCGGCGCCGGGAGCAGCACCGGGAGGCTGAACCGGAGCGCCGTCCTATCGAGCGACCGGACGAGGTAGGTGTTGACGAGGTTCCTCACCCTCCGCCGGTCGATGCGTGCCCGGCCGTCCCCGAGACACGGGATGATCCGGTGAATCTCCTCCTGCCAGGAGCCCTCCGTTGTGCTCATGCCCTCTCATCAGGTACTGGTGCCCCGGACCCCAAGGCTCTTTTGTACGGTCATCTTCCCCTGTCTTAAATATCCGTACGGCCCACCATTTCTACAATGGAACTGACAGTCCTCGCCAGCGGCAGCAAAGGAAACTGTGCCTATCTGCGAGGGGAGCGGGGTGCGCTGCTCATCGATGCGGGGCTCTCCGCTCGCGAGACCCTTCGGCGCCTCGAAGCCGCCGGAGGGGACGCATCGCTCGTCGAGGGGATTCTTGTCACGCACGAGCATATCGACCATATCCGGGGCGTCGACGTCCTGGCGAGGAGGCTCGGGGTGCCCGTCTACGCGACCGGCGGCACGCTTGAGGCGTTCACGCGGAAATGTGGGACAACGTCGGCGGAACTCCGGCGGTGCCGCTACACCGAGCCGTTCTCCCTGGGCGACTTCTCGATCGAACCCTTCGCCGCCTCCCACGATGCCCGGGAACCTTGCGGGTTTTGTGTCAGGGAAGGCGACCTCCGTATCGGGTTCTGCACCGACACCGGGACCGTCACCACGACCATCTTCGACCGGCTCGCATCCTGCGACGCCGTTCTCCTGGAGAGCAACCACTGTCCCGATATGCTCGAGACTGGCCCGTACCCCGCATACTTAAAGAGCCGGATCCGATCAAAACGCGGGCATCTTTCAAACCCGGATGCCGCCCGCTGCCTGCAGAGGCTCGCCGACCACATCCACATGGCGATGCTCGCCCACGTAAGCGAGATCAACAACACGCCGGAAAAAGTGCTTCTCTCCGCGCTTGAAGGGCTCGGGTTCTACTCCGACCAGGTCGGGGTCACCGTGGCGCCCCAGGACCCCGGGGCGGTGCATCCGGAGTCCTACGGATTCAGGCTCTGAGGACTCACAGTTTCCGGAGCGTGCAGACCATGCCGATCACGGTGCCCGCAGCATCGACGATCGGGTCTGCGGCGATGCGGACCGCCAGTTCCAACCCGCCGTTTCTCACGAGTATCGTCCCTTCTGCGCACTTCGCGGCCCGGCCCTGCTCCAGAACCTCCCGGGTGAGAAGTTCCCGGGCATCGCCGCCCGAAAAAAGCGACCATACCGGCCGTTCGGCCAGTTCGTCTCCGGCATAGCCGGTCAGGCGCTCGGCCTCCCGGCTGACGATGACGATCACCCCGGCGGCATCGGTGGTGATCATCGCCTCCTCGGACTCGGCCACCCCCAGCGTGCCCTGCTCGACCGACAGGTCCAGCCATCCCTCCGCGGCTTTGCGCTCGGTCATCTCGATGCAGTAGAGGAGGCGCTCGAGCTGCTCGTTCGCATGCTCGAGTTCGGCGGTCCGCTCGGCAACGAGTTCCTCCAGATGCTCGCGGTGGCGGCGCAGCTCCTCTTCCGCGCATTTTCGCTCCGTGATCTCCCTGACGATGGCCACCAGGTGCGTCTCATACAGTGGTACAACACGGACCTCGTAGTACCGGGTCTCCCCGGCCTCCGTACGGCTGAACTCCAGGGGCGCAGCAGGCCTCTTCGTCCTGACAGCCTCCTGCAGCGCACCTAAGAGCGCTTCCCCCACCCCGGCGGGGAGCACGTCCTGTACCCGCCGGCCGAGGTGCGCACGGGACACAAGCGGCGCCTCCGCGAGCCTCCCCGCCCGGAAGTCGAGGATCGTGCCGTCGGCGTTCAACCGAAGGAAGAGGTCGGGAAACGCTTCGATCACCGCGCTCAGTTCGGATGTAGCCTGCCTGCCGTTCTCTTCGGCCAGAGCCTGCTCGGTGACGTCCCGGAGAACGAACAGGACGCAGCCGCCATCCACCGCCACCCGCCGGAGCTCGATCTCACGCACCCTGCCGTCCCGGCGGACCACGCTGGCGACCAGGACGGTGCGGCTGCCCGAAAAGAGTTCCAGCCCCAGTTTCTGCACGTTCTCCCGGTATACCGGGTTCGGGTGGGCACGCTCGAACCACGCAGAAAGAGTCGGGACATCTTCCCGGACATACCCGGTGATCCGGGTAAACGCCGGGTTCAGATGCCGGCATCTGCCCTCGGCATCCAGCAGAACGAGCCCGTCCGGCGCTTCGCGGAGGATCGAGAGGCAGACGTCCTCCCCGGGACGAGGCGATTCCCGGACACCCCCGGCTCCAAATGCTCCCTCCCCGGTGTCCTGAACCGTTTCGTTTCCCGTCATCGTAACCTACCCTCCCCGGTAGAGCAGTACGCTCGGGCCCGCAGGCGCCGATCATAGGAGATTTTACTTTGTGCGATACATATACTCATCGTTCCGCCTTTCCGTCCGATTATTGAGATTAGCCGCTTTACAGCAAATTCTGCCCTTTTTGCGGTGTAGAAGCATCTTCAGGGCTCCTTGATCTTCAGCATCTTCATACAGTACTGGTCGACGCTCGTAAAGAAAGCCGACTTTGCCCGTTTCGACCGTTCCTCGTCCCCTCCGGCGAAGTCCCGGAGGATGTACTCCACCGCCGTGATGTAGTGCTCCTCCTGCCCGCAGGCAACCTTCTTCGCCTCCTCAAAGCACCGGAGACTCTCGTTCTTGTGGTTGCACATGACCTCGAGCACGGTATCGAGCATCAGGAGCAGGCACCGGGGGAATTTCTTCAGGATCGCCAGTTTCCTGAAACTGGCGTAGGATCTCGGCTGGCCTCCGAGGAGAGCAAGTTTCATCCCGTAATAGAGCGGCTCATGATCGTCGGGATTCTGCTGCATCATCTGTTTGACGATAGCCGCGGCGGCGCTCCCGTTGCGCATCTCCACGTGGGTGTTGAACGCCTCTGCGAGGAAGAACCTGTTGTCGGGGAACCGCTCCGCCGCACGGGTCAGGAGAAGGCGGCGGCGGCCGGCATTCCCTTCGTGCTTCGTCCAGATGAAGCCAATGCGGTAGAACTCTGGTTCGCCGGGAAACCAGGTGAACGCAAGGTCCAGCATGAACCAGAAGATCGAGTACAGCCGGCTACCTTTCTGCTCGAAGAGTCCGAGACGGTTGTGCGGGATGCGGGCCCGGGAGAGGTTCAGCATCTCCTCGCGGGCGCGGAGTTCCAGGTCCTCGGGACGGAGATTCACCTGCCGGTTCTTTGTCCGGGACATGCCGTAATAGCAGTAGGCGATTGCGGCATTGATGCGGGCATCATAATTCATGTAGCGCGCAAGGTAATCGAGTGCCTGAGAGTAGTTGGCGGTATCGATCAGTTTGAGGCCGACGATCACGTCAAGCGTTGCCCTCCCCTTTTTCCGCCGCTTGCTCCCCATGGCGTGCCGGAGGACCTTCTCGAAATACTCCGGCGCAGGTGCCTCATGTGTGGCGTCGAGAAGCGCAAAAACGGTCGTATCGATGAAATCGTCATACGTCCTGTCGTCGAGATCCGGAAGGGCTTTCGCGAGCGTGACGGCAACGTGCCCGAAGAAGACCGGGAGGTTCGCCTCCACCTGGCCGGTATGCTTTGCGATGTAATCGTCCATGGTAGCCCGGAGCTGCTCAAGCCTCCTATCCCTGAGCGCTTCAGGCTGCCATGCATCTTGCATACCCAAAAGGGGAAACCGAACGAGATATGTGTTGTTATATCATCTTCAGGCGCAATCCCGGGTTCACTCCCGCACTCCCCGCCATCCAGAGAGGAACTGCGCCGGGCAGGGTTCTTTCCCGGACCGAATGCTCCATCAAGCCCGGTATTGACAACGCTTATCCCGGCGGACCCCGAAACCTCTTGCATAGAGGTGCAGCCGCGTGGGTTACCTTGACGAACTAAAACGGGTGGGGAGGGATGTGAACCCCTTCTTCACGTTGATGGGGATAGAAGTGGACGAGTTCGCTGACGGGCGCGCCCACCTCACCATGGAGGTCCGGCCGGATATGCTCAACGGCGCCGGGTGGCTCCAGGGAGGGGTCTACGTGGCGCTCGCGGATGAGGCAATAGCGCTTGCGCTCTATACGCTCCTTGCCGAGAACGAGAGGATCGCCACGATCGACGAGCACACCAGCTTCATAAAAGGCGTCAACGCCGGGACGCTCGTCGCCACCGGGAGGGTCATCCGTAAAGGGCGCCGGGTGGCGTTTGCGGACGGAGAGGTCAGGGACGCGGCGGACGGCACGCTTCTTTCCCGGACGTCGACATCGTATGCGATCATCGGGGGATAACGCTGCGACGGCCCCCGGTAAAACCCATATTGCGCCGGCAGGGATTTCCCGGAAACGCCTGAGCAATACATTCTCAACATCCAGGATCACATACATAACATAGAGTATCCGGGGCAACCGGAGGGGAACGAGAGCTTGAAATATATCGTTGTAACCGGAGGCGTCATGAGCGGGCTCGGGAAGGGCATCACCACCGCATCCATCGGGCGCCTCTTAAAAAACCGCGGCTACCAGGTGACGGCGGTGAAGATCGACCCGTACCTGAACATAGATGCCGGCACCATGAACCCCGCCCAGCACGGTGAGGTCTTCGTCCTCTCCGACGGCGGAGAAGTCGACCTCGATCTCGGCAACTACGAACGGTTCTTAAACATCAGCTTAAAGTCGATCCATAACATCACGACGGGCAAGGTCTACCGCAGCGTCATTGAGAGAGAGCGGCGCGGGGACTTCCTCGGCGCAACCGTTCAGATCATCCCCCATATCACCGACGAGATCAAGCACTGCATCAGCCGTGCGGCACAGGAGGAGATCAACGGCGACAAGAGGGCCGAGATCTGTCTCGTGGAGGTCGGGGGTACGGTCGGCGATATCGAGAGCATGCCGTTTTTAGAGGCGGTCCGTCAGATGCACGGCGAACTCCCGCCGGAGGATATGATCCTGGTCCACGTCACCCTGGTCCCGATGGACACCATGGGCGATTTCAAGACCAAGCCCACGCAGCACTCGGTCAAGGCGCTCCGGGAACTCGGGCTGCAGCCCGACATCATCGTTGCGAGGAGCAGAGAGGTGATCGGGCCGCAGACGAAGAAGAAGATCTCCGCCTTCACCGATGTCCCGGCAAAGGCCGTCATCTCCGCAAAAGACGTCCCGGACATCTACCAGATCCCGGTGGAACTGGAGAAGGAAGGGCTTGCGGAGGTCGTCTGCAACTACCTTGCCCTCGATAACCGGGAGCCGGACACCACATGGTACCGGGTCGTCTCGCAGGAGTACACGAACCGGGCGACGGTCGCTATCGTCAGCAAGTACGGGATCGAGGACGTCTACATGTCCATCAAGGAGTCGCTCAAGCACGCCGGAAGAGCGCTCTCCACCGAGGTGAGCATCCGCTGGCTGGATGCGGAGACGTTTGAACTCCATGAACTCGCCGACGTCGACGGCATCCTGATCCCGGGCGGATTCGGGAAGCGCGGCATTGAGGGCAAGATCCGGGCGATACGATACGCCCGCGAGAACAAAAAGCCATACCTCGGCCTCTGCCTCGGGTTCCAGCTCTCGGTGATAGAGTACGCGCAAAACGTCCTCGGCATCCCTGACGCCACCAGCGAAGAGATGGGTGAGGGAACGCACGTCATCGCCATCCTCCCCGAGCAGGAGGAAGTCTCCGACCTCGGGGGCACGATGCGCCTCGGTGACTGTGACGTCGTCCTCGAGGGAGGGACGAATGTGGCCGGCCTTTACGGCAGGACGGAGATCGTGGAGCGGCACCGCCACCGCTACGAGGTGAACCCGGCGTTCATCAGCGACCTTGAAGGCGCCGGCCTCGTCTTCTCGGGCTCCTGCGGGCCGCGGATGGAGGTCTGCGAGATCCCGGACCACCCCTTCTACCTCGCGACACAGTTCCACCCGGAGTTCAAATCGAGCCCGACAAACCCCTCCCCGCCCTACATCGGTTTTGTAGAGGCCTGCAAAAAGCATAAATCAACTTCAGATACCAGGTGAGATGAGAGAATGGTAAACGTTCCGAAGTTTATCGAACAGGCAGTCCGGCAGATACGCGACGTTGCCGGTGAAGAAAAGGTCGTGATGGCGCTCTCCGGCGGCGTGGATTCGTCGGTCTGCGCGGCGCTTGCGACCCGCGCGATAGGCGACCGTCTCGTCCCGATATACGTGGATACCGGCCTCATGCGGAAGGCTGAGACCGAGCGGATTCGGTCCCTCTTTGCCGACGTAAACCTCCGCGTCGTGGATGCGGCGGATGAGTTCTTTGAAGCCCTCGCCGGCATCACCGACCCCGAAGAGAAGCGCAAGGCCATCGGCGAGAAGTTCATCCGGATCTTCGAGCGCGAGGCAAAGCGGACGGGAGCGACGATGCTCCTGCAGGGGACCATCTACCCCGACCGCATCGAGAGCGAAGGGGGCATCAAGAGCCACCACAATGTGGGAGGCATGCCCCTCGATATCGAGTTTAGGGGTGTCATCGAGCCGCTTGCCGACCTCTACAAGGACGAGGTCCGTGAGGTGGCCGGCGGGCTCGGCCTTCCTGTGGAGATCCAGCACCGGATGCCCTTCCCGGGCCCGGGGCTTGCCGTCCGGGTGCTCGGTGAAGTGACGAAGGAGAAGATCGCGGTTGTCCGGGAAGCGAACGCCATCGTCGAGGAGTGCCTGGTGGAGGAGTACCACCCCTGGCAGTGTTTCGCGGCGCTCATCGGTCTCGGGACCGGGGTGAAGGGGGACGTCAGGCTGCACGGATGGATCGTCGCGGTCCGGGCCGTCCGGTCACGGGACGGGATGACCGCCGATCCGCTGCTCCTGCCCTACGAGACCCTTTCCCGAATAGCGACCCGGATCACCGCCGAGATCCCCGGTGTCGCCCGGGTCGTCTACGACGTCACCCCCAAACCCCCGGCAACGATCGAATACGAGTGAGATTATGGCAGAAGATTCACGCGTGCTTGACGCACGCTACTACATGCCCGCGTTCGGCCGGACGATGAAGATCGTCCGCGGCGCGGGGTCGCGCGTCTGGGACGACCAGGGGCGGGAATATATCGACTGTGTGGCAGGAATTGCGGTCTGCAGCACCGGCCACTGCCACCCGTTGGTCGTCGAGGCGATCTGCGGTCAGGCAAGAGAGTTGATCCATTGCTCGAACCTCTACTACGTCCCGAACCAGGCAGAACTTGCGGAGAAACTCGTGGGGATCACGGGACTCGCAAAGGCGTTCTTCTCGAACTCCGGCGCGGAGGCAAACGACGGTGCGATAAAACTCGCCCGCGTCCGGACGGGGAGAAAGAAGTTCGCCGCGTTCAACCACGGGTTCCACGGCCGGACCTGCGGATCGCTTGCCGTCACCCACAAGCCCGCGATCAGGGAGCCGTTCGAGCCGCTCTCGGTTCCCTGCGCCTTTGTGGACTACGGCGACCTGGATGCTCTCGCGGAGGCCGTCGATAAGGATACCGCCGGGGTCTTCGTCGAGCCGATCCAGGGCGAAGCGGGCGTCCTGATACCGCCCGACGGGTTCCTCCGGGGCGTCCGGGAGATCTGCGACGATACCGGCGCACTGATGATCGTCGATGAGGTGCAGACCGGGATGGGCCGGACCGGGAAATGGTTCGCCTTCCAGCACACCGATGCCGTCCCCGACATCGTCACGATCGCAAAAGGGCTTGCAAGCGGATTTCCGATCGGCGCGCTCGTCGCCCGCGAGGGGCTCGAGTTTAAGAGGAGCGAGCACGGCAGCACCTTTGCCGGAGGCCCGCTCGCCTGCGCGGCAGCACTCGCGACAATCGGCGTCATCGAGGAGATCCTTTCAGATGTCACACGGAAGGGCGAGCGGTTCAAGGAGGGGCTCAGGTCTCACAACCCACGGGGCCGCGGCCTGATGATCGGCATCTCCGTCGGCGACCGGTGCCCGGAGGTGCAGCAGGCCTGCGCCGAGAACGGGGTGCTCGTCAACTGCGCCGCCGACGGGAATCTCCGCATGATTCCGCCGCTGGTGATCACGGACGAGGAGATCGACACGGCTGTCGGTGTCATCAATGCGGCGCTTGGTTAGGGCGTGCTTTTCAGGCACGGGCGGCTACTCCTACGCGAAGAAGGCCGCGGACGTCGCACGAGAGCCCGGCATCGACCGGGTGGCCCGCCTTGCGAGCAACGAGAACCCCCGGCCGCCGTCGCCCGCCGCAATCGAAGCGGCGACGGAGGCACTCCGGACAGCGAACCGCTACCCGGACGAACGGGCGACGGTGCTTGTTGCGGCGCTCCGCCGCTACCACGGCGATTACCGGTTCGTCACCGGCGCCGGGATGGACGGCGTCATCGAGACGGTGATCCGGACGGTCGTCGAACCCGGTGAAGCGGTAGCCATCTCGACCCCGACCTTCTCCTTCTACGGGATCGCGGCCGCGGCGCACGGCGCCCGGGTCGTGAACATCCCCCGGAAGGAGGACTTCTCGGTCGACCCGGCGGAGTTCATTAAGGCCTCGCAGGGCGCGAAACTCGCCTTCCTCTGCACCCCGAACAACCCCACGGGGAACCCGGCCCCGCTCAAAGCGGTTGAAGAGATCCTCGAAGGGACAGACGGGCTGCTCTTCCTCGACAACGCCTACGTCGATTTCTCGGATATCGATTACCGGCCGCTCATGCGCCGTTACGAGAACCTGGTCATCGGGAGAACGATGTCGAAGATCTTCGCCCTTGCAGGGCTCCGGGTCGGCTATGCCTTTGTCCCGGAGTGGCTGGAGCCGTACTACCACCGTGCGGCGACGCCGTTCGCGCTGAACTCGGTATCACTTGCCGCTGCCGCAGGGGCGCTCGCCGATACCGACCGGGTGAGGGAGACCCGCGACCACGTCCTCCGATGGCGGCAACGGTTCCTCGCAGAGGTACCGTTCCGGACATACCCCTCGGACGCAAACTTTGTTATGATTGACGTCGCTCCCCTGACCGGCGACGAGGCGACCGAGCGCCTCGCAGCAAAAGGCATCCTCGTCCGGTCCTGCACCAGTTTCCCGGGGCTCGGGGACCACTACATCAGGGTCTGTATCGGCGAAGATTGGGAAAACGTTCGATTCCTCGAGGCGATTAACACCTTATGATGACAGGCATCACCGGCACGCCGGGAACAGGAAAGACGTCCGTCGCGGCCGAACTCGAGCGGCGAGGGTACACCGTCGTCCGCCTGGCGGATACGGTGCGGCCCTACATCATCGAGGAGGACTGTTCCCGCCAGACGCTTGTGGTGGACGTCGACCGGTGGGTAGAGGAGTTCGAGCCCCTCGACGGGATCGTCGAGGGGCACCTCGCGCACCTCCTCCCCTGCGACCGGGTGGTGGTGCTCCGGTGCCGCCCCGACATCCTGCGCCGGCGCCTTAACCCAAGGAACTACCCGGAGGAGAAGGTCGCGGAGAACGCCGAGGCGGAGGCGCTCGACGTCATCCTGATCGAGACGCTCGAGGAGCACCCGGAAGAACACGTCTTAGAGGTGGATACGACCGAACTCTCCGTCAGTGAGTGTGCGGACCGGATCGAGCGGTTCCTCAGGGGAGAACTCCCGCCGTCCTGCGGGTCGATCGACTGGACGGACTATCTGGAGGTCGGCAGATGACGCTCGACCAGTTCCGGCCGCAGATGCAACGCATCATGCAGCCCGTGGTGGACCTTATCCGGAAGGTCGGGATCACTCCAAACGCGCTGACGATTGCCTCGTTTCTCGTATCGGCACTTGCGGGCATCGCGTTCTATGCCGGGGGCGTCGTGCTCGGCACCGTCATGGTCGCGTTCAACGCCGTCTTCGACGCGCTCGACGGAGCGCTCGCCCGGGATATGGGGATCGCGGGCATCCGCGGGGATTTCCTGGACCACGTCATCGACCGCTACGCCGACATATTCATCATCACCGGGATCTTTGCTGGCGGTGCCGCACCCTGGCCGATCGGCGTCTTCGCGCTGACCGGAGTCCTGATGTCTTCGTACCTCGGCACCCAGGCACAGGCTGTCGGGATCGGCAGGTTCTACGGGGGGATTCTCGGCCGGGCAGACCGCCTGGTGCTGATCATCATCGCCAGCGCCCTCACGGTGCTGATCCCGGGGGAGATCTACGGCCTGAACTACCTCGGGTGGCTCCTCGTCATATTCGGCGTCCTCGGGCACTATACCGCCTTCCAGCGGTTCGCCCATGTCTGGCGGCAGATTGAGAAATACTAACGCTCGTGAGGGATTTCCCGGCTCATGGACCGGGGCCGGTGCGAACAACCATTGCTTTTTTGTGTTCTTCATCGCACCTTCGACCCAACCCGCCACTCTCCGAAAAAAACGGAGTTGTAAGCGGCCCTACGGGTTGAGAACGTAGATGCCGTAATTAAGGTAGGCCGCGAAGGTCACCCAGATGATATAGGGGACGAGGAGCACCGCCGCGGGAACCGATACCCGGTAGAAGGCGGCTATCGTCATAAATATCGCAATCCAGAGGAGTATAATCTCGATGAAAGCGAAGAACGGCGCCTGCATTCCAAAGAAGAGGTACGACCAGAGGACGTTCAGGGCCAGCTGGACAGCGAAGATCGCCGTAGCAACCTGCACGTTCTTACGCTCCCACCCCTTGCTCCAGACAAGGTAGAGCGCTATGCCCATGAGGATGTAGAGCGTCGTCCAGACCGGGCCGAAGACCCATGCAGGAGGGTTCAGGGCGGGTTTTATGAGGCCGGCGTACCAGGTAGGAATGGCCGGTGTCGTGAAGAGCGACCCGATGAACCCCGCAAGCAGACAGACCGCGATCGCTATAGCGAACTGGGTGACCCGGACATATACAGATGCCACGACGCTAAATAGTGGCGGCATGGCTTAAACCTTTTGATACAGAAGCGAAACGTCAGCCCCCACCCCGACATAAAGCCGACAATGCATAGGCCGGGTCACGAAAGGCGGAGGTTCTCCAGATGGGGTGTGTTCACCCGCACTCCTCTTCGTCCAGATACTCGTCGTCTTCGTCGTCTCCGGACGAAAGAAACTCCCGGAGAGTGAACCTGAACGCCGCACCGAGTTCCGGCCGGCCCTCCACCCGGTCTTCCACGCGGATTGTGCCGCCGTAGCGCTCGATGAGGGTGCGGACGACGAAGAGCCCGAGCCCGTCACCGCACCCTCCGACCCAGCCCCGCTCGAACCGGTGGAAGATCGAATCCTTCATGGGATCGGGTATGCCCGGCCCGGTATCCTCGACGGAGACCAGCACGCTCTCGCCGTCGTAATCCTCAACCCGTATGGCGATCCGGACGTCCTGGCCGCCGAACTCGACAGCGTTTCTGATGAGGTTCGCGAAGACCTCGGAGAGGAGATCGTCCGCCCAGACCCGGCGGTGGCTGGCCGAAAACGCTATCGTAACATCCGGGAAGGCGGCGACCTTCTCCCTGACGACGAGATCGAGGTCGACCGGCCCGGCATCGGGCGAATCATGGTGGATGCGGCGGATCGTGGTGACGTTGCCAAGGATATCTGCGCTCCTCTGGATGCAGCTGCGGATCTTTCTCGCGTACAGCGCCTCCTCACCTTCAAGCATCTCACCGAGGAGATCGGCATACAGGCCCGAGACATTCTCGGCGTTCCTGATATCGTGCGTCATGATGTCGAGATACAGGTTCGCCTCCCGGTTCGCCGCCTCCAGTTTCTTATGCAGCATCCCCTTCAGGATGCCCGACCCGATCTCCTTGCCCACCATCTCCAGAAGCGCCATCTCCTCACGGGAGAAGGATTCCTTTGTCCTGCTGCCGACATACACCGCCCCGACAACGACCGATTCGGCGATGAGCGGGATGCAGGCGAGTACCGATACTTCGAGCTCCTCAAGGATACCCGCCTCGATGGAACTCAGGTCGGGCCGCGGCCCTATGTAGCGGGGCTGGCCGGCGACGAAGACGAAGTTGAACGGCCAGTGGTGGACCTTGATGATACGTATCCGGGGCATCGCCGACGAGGGGAGCCCCTTCTGGTGCTGCAGCAGCGCCCGCTTGCGCTCGGCATCGAGCATATACACGATGCCGACATCAAACCCCATCATCTCAAGCGTCTTCTCAAGCGAATCTTCCAGGAGTTCAGCAAGAGAAAGGGAAGCAGCCGAAGCGCCGACCACCTGGTTCAGCACCATGAGTTGTTCGTTTCTGATCCGGATCTCCTCTTCGGCACGTTTGCGCTCGGTGATATCCATAACGCCGGCGATCAGGCCCCGGAACTTGCCGGAGTTGTCGGTAAACGGGGACGCAATCATCAGCGCGGTGATGCTGCCGCCGTCCTTGCGGACGAATTCGCACTCGTACTGCTCCCGGACGCCGTCATCCCGGTTATTCAGGCGATCCCGCATCGCGGGGCCGCAGGAGAGAGCGAGGAACGAGTAGAAGGACTCCCCGATCATCTCTTCCGGGGTATAGCCGAGCATCTCCGCCATCCGGGGGTTGACAAACGACGTGCAGCCGTCCCGGTCGATCACCCAGATCCCCTCGCTGAGACTCTCCACGACAAGCCGGTACTTCTGCTCGCTCTGCCTGAGCGCCTCCTCCGCCCTTTTGCGGTCGGTGATGTCGAGCACTCCGGCAAAACACCCGCGGAAGGCGCCGGCAGCGTCGAAGACCGGCGAGGTGACCACGAGCGCGTGGACGCGCCCGCCGTCGCCGGCGAGGAGATCCAGTTCAAACTCCTGCTTCCGGTCGGTCTCCCGGCAGAGCGGGTTTTTTCCGCCCGGGGAGGTCCCGGCGATGAACCCGGCGACCGGCGAGCCTATCAGGCGATGCGCGGGGCAGCTGAGGATCTCTTCCATGCGCGGGTTTGCGAAGGTGATGCGGCCGGCCTCGTCCACGGCGATGACGCCTTCGTTGAGGTTCTCGACCAGCCTTCGATACATCATCTCAGAGTGCCGGAGCGCGGTCTCCACCCGCGTCCGCTCGATCGCGTACCTGACGGCCCGGCAGAGCAGTTCCCCGTCGGTCTTTTCCTTTACCAGGTAGTCCTGCGCGCCGCATTCCATAGCACGGAGGACGGCGGGGTCGTCTCCGGCCGCGGCGAGTACGATGATCGGGAGATCGGGCGCGGCCGCCCGCAGCCGGTCGAAGACCGCTGCACCCCGGCCGCCCGGGAGGTCGAGGTCGAGAAGCACGACGTCGATTCCGCCCTCCGATATCGCGGCAAGCCCGTTCTCCAGGCGACCGCAGTACATCAAGTCAACTTCGCGCCCGTACTCGCGGAGCATCTCCCGGACACTCACGGCAATGCCGGGGTTCTCCCCGATCAACAACACGCGCAACGGTTCGCTCATGGTATCACTCGTATGCAGGGTCCGGCACCCGCCCGTATCTGTCGCAACGCAGATTCCCGGTGACCATTTCGGGACCGGTTGCCGCAGGTGTCCGCGATCGATTTCGATAAAGTATGTACCGTCCTCGCGGAATTTATATCCCATTCTTTTACCATGCGGCCGGTGGACCGGTCGGAGGTCGCACTTTCGCGCTCGGGGAGGGGTTGCTCTGTGAGAATGGGTGATTATGGTGATAATCTGTCCGTGAGGGGGCACCGGCAGAACCAGGTACTACTTAAAGATTACGAATGAGAATAATCCGTGAAATGCGGTAAAATACCCACACAATCTCGAATTCTGCCTTTATTCTAAATAGGGGACGATATTGAGAGGTATCATACTATCAATGACATTTAAAAGCTCATTTACAGCTGAACCGCCACCAGACGCGCGAAATAAAAGGGAAAAGTTTATACTCTTAAATTTTATTTATCATCTGATGACAGAACATCTTAAAAGCACTCCTGTATTAACATTATGCCTGTTTATTGCGACTCTTTCGCTGCTGATCGGCTCGGCAAACGCTGCGGCGCCCACAGCAGCGTTCAGCGGCACGCCGACCTCCGGCACGGCGCCCCTGGCCGTAACCTTCACCGACGCATCGACCGGCGGCCCGACCGGGTGGGCATGGTTCTTCGGCGACGAGACCTACGGCGAAGCCTGGACGGAGGTGAACGCGAGTGCTGAGTGGGGACAGCGGGTCGGGCACACCAGCGTCACGCTGCCGGACGGGAGCATCGTCTTCATGGGTGGGCAGAATTTCGGGGCCGCCAAGCAGAACGACGTGTGGCGGTCGGCCGACAACGGAACGACCTGGACACAAGTGAACGCGAGCGCCGGGTGGGCGGCACGTTCCTACCACAGCAGCGTCGCGCTGCCGGACGGCAGCATCGTCCTCATGGGCGGCCAAAAAGACGGCGGACTGCTATTGAACGACGTGTGGCGGTCGGTCGATGCCGGTGGGAACTGGACTGAGGTGAACGCGAGCGCCGGGTGGGCGGCAAGATACAAGCACACCAGTGTTGCGCTGTCGAACGGGAGCATCGTCCTCATGGGCGGCCAGAAAGACGGCGGACTGCTATTGAACGACGTGTGGCGGTCGACCGATGCCGGTGCGACCTGGACACAGGTGAACGCGAATGCCGGATGGGAAGCAAGATATAGTCACGCCAGTGCTGCGCTGTCGAACGGGAGTATCGTCCTCATGGGTGGTACCGGTGCATCCGGACCACTGAACGATGTCTGGCGGTTGGCCGACAACGAAACGACCTGGACACAGGTGAACGCGAGTGCCGGGTGGACGGCAAGATCCGGTCATTCCAGCCTCACGATGCCGGACGGCAGCATCGTGCTTGCGGGCGGTTCGGCCGGCAGCGGCTTCAGGAACGACGTGTGGCGGTCGACCGATGCCGGCGCTACGTGGGTGGAGGTGAACGCGAGTGCCGGGTGGCCGGAGAGAGGGTGGCACGCCAGCGCCGCGGCGCGGGACAGCAGTATCCTCATCATGGGCGGCGCCAGCAGCTTCGGCCCCAAGAGCGACGTGTGGCGGCTTCAGCCTGCCGGATCAACCGAACAGAACCCCACACACACCTATACCGCCCCGGGCACCTATTCGGTAACGCTGCAGATCTTCAACGCCGATGGCTACGATGCCATACGAACGACCGGTTATGTCACGGTCACGGCCCTGGTTACCCCGACGGCAGCCTTCAACGGCACGCCGACCTCCGGCACGGCACCCCTGACCGTCCACTTCACCGACGAATCGACCGGTTCGCCAATCGTCTGGAACTGGTCGTTTGGTGACGGTGCGTGGTTCAACACCACAAACGCGGCAGAGAGGAACGCCACGCACACCTACTCCGTTGCCGGGGCCTACACAGTCAACCTGACGGTCAGTAACGCGGGAAAATCCAACGCGCTCTCACGGGCCGGCTACATCACGGTCACGGCCCCCACGCCAACCCCCACCCCAACCTCAAGGCCCCCCTCCAGCAGCGGTGGCGGCTCGACGGGCGGGCCGGGAGGATATAACGTGGGCGGGAACTCCGCCGTGAGCAAGGTCACCGTCACCGGCACCGGGCTTGAGATGCTGATCGTCACCGGGCGGGTACAGTCCTCCCCGGGTGCCGGCATCCCCCCGGTGCCGGGCACCCCGTACCAGTACATCGACCTGGTGCCGGCCCGCTTTACGGAGATCACCGGGGCGAACATCACCTTCACCGTCCAGGTCGCGTGGCTCGCGGAGCATAACCTCACCGCAGAGGAGGTCGTGATGTACCACTACAACGGCACCGCGTGGGAGGCCCTCCCGACGTGGGTCGTGGACGAGACCGGGTCGACGGTCACCTTCACGGCAACGAGCCCCGGGTTCTCCCTCTTTGCGATCAGCGGGGTCGAGCAACCCGAGGAGGCCGTGACGACCCCGACAGTAGCGGCGACAACAGAGCCCACCGCAGCACAGACCACGGCACGTGCGGTCGCGGAGCAGACCGCAGCCGCTCCGGCCGCACCGGTGCCGGACTTCCCGCTCGGAACAGTCGCCCTTGTCGGAGGGGTGATTCTGGTGCTGATCGGGGCCGGCTACCTGATCCGCCGGTGGTGGATCCGGAGGCAGAACCCGGCGCTCTTCCGCGACTACGACTGATGCGGCGAGAGAGCCCTCACATTTTTTTGAGAGGCTGTAAGAGAGGCTGCTTCCCCCTCGCCCGCGCTCAACCCCCGGCACGCGTTTCTATAGATTCTTAGGGAATGATCACTGATCTAATCGTATGGTTACACCTTCCATCCGGGCTCTGTGCATCTGCGCCCTCGGCCTCCTCCTCATAACCGCGGGGTGCATGCAGAACGAGCCCGAAAGTTCCGTTCCGGCGCAGGGAACTCCCGGGATCGCGGAGCCGGGGAGCCATATCTCGAACGAGACGCTCGTCGCCTTCGTCGAGAGCGCGGTTGAGTACGCGAGAGTGAACGGCAAAGAAAAGGCCCTCGCCGAGTTTTCCGACCCCAACGGGTCGTTCGTCCGGGGCGAACTCTACATCTACGCCTACGACTTCAACAACGTCGCCCTCGCCCACCCGTTCGACCCCGACAAGATCGGCGTGAGCCGGATGGACGAACTCGACGCGTTCGGTAACCCCTACACCCGGCAGTTCATCGACGCAGCGACGAACGGTTCCGGATATGTCCGGTTCTACTACGTCAACCCCGCGCACAACCGGACAGTCGAGTCCAAACTGGGATATGTTATGAAGGTGGACGAGGACTGGTGGCTCGGCTCCGGGGTCTACACGGGGCCGGCAGCAGCCCCGGCAACGGCCAGGCCCACGGTCATCCCCGACCTCACCGGCACCTGGACCGCGTCCATGGCGGGATATGAAGGCAGCACGGGGTTCACCGACTACCCCTCCATCACGATGACGATGACCATATCCGAACAGCACGACCGGGTCTTCTCGGGCTATACCGTCTTCACGGTGAACGACACGGAGACGCGGACGCCGATCGCCGGGGTCATCGGACGTGACGGCAGGACTCTCTCGACCGCCGAGCAGGACGGCGGCTACTGCTTCGGTGATATCATCGGGCCGGACGAGATCGAACTGACCTACCTGCAGGACGGTCCGCAGTACAGCGTTGCGATCGACACGCTCAAACGCGTATAATGCCGGCGAGAGACCGGCCGCACATTTTTTTACGCCCCTCTTCTGCCCGGCAGAACCGGACGGCCGGGAAAGGCCAAAAAGACACAAAAAATAGGGTTACTTCTTTCCCGCCCGCAGCCGCCCGATCTCCTCGCCGCCCGGGACCTTCACCACGAACGTCCCGTGGCAGGGCTTGGTGTAGGGGAAGATGAGGTGCTCGCCCTCGACACCGATATAGAGCGGCGGTACACCGATGATATGGACGTCGAATATCCGGTAGCCCGGTTCGACCTCATGGTACTCCCGGACGTTCTTCTTGATATACTCCCGCGCCTCCTTAAACGAGGATTGCGAGAGGATAATCTCGGGTTTCATCGCTTCGAGACAGCCCATTGCATCACCTCGTCAAGTCTCCGCTTCAGCGGCATGGGGTTGTGGACGGCTTTTGCTGCGACGACCTCGCAGGGGAACTCAATCTCGCCTGCAAGGTCCTGTGCGTGCTCCCCGAAGATGAGTGCATAGACCCGCGCCTTCGATATGTAGGCCATCGTCCCGGCATACGCGACTCCCGAGTCGTTGTGGATGAAGACGAAGCAGAGGTCGAAGTCCCGCTGCTTCCCCGTTATCTCGTCGATCATGTCGTCGAGATCGGTCATCTCGCCAAGGTAGTACCGGTCCGGGTCGGCCACCTCCATCAGTTTCCGCGCAGCCGTCGTCCCGGCAATCACCGGCTGGATGCCATGCTCCTTCAGGCCATGCACCAGGTAGAGCGCCATGCTCGTCTGGACGGGCACCTGCGGGCACCCGAGCAGAATCAGTGCGGTCTTCTCGTTCTCCGTCATGGTTTCTCCAGTATCTCAAAAACCTCAGGCACCCTCTCGGGGTGCGTGTAGATCGTGAACCGCTCCCCCCGCGAGAAGCCGATCAGGGTGAGCCCTGCCCGCTCCGCCGTAAGGATGCCGCGGTCGGTCGTGGCGGCGCGGGAGACGACGACCGGGATACCCGCGTTCGCCGCCTTCGCCACCATCCCCGCCGGCTGCCTCCCGGTGCAGCCAAGGATGCATCTCGACCGGTCGAGCCCCTTCAGGGTCGCGTGGCCCACGACCTTGTCAACGGTGTTGTGCCTCCCCACATCGCAGGCCCGGGTGACGAGTCCGCCGTCGCAGAAGAGGACCGAACAGTGGACACCGCCGGTCCTCCGCCAGGTATCGGACTCAATCGCCGCCGTGACTGCACGGACGGTATCCACCGTAACCGTGATCGGCGATGTAACCGCTTCAGGCTCGCCGATTACATGGGAGCCGCCGGATGACTCCACTTCAAGCCGGACCTCCTTTCTGGCCGGGGCGGTGATGTAGACATCCTTCCCCGAGACCTCCACCGAGTCGACCCTGTCCGCCAGCCCCTCGCAGACGACGAACCCGGCCCCGAGATCGTCCAGACGGTCGGCGCTCGCCACCAGGGCCGTGAGGAACTCGCCGTTCAGGAAGAGCCGGACGTGGTCCTCGACGATGATGTCGTCGTGAACCTCACGCGCGCCGTCGCTCGCCACCTGGATGGCGGCGCGGCAGACGATCTCCATCAGGCCGTCTCCTCCCGCATCCAGTCAAGGTACGGAGCATAGCCGCCGATGATGGGCATGGCGATGATCTCGGGAAGGTCGTAACTGTGGAGTTCCCGGATCCGCTCGATGAGCGGATCGAGCAGGCGGTGCTGCGTCTTGATGACCAGGAGCCGCTCGGCCTCGCGGGAGACCGCTCCCTCCCACCAGAAGCAGGACTGCACATCGGCAACGTTCACACATGCGGCCAGCCGGGAATCGACGAGCGCTTTTGCGAGCGGTTCCGCCTCGTCGGGAGAGGCCGTGCAGAAGACCACAACAAATTCCGGGAGAGTCATGATTTACCTTCACCTCCGTCCGTATTTAACCGTTTTCGGGGTGGGAACCGCAACACCCACCCGATCCCGTCTCCAGGGGCTCAAGCCCCCGGCGGATGCGGTAATCGTTGATCGCGGCCCGGATGGCGTCGGGGGCGAGGAGCGAGCAGTGCACCTTCGGCTCCGGAAGGCCGCCGAGGGCGTCAAGAACATCGGTGTTCGAGAGGTTCCATGCCTCTGCGATGGTCATCCCCCGGACCATCCGGGTCGCCATCGAACTCGAGGCGATCGCTGCGGCGCACCCGAACGTCTGGAACCGGACGTCAATGATTCGGCCGTCCTCGACTTTCAGGTAGATCTTCATGATATCCCCACAGGTCGGGCTCCCGACCTCGCCGACACCATCGGCGTTCGCCATCTCACCCACGTTCTCGGGGTTCGTGAATTCTGCAATCACTTTTTCCGTATACATCAGTCGACCTCCGGTATCCGGGGACAGGAAGGCGTCAGCGGCGATATCCGCCGCAGCCGCCCGATCACCTCCGGGAGCACCTCAAGGACATAATCGATATCGTCTTTTGCGTTCGCATCGCCGAGGGTGAGCCGGAGCGAACCGTGCGCCTCCTCACGAGGGAGCCCGATCGCGAGCAGCACGTGCGAGGGCTCCGACGAACCCGAGGAGCAGGCGCTTCCCGTGGAGGCGCAGATCCCGTGGGCGTCGAGCGAAAGGAGGATCGACTCGCCCTCGACATAGCGGAAACTGAAGTTCGCGTTGTTCGCGAGCCGCTCTTTCGGGTGACCGTTTACGCGGGTGTCCGGGATCGACGCGAGAACCCCCCGGACCAGCCGGTCCCGCATCGCGGCGATACGGCGGTTGTGCCCCTCGATATCGGCGGTCGCAAGTTCGATCGCGCGGCCGAGCCCGACGATGCCCGGGACATTCTCGGTCCCGGCACGCCGGCCCCGCTCCTGCCCGCCGCCGTGGATGAGGCTCTCGATACGGGTCCCCTGCCGGATGTAGAGCGCTCCGGTCCCTTTGGGGCCGTAGAACTTGTGCCCGGAGAGCGAGAGGAGGTCGATCTCCATCGCGTCCACGTCGATCGGCACCGCCCCGACCGCCTGGACCGCGTCGGAATGAAAGAGGGCGCCGTGCTCGTGCGCTATCCTGCCGATCTCAGCCACCGGCTGGATCGTCCCTATTTCATTGTTTGCGGTCATCACCGAGACCAGGATTGTCCGGTTGGTGATCGCCTCCTCGACGTCGGCGGGGTCCACCCGGCCGAACCCGTCGACCGGGAGGTAGGTGACGGAGAACCCCTGCCGCTCCAGCCATTCGCAGGTATGGAGGACTGCATGGTGCTCGATCGCGGAGGTGATGATGTGGTCGCCGTGCTCCCGGTTCGCGAGAGCGGCCCCCTTGATCGCCCAGTTGTCGGCCTCGCTGCCCCCGGCGCAAAAGTTGATCTCTCCAGGATTTGCACCGATCGCTTCCGCCACCTGCTCCCGCGCCGCAGCAACGCCTTTCCGGGGCTCGCGGGAGAACTGATAGAGGGATGAGGGGTTGCCGAAGTATTGCGAGAAGTACGGGGCCATCGCGGCAATGACCTCGGGCTTCATGAATGTCGTCGCCGCGTGGTCCATATACACGGGACGTGGATCCAGGTCGTTCATGTCCACTACAGCGTTGGGTCTAAGACCGTATCAGCGTTACCGGTCACGGGAGGGGCGGGAGCCCCGGAAGCGTGAGTGAGAAAATACATAGGGTCCTGTGCGCAATATTTGACGATGTACTCGAGACGCATGGATCACCTTCCCCCCTACCTTTTTGCACGCATTGACGAGATGAAAGAGGAGAAAATACGCCAGGGTGTCGATGTCATCGACCTCGGAGTCGGCGACCCCGATCTCCCCACCCCCCCGCATATCGTGGAAGCGCTCTGCACCGCGGCACGCGACCCGAAGAACCACCACTACCCATCTTATGCCGGCATGCTCGCCTACCGCGAGGCGGTGGCCGAATGGTACCGGACCCGGTTCGGGGTCGACCTGGACGCGAAGAAAGAGACGCTTGCGCTCATCGGCTCAAAAGAGGGTATCGCGCACATCGCCGAGGCCTTCGTCAACCCCGGAGAGGTCGTCCTCGCCGCCGATCCCGGCTACCCGGTCTACAAGACCTCCACGCTCTTCGCCGAAGGAAAGGTCCACGAACTGCCCATCAGGGCGGAGAACGACTTCCTTCCGGTGCTTGACGATATCCCCGCCGACGTCGTGAAGCAGGCGAAGTTGATGTTTATCAACTACCCGAACAACCCCACGGCCGCAATAGCACCCCTCTCGTTCTTCGAGGAGGTCGTTGAGTTTGCACGGGAGCACAACATCGTCGTCGTCCACGACAACGCCTACTCCGAGATCACCTTCGACGGCTACCGGGCGCCCTCGTTCCTCGAGGCCGACGGCGCGATGGAGGTCGGGATCGAGATGCACTCGCTCTCAAAGACCTACAACATGACCGGGTGGCGGATCGGGATGGCCTGCGGCAACCGCGATATCGTCGCAGGGCTCGGCCGGGTCAAGACCAACGTCGACTCGGGCGCGTTCGACGCCATCCAGCACGCGGCCATCACCGCGCTCACCGGCCCCCAGGACTGCGTGCAGCAGGCCTGCTCGGTCTACCAGGAGCGCCGGGACGCGCTTGTCGCTGGGCTTTCCGAGATCGGGCTCGACGTCACAGCACCGAAGGCGACCTTCTACGTCTGGGCGCCGGTCGACGACTGCATGGCGTTTTCCGCAAAACTCCTTGATGCGGCGGGCATCGTCGCGACACCGGGCGTCGGGTTCGGCAGGAACGGCGAAGGGTTCGTCCGGTTCGCGATCACCCGGTCGATCGAGCGGATCAACGAGGCCGTAGAGCGGATGCGGGGGATTGACCTGTGATCCTCCCCACCCACCTCTCGGTCAGGGACGGCCGTCTTGTGATCGGCGAGCACGACACTGTGGACCTCGCGGAACGGTTCGGCACCCCGCTCTACGTCACGAGCGAGGACCGGATCCGCGAGAACTTCCAGCGCCTTTCCGGCGCGCTCACAGCCCATTACCCGAAGGTCCGCATCCTCTACGCCGCAAAGGCGAACGGCAACCTGGCGGTCTTTAGGACCCTCGCCTCCATGGGCGCGGGAGCGGACGTCTTCTCCGCTGGGGAGGTCGCGCTCGCCCTCGCCGCCGGGATGCGGCCGGAGTCCCTCCTCTTCAACGGGAGCTCAAAGACCCCCGCCGACCTCGCCCTCGCGGTCGAGAAGGGCATCCGGATCTCGGTGGACTCGCCCGACGAACTCCGGCAGCTCGACTGCGCTGCCGGCGAAGCGGGCAAGACCGTCGATATCGCTTTCAGGGTCAACCCCGCAATAGAGGTCCCCACCCACCCGAAGATCGCGACGGGGCTTGCCACGAGCAAGTTCGGTATCCCGGCAGGACAGATCCTCGATGCCTACAAGGAAGCGCTCTCGCTCGAGCACGTAAACCCCGTCGGGATCCACTGCCACATCGGCTCGCAGATCCTCGCCGTGGAGCCGTTCGCCCGCGAGGTCGAGGTGCTGATCGACGTCGCCCGCGATCTCATCGATATCGGGGTCAGGCCCTCGTTCATCGATATCGGGGGCGGTCTCGGGATTCCCTACCGCCGGGAGACCGACCGGGCACCGACGCCGGAGGAGTATGCCGGAGCGGTGATGCCGGTCTTCCTCCAGGGCATCAAGGCTCTCGGGATCGAGCCAGAACTCTGGGTCGAGCCCGGCCGGTGGCTCGTCGGCGACTCGACGATCCTCTTGACACGGGTCAACTCCGTCAAGACCGCCCATAAGACGTTTGCAAACGTCGACGCCGGGTTCAACCTCCTCGTCCGGCCGACGATGTACGACTCCTATCACGAGGTCGTGGCGGCGAACAGGGCCGATGCGCCCGCCGTGCGGGAGTACTCCGTCACGGGGCCGATCTGCGAGACCGGCGACATCCTCGCAAAAGACCGGATGCTGCCCGAACTCGCGGCCGGCGATCTCATCGCGGTGCTGGACGCCGGGGCGTACGGGTTTGCGATGTCGTCGCAGTACAACAGCCGTCCCCGGTGCGCCGAGGTCCTCCTCGCGGGCGAGAAGGCGGCCCTGATGCGCCGGGCCGAGACGATCGAGGACCTGACCGCCCCCATGGTGACGGTGCCCTGGCAGGAATGAGATCGTCGTGAAGTTCCACTACCTCCTGGTCGACGACCTCCTCAAAAAGGAAGAGTTCGAGCGGCGGGTGGAAGAGAAGGTGGCGGAATCGGGAGATCTGCTCGATGATCGGACGGCGGCGATGCTGGTCGTCAAAGACCTCGGCCGCTCGCACATCAGGATAGCCGACCTCCCGGCGGCCCCGAGCCTCGCGTGCTTCTTTGCAAAAGTGCTCGCCGTCGAGGAACCCCGGGAGTTCGAGCGGCCCGACGGCACGCCCGGCATCGTCGCGAACGTGATGGTGGGCGACGAGACGGGGAGAGCCCGGCTGACCCTCTGGGACGAGAAAGCGGCCGGCGTCGCTGAGATCGAGGCAGGCGACGTGCTCGAGATCCTCGGCCGGCCGAAAGGGGGCGGGAGGGTCCCCGACGTCACCGCCGTCGCGGTCCAGAAGGCGGCATGCGAGATCACCTGCGAGGAGGTCGCAGATGCCCCGGGGCCGGGGTCGGTGGGGGATCTCGAGATCAGGATCATCGCCGTCGAGAACCCGCGGACATTCAAGAGGCGCGACGGCAGCCCCGGCGAGATGGTCGAAGCGGTGGTCGGGAACGAGGACGGCGTCTTCCGGCTCGTGGCCTGGACACCGGCTATTCTTGAAGGAGTGGGGGCGGGAGATACGGTCATCATCCACGGCGCCGTTGCACGGGATAGTGACCGGGGTATCGAGTACAGCCTCGGCGAAACGGCATCCATATCATCTTCCGACCGGGAGATCGACGTCCCGGTAAATGCCATCGCCGACGTGGAGGAAGGGGGATCGTATTCACTCGCAGGAACGGTGGTGCGCGTGCAGCCCCCTCACTCGTTCGTCACGCGGAGCGGGCGGCAGTCCTCGGTCAGGAACATCGTCATCGCCGATCCGACCGGGGAAGTGCCGGTCGTCATCTGGGGCGAGAAGGCGGACGAGCACCTGGTCCCCGGCGACCGGATCGAGGTCTACAACGCGGCCGCCCGGTGGGGGAGGTACGGGGGCCTTGAGGTGCACCTCTCCTGGGGGAGCGCCCTCGTCGTCCTCGCCGGAGAGGAGGAGGAGGTGGAGGTCGAGGGAACGGTCGTCGCCACCCGGCAGGGAACCGCCCTCGATACGGGCGATGCCTGTTACCTCCTGCGTGAGCCGCTGCCCGTCGGATACCATCTGCGCGCCAGGGGTACGGTGCACAGGGGCGTGATCGGTCTAAGCCATCTTGAGGCATTAATACCTGATCCGGAAGACCTGCAACGCCGCCTGGATCGGATCCTCAGGCAACCCTGATCTCGATCTTCACTTTCACCCCGCACGGCAAGCGACCTTTATGTCCCACGATAAAGACTCTTAGTGTAGCATAACAGAACACGCCATAGAGATCAAGTGAGGAATGAGATGTCAGAGATTGATCTTGAAGATTTACCCGGCGTCGGAACGACCACTGCCGAGAAACTCCGCGAAGCCGGATACGGGACCGTCGAGAGCGTTGCGACGGCAACCACGGCGGACCTCGCCGAGGCGGCAGAGATCGGTGAGGCGACCGCAAAGAAAGTGATTCTCGCCGCCCGAAAGATGGCGGATATCGGTGGTTTCAAGACAGGCCGGGATATCCTTGATAAGAGAAAGGATATCAAGAAGCTGAAGACGCTGGTCCCCGAGTTCGACGAACTGGTCGGCGGCGGCCTTGAGACGCAGGCGATAACGGAAGTCTACGGCGAGTTCGGGTCCGGCAAGAGCCAGCTCGTCCACCAGATGGCCGTCAACGCCCAGCTCCCCGAAGAACTCGGCGGCCTCGCCGGCGGGGTCATCTACGTCGATACCGAGAACACGTTCCGCCCGGAGCGTATCGAACAGATGCTCAACGGGCTCCCCGAAGAGGCGGACCTCGGTTCGATCGAAGAGGTTCTCGAACGGATCCACGTCGCCCGGGCGCACAGCTCCGACCACCAGATGCTGCTCCTTGAGACCGCACGGGAACTCGCCAACGAGTTGCGGAAATCCGATTACCCGGTGAGGCTCTTCGTCATTGATTCGTTGACGTCCCTCTTCCGTTCGGAGTACGCAGGGCGGGGCACCCTTGCTCCCCGGCAGCAGAAGCTGAACCGCCACATGCACGACCTTCTGAAACTGATCGACGATCACAACGCCGTCGGACTCGTGACAAACCAGGTGATGTCGAACCCCGGCATCCTCTTCGGCGACCCCACGAAACCGATCGGCGGCAACATCGTCGGGCACACCGCAACCTTCCGGCTCTACCTCAGAAAGAGCAAGGGCGGTAAACGGGTCGCCCGCCTGGTAGACAGCCCCAACCTTCCCGAAGGTGAGGCGGCATTCATGGTCGAACAGGCAGGGCTCAAACCGTGCTGAAGGCGCTTGTAACGGATGTCGACGGCACCATCACCGATCGGCGGCGGAGGATCAGCACCGCGGCCGTCGAAGCCGTCCGGACGCTCGTCGACGCCGGGATTGATGTGGTGCTCGCAAGCGGCAACACCGTCTGTTTCATGGACGGGCTCTGCAAGATGGTCGGGACGGACGGAACGATCATCGGCGAGAACGGCGGTGTCTACCGGAGAGCATTCTCCGGCACCCTCCACATCCCCGGCGACCAGCAGGCCTGCCTGGGAGCTTTTGAGATCCTCGCCGACTATTTTACAAAAAGGGGTGTCGAACTCGAACTCTTCGGCGCGCAGTACCGGTTCGCCGATGTGGCCTTCGCCCGAAACATCGACCCGGATGAGGCAAGAGCGGTCATCCGCGACCGCCACCTTCCCGTCCGGCTGCTGGATACCGGGTTTGCAATCCACCTCCAGGCGCTCGGTATCAACAAGGGAACCGCGCTGTGGGAGATCGCCGGGGAGATGGGGCTTTCCCCGTCCGAGATGATGGCCATCGGCGACTCCGAGAACGACATCGAGATGCTTGAAGTCGCCGGCGTCGGCGTTGCGGTCCAAAATGCCCCTGCTGCGACCCGTAGAGCGGCTGACTGGGTCACCGGATCGGCATATGGAGACGGATTTCTGGAAGCGGTAAAAAAGTATTATCCCGATCTCTTCAGCAGGTAGCGGTCGACCACAACATAGTCTTTTATGTCCTTCACCGCCTCGAACGCCACGAGCATCTTGTCTCCATCCGTCCTGTAGCCGTCGGCCTTGAACGTCTCGTCCGGTTTGACGAGCAGGTCGACAACCTGCCCCGTGTTGAGGTCGACGATGATATTCTTGATGGTCCCGATGAGCATCCCATCGTTACTCATCACTTTCTTCCGGGCAAGGGAGCGGCAGAACGTTTTGCTCATACAGAACCGTGGGGCGTTTGTACTATTTAAATCTTCTAAAGTCTATAAAATCACGGAAAATTCGCTTTCCAGATTCGTTATCGGTGATGCGGATCTTTCATCCGGAAGGGTTTGCGCCGCCGTTGCCCGAGGCCGAAGGGTCTTTCAAGAGGGGCACATACCGACTGCCGACATAAAACCACTACTCCGGCTTTCCTGGAACAGGAGATTCACACCGCGAACAGGTGCCTTCGGGCCACAAAAAAGAGCTGAAGTTGGTGTTACTTCACGGTCTCGGCCGCCATCCGGACATCGGTTGCCTTGACCGTCTTTCGCCCCGCGTGACCCGCCAGTTTGATCGCTTCTTTTGCGATCCTTGAGGCGTACTGCTCCATCAATTTAGCAAGTTCCTCATTGGCATCGGAACTCACGCGCTCCGCGCCGGACTTCTTCACGATTCTGCCAACGGGTGCCAAAGGTATATCTGTCATGATCTCATTTCCCCCTTTTCATTGAGTTCTGTGAAATGCACTCACACACAGAACTCGTTTTACAGAAGCACCATAGGTATTCTCATATAAATACTTATCCGTCCCCAGAGGGGTTGAAGCGCCAAATTCCGAACAGGAAGAGGATCAAAGTGAGGGAAAGACCCGAATAATATCGGTCTGGGTAACGATCCCGACAGGCTTCCCGTCCTCGACCACAACCAACCTCCCGATCTCCCGTTCCTTGAACCGGCCCACGAGCTCATAGAGCCGGATAGACGACGGCGCTTCCACGACATCGGCAGTCATGACCGTCGTGACGGGCGTATCCAGCGTCATGCCCTCGTCAAGGGCGCGGGCGATATCGCTCAACGTTACGATGCCCGCAAGGTCACCGCTGTCCTGCAGCACCGGCGCCCCGTGAATATGGTGCGTATTGAAGAGATGCACGGCATCCCGGAGGGTTGCCGTGAGCGGCAGAGTCAGGAGCGGGGTGCTCATATAGTGTTTGATCGCCTGCTTGGGGAGGGATATCATCTCCGAGACGCTGATGAGGAGCGCCTGCAGGTTTTCGTCCATACCGAAGATCTCGCCGCGGACGAGCAGTTTGTTCACCGGCGTGGGCCCGATTGTGACCATGTCCCCTACGCGGAAGAGTTTCACGCTTCCGATGATCCTGGCCACCGCCTGACAGAGGTCCGGGTGACAGAGGGTGGTGAACCCGAGCTCGGCGACCCGGACGCCCTTCACTTTCTCCCCGTCGCGGATGATCGGCACCTCGGACTGGTGCTCGAGATCTCCGAGATTCAGTTCCTTGTACGCGAGTGCGGTCGGGCTGTAGCCCCCTTTGGGGCCGGGGACCCCGTCGACAAGTCCCAGTGCTTTTAGCGCCTGCATCTGGTTGCGGACGGTGCCGGGGTTGCGCTTCAGCACATCCGCGATCTCCTCACCTTTTATAGAGTGAGAAGACTGATGGTATAGGGTAATCAGGGTTATCAGGATGTCCTTCTGAATTGGAGAAAGATCCATAATTATCACTCATAATACGTTGTTTAAATACATTAGGTTGTGCGTACAGTGGAGTTTGAAACTATCCCGACCGTTCCGACGGCAGACGAAGTGCTCGACCGCAGTCTCCGGAGAGCGGCAGCCAAAAAGAAGCTGAAGATCAACGTCGACCGCGCGAATGAGGAGTTCGTGAGATCGGTCTCAAAAGCCCTCCACGACAAGTTAAAAAGCGTGGTCAGTTCGTTCCCGAGCTTCGAGCGCCTCTCCCCCTTCTACCAGGAGGCGGCCGACATCCTTGTCTCGCTCGACCGGCTGAAACAATCCCTCGGCGCCGTCAACTGGGCAGCCGATCAGGCCTGGAGCATCGGCTCCGGGTACGCCCGCAGCATGCGCTCTGGGATAGACACCGACAAGAAACGCCGGCAGGCCGTCGCCCGCATAGCCTCCATCGTTCATCAGGTTGAAGACGACCTGTTATTCCTCAACGAGGCGAGAAACATCCTGCGAAAACTCCCGCACGTAAACGAGGATGATTTCACCGTGGTGGTCGCAGGATTCCCGAACGTCGGGAAATCCTCGTTCATCAGGCTCGTCTCCACGGCAGAACCCGAGATCGCCTCTTACCCGTTCACCACAAAGGGGATCATCGTCGGCCACCGCGATATCGGGAAACGCGAACGGATCCAGTTCATCGATACGCCCGGGGTTCTTGAGCGTCCGGCGGCCGAGAGGAACCCCATCGAGCGGCAGGCGGTAAGCGCCATCATCAACACGGCCGACGTTGTTCTCTTCGTCCTGGACGCAAGCGAACACTGCGGTTACGCGCTCGACGACCAGCTTCGGCTCCTCGACGAACTGCGGCTGCTCGTCGACGTCCCGGTGGTGACCGTCGTAAACAAGGCGGACATCCGGGATATCGAGGGCTACCCGACGATGTCCACGCTCACCGGCGAAGGGGTGGAGGCGGTGCTGGATCTGTTGCTCACATACCGAAAGGAAGCCACGAGAACGAGCCTGCGAGAGCCGCCCCAACCAGAAAACCAGTAATAGCCCCACCGTTTAAGGGCGGGAGTCCCGCCTGGGGATTCCCATTGCTGACGAAGTAGAGGAGGACGGCAAGGCCGGCAAGCGATCCGGCGATCGCGCCGAGTGTCGGGAGCGAGAGGACCCAGAGAACCGCGGGCGCATCCACGAAGACGTGCGACGATGCCACGAGGATGGAAGGCATGATCAGGTCGCCCATGCCCATGACGAACGCGCCGCGCTCCCTCCCCTCCGTGATGTTGAGCCCCTCCTTTCGAAACGAGTAGTCCATTCTCTTCGGGACCACGACCATGATAGGAGCTTTTGTCTCGAGGACACCTTCAGCGAGCGTGATCATGTGCTTTGTCCGGTAGACCGAGATAGCATCGTAGACCGCGAGCAGCACGAGCAGCACGAGCACCGGCAGGATGGCGAGGGAGATGCCGAATATCGACGCAATCCCGGCGGAGATCAGCACACCGAGGATATCGATGACGTACCACTCCGGATAGAGGTAGAGGAGCGCCGTCGCCGCCCCGGCACCGATGAACGTCGCGGCGGCGGCAGCACCGGTTGTCCCGAGCACGAGGAGGGAGAGCGCTGAAAAGATGTAGACGAACGTCAGGAATATGGAGATGCCGATGAAGGCGGAGATGAAGCGCCTCCCCCCCATCCGGATCAGGAGAAGCAGGACCAGCGTGAAGACGAGCAGCATCCCGATAAAGATCAGGGGGTTTGCCACCGATTCGGGATCTTCAAACGCCACAAGCCCCGCCGCCTGCATGGGGATGACGAGGAGGATGGCAATCAACTGGACGAACAGGAGCATGAGGGGCATTCCGAGAAGTGGCAGCCAGTCGCGTATCTGCATTACAAAACTCCATTCATTATAGGTAGGTTAATTAATGCATCCTCATCACTTTAAAATATGGAGATTCGCGAACTCATCGGCGACATTGTTCTCACCATCGTGATGGTGGTCTCCACCGTCGTGCTGGTGATGCGGTTCTGGCAGGACCTGATCATAGCGGTTGCTGCGACGTTCATGATGCTCTCCCTCGGGGGGCTGCTCATCTCTCTCGGCATGAAGGTCGTGAGTCTTGAGGCGAGCATTGCACAACGGGAGCGCACCATGCGCGTGAACATGGAAGAGATGGGGAAGACGATGACCGCCAGATACGACAACACGGTCAGCCACATCGAGGAGATCGTGGACGGGCTCTCCCGCCGTATGTATCGGTGAACCGGACCGTCATCTTAATGGCCTCTCCCCTTCTCATGATCAGGTAGCATGGGCGTTGCAATCCGAGATATCCTGGCAGAATGTAAAGAGACGCTGGCATGGGACGACCTTTCCGGTATCGCCGCAGTGGACGCCCACAACGCGCTCTACCAGTTCCTCTCCATCATCCGGCAGCCTGACGGCACCCCGCTGATGAACGGTGCCGGCCGGGTCACCTCCCACCTTTCCGGCATCCTCTTCCGGACGGCAAACTTTCTGGAGAAAGGCATCAGGCCGGTCTTCGTCTTCGACGGGAAGCCGCCGGAGTTCAAGCAGGAGACGATCAACGAGCGGCGCCTTGTCCGTGCCAGGGCTGACGAGGCCTGGAGGACGGCGCTCAGGGAGGGGGATATGGAGGAGGCATACAAACAGGCGAGCGCGTCCGCCCGTATCGACAGCCACACCATCGAGTCGTCCCGTGAACTCCTCGATCTCCTCGGCATCCCCTGGATACAGGCCCCGAGCGAAGGCGAAGCCCAGGCGGCCCATATGGTGCAAAGGGGAGAAGTCACCTACGCGGTCTCGCAGGACTACGACTCGCTCCTCTTCGGCTCCCCGGTCCTGGTCAGGAACCTCACCGTCAGCGGCCGGCGAAAGAGCCGCGGGCGGATGATCACGGTAAATCCCGAGAGGATCGTCCTTTCCTCCCTCCTCGACTGCCTCGGCGTCACGCGGGAGCAGCTCGTCGAGATCGGTATCCTGGTGGGCACGGACTTCAACCCGGGCATCCGGGGCGTAGGCGGCAAGACAGCCTTAAAGATCGTGCGAAACGGCGAGTTCGAGTCGGTGATCGCCGAGAAGCAGCCCGATTTCGACCCCGCTCCGGTCCGGGAGTTCTTCCTCGACCCGCCGGTCACCGACGACTACACCCTCGAGTGGAAGGCGCCGGACGTCGAAGGGGTCGTGGAGATGCTCTCCGGCCGCTACGACTTCTCGGAAGAGCGCGTCAGGAGCGCTCTTTCCAGGGTCTCGGTGAAGGCGACGCAGAAGACGCTGGATGCCTGGTTCTGACACCTGAGCCGGCGAGATTCCGAAGGCAAAGAGCCGGCGTGAGTTGCCCGGGGAGCCAGAAAAACCATATTTTTTCCCGAACACTGGTTCCGGCCAACGACACAAGGGATATATGTGAGGACGACCCATTAGGCCGATCGAAGAATCCGTACCGGGATTTCAAGGCAGTATGGAGGGTGCACGAACCAGAAGGTGGATCTCGTATCCCCGATCGCCGTCTTCCCGGCTCTTTGGGCCTCCTTGCCGGGGCCACACTGTCCGCATTCTCCATCACTCAGAGTAGTTCTGCTGGATCCGGAGGTTCTCCAGGGACCGCCGTAAGAATCGCTTCCTCGAACATGCTGTCCGAAGAACCGGGCAGCAGCAATCATACAGGTGATTGATATGAGAGAACTCTACGAGAAGATGATCAAAGAGGCCATGGCCGCCCAGCGAGCGGACGTGGAGACGGTAAAAGCAAAGCGCGGCCAGAAATTCGTCCTCGCGGACACGAAACCCTACATCGATGCCGTCCGCGGTATGACTGCGATCGGCGACCAGAGCCGGGCGGTCATCGACCTCCATAAGAACTCAGTCATCTCACACGCCGAGATCCTCCAGACCCTCACGACAACCGTCCGCCCCGAAGACGATCCCTTCATCGAGCACTACCAGACACCCGTGGTGCTTGAGATCCTCAAAAACCAGGACGAGGCGTTCGCAAAGAGCGTCGAGGCCTTCACGAAGGCGATCGCGGCCGCGGAGGCCAGGATCGGCCTTGAAGCGGTGCGACGCTACGGCGGGTTCTACGGCCCCACCTGCGTCGTCGACTTCGCGCTGATCCCGGGCAGCACGAGCAACGTGGTGAACCGGGTGCTCCAGAAGACCGATATCCCGGTCGAGCACAAGCGGGCGATCCTCGCCGCCAAGTCGTGGGGGATGAACACCTCCTATGGGTTCGGGGAGTTCTTCGCGCACGCCCTCGAGGAGGGCGCCACCCCCGGCGAGGCGACGGCAAGAGAGGTCGAGATCATGCAGAGGATCTACCGCGACCCGATGGAGGCCCAGGCGGAACTGATGGATGCCGCCGGGATGTCGTCATTCGACCCGCGGAAGTACATGGCCGAGTACCGGCGGCGGATGGAGCCGACGGTTCGCGCCGCCGTCGACGACGGCGTCCACTACGCAAACATCCTGACGGTTCCCGCCTACAGCGTCGGCGACGTCGCGCACCACATCGCGCAGTCGACCTTCAACATGTGCAAGGACGACGTCGTGATGGCGATCATCGAGGCGGTCACCGGGGTGATAGAGTCGTCGCTCAAGAACTCGCTCGACGCCTACAAGAGTTACTGGGACGTCCTCTCGCTCGCGACCGGCGCATCGGCGGCGGCCACCGAGTACATCCTCGAACTCGACGCCCTCAACGCCCCCATGGTCGTCGACCTGCTCACGAAGCGGTTCCACAACTACGTCGTCTGTTACCCGGCCCGGGGAGCCGCGGCGGAACTCCACAACTGCGACTTCATGGACATGATCTACCGCGGGTGGAAACTCATCGATAAAGCGCGGAAGATGCGGAACGGAGCCGACGAGCCCCTGACCCCGATGGTCGGCGGGTATCCGGTCGACCTCTCGCCCATCCACGAGAACGAGGTGTTGATGAACCCGCAGTGGTATGCCTACCCGGCCTGTGCCATAACGGTCCGGTTCTCCGCCCTGATGCGTCTTGCCGACTACCCGTGCCTCCTGACGAGCGAACCCGTGACCGCGACGATGATGACAAACATCATCGCGCTCGAGAAGGAGACCGCCGCCGCCCCGGTGCGGGCCTGCAAGAACTGCGCAACGACGAGCCTTGTCGACCAGCGACAATGCTACTGCCAGTGGAAAGAGGCGGTCTAGAGAGAGGAGTCATGAAGTGCTACTACTGCGCCCTCGAGGGTAAGGAGAGTGAGGCGGTGGCGATCTGCATCGTCTGCGGGATGGGGCTCTGCATGGATCACGCCATCCGAAAGGATATCGACGTCTGGGAGGGCGGCTACCCGCTCCCCAGCAAGCGCGTGAAGGCTCCGCTGCCGAGGATCCTCTGTCCTGAGTGCTATGCTGCCCTATATGGGAAATAGGGCGGACCCTCTGCCATTTTTTGGCAGCGATTCATCTGTAATCTGGTGAAACAATGACCACATCTCTTGGAAAACGATGCATCGCCGAAGCCGTCGGGACGTTCATCCTGGTCTTCTTCGGAACCGGTGCTGCAGTAGTCACGCTGATGCTCGCCTCGGGGACCACCCCGGCGACACCCTTCAACATCGGGATCGGGGCGCTCGGGGGGCTCGGCGACTGGCTCGCCATAGGTCTTGCCTTCGGCATCGCCATCGCAGGGGCGATCTACGCGTTTGGGAGGATATCGGGCTGCCACATCAACCCGGCGGTGACGATAGCCCTATTTGCAACCCGCCGGTTCCCCGGCCGCGATACGGTCGCCTACATCGTCGTGCAACTCGTCGGCGCTGCGGCCGCAAGCCTGCTCCTGGCCTGGGTCATCGGCCCGGACGCCGTCACCATCGGGGGTCTCGGGTCAACGGCACCCTTCCCCGGCATCGGCTACCTGCAGGCGATCGTCATCGAGGCTGTGGGAACGTTCCTCCTGATGCTTGTCATCATGGGGGTTGCCGTCGACGAACGGGCCACACCGGGCTTTGCCGGGCTCATGGTGGGTCTCGCGGTCGCGGGCATCATCACGACGACCGGGAACCTGACCGGGGCGTCGCTGAACCCCGCCCGCACGTTCGGGCCCTACCTCGGCGACTGGCTGCTTGCCGGCCAGAACCTCTGGGAGTTCTTCCCTATCTACATCGTCGGCCCCATCGTCGGTGCGGTGATCGCGGCGTTCCTCTACGACTACCTCTGCGGTGAATGATACAACCCTATCCCTCTTTTAAAAACAGGATACGAGCATCACAGGCACGAGGGACGATGCTCCGGAGAACTGCTTCACACAACCCCGGGACCAAACCGGCCAGAAGAAGAGCGGTGAACCGGAGCGGATCCGGTTCGCCGCACGTTCTCCCCCCGGGCGCCCGTGACGTTTCACGGGCACCAGGGAACCCACAGCGTGGAGCAGACAACGGGATTCCGATGCTCCCACCCGGATCGACATCCGGAGATCCGCACATACCCGGCGCGGGCACCGTCGGTTGCGTACCCGTGACCGGGGTGTTCACATTACCCTCGGCCCCTCATTTCCGCGCAGGACATTTATAGATTTCGGGTGAGCGGCATGCCGCGCCCCCCGGGGGCAGAAGCCTCACTCAAAGCGCTTCGGATCGGTCTCGACATCGATGACGGCGGGCTTATCCATCTGTAGCGCCCGGGAAACGGCTTCTGCGAGGTCCTCCGGACGGGCCACCCGTATCCCGGCACCGCCCGAGGCCTCTGCATACGCAGCGAAGTCGGGGTTCACCAGATCGGTGCCGTACGGCGGATAGCCCGCCTCCCGCTGCTCCTCCCGGATCATGGCAAGTTCGCGGTTGTTGAGGACCACAACGACGATAGGAAGATCGTACTTGACCGCCGTGACGAAGTCGCCCATGACCATGGAGAACCCGCCGTCCCCGGTGATGCAGACGACGGTCGCATCAGGGTAGGCCAGTTTCGCTGCGATCGCCCCGGGGAGCCCGAACCCCATCGTCCCGAGGTAGCCCGACATCGCGAACCGGTGCCGCTTCATCCGGAAGTTCCTCCCGAACCACCACTGGTTCTCCCCGACATCGAGGGAGATCACCGCGTCCTCCGGCAGGGTCTCGGAGAGGACTTTCATGATATACGGCGGGCGGATGGGGACGGCGTCCGGGTCTGCCTCCCGGTCGAGCTGGCTGAACCATTCCCGCTTTCGCTCCGCGAGCCATTCCCCGACGCCCGGGTCCTCCCGCGGCCGGACCTGCTCCCGGATCCGGGGTATGGCGATGGCACAGTCACCCCAGACCGCCACGACAAACGGGTGTTTACCGAGCTGGAGCGGATCGATGTCGATATGAACGGCCCGCTTCTCTCCCGGGATCCCGGTGAAGTCGGAGAAACTCGCCCCACAGGCGATCACGAGGTCCGACTCCGCGATGAGCGTCCGGGCATGCGGCGTCCCGAGCGGTCCGTGCACCCCGGCGACCCACTCGTTCTCGTCGGGGAGGATACCCTTCGCCCGGAAGGTGGTGACGATGGGCGCCCGGATGGTCTCTGCGAGATCGAGGACCGCCCCGGCCGCATGCATGGCCCCAAAACCCGCGAGGATAACCGGGCGTGCGGCGCCGTCGATCGCCCCGGCCGCCGCCCTGACGGCCTCGTCGGTCGGGGCCACCGTGACCGCGGGAAGACAGGTCTCGCGCTCACAATAGGCCGGCTCAAGCGGTTCCCGCTGCACGTCGTTCGGGAGCGAGAGCTGGGCGACGCCACGCTCGATGATGGCGTACCGGAGCGCCCGGGTGAGGAGTTTGACCGCCGTCGCCGGGTCGGCGACGGTGTTGTTGAAGACTGTGATAGGGCGGAAGAACGCGTCCTGGTCGATCTCCTGGATCCCGCCCGGACCGGCGTACTGCGTCTTCACCTGCCCGGAGAGCGCGAGGACGCTCGCCCGGTCCTCCTTCGCGTCGTAAAGCCCGGTCGCGAGATTCGTTGCTCCCGGACCCGCGATGGTCAGGCAGACCGCGATCTTTCCTGTGAACTTGTTGTAGGCAGATGCCGCGAGGGCTGCGGTCTGCTCGTGCCGGACAACGATATACCGGGCATCCGGGTTCCTCCTGACCGCATCCACGAGCGGGAGCGACGATGAGCCGGGGATACCGAAGTACAGGGTAATCCCCCATGCTGCGAGTTCCGAGACCAGCACATCGGCCACGGTCACGGCGGCCCCTTCAGAGATAGTCTTCTTCATCCGATCTCACCTCTTCCTCCTCTTCGCTCGCCCGCACAAACGCTTCCTTTCCCACGCTGCAGCCGGGACATCGCCAGGTATCGGGGAGGTTCTCAAACGGCGTCCCCGGCGGAATACCGGTAGCCGGGTCTCCCGCCTCCTCGACATACTCGTAATCACAGACACTGCACACCCATCGTGCCATATCATCCACGCTCCGAAGGTGATTCTCCGGGCCGTAACCCACCTTCACGTATAAAAAAGCCTCGCCCCGGGGTGACGGCATCAGAGAGACCCGGGTTCTCTCACCGTGGGGGGACGGGGCTTTTCGCCGCCGGCTGCAGCTCCCCTGCTGTCCCCGTTGCCCTCCGTCACGTCTTTTGCCAGTGCCGAGAGGCCGAGGGTGGTCCCGAGGTTCATTGTGTCGAGCACCGATGCCGGGACGAGGACGAGCGTCGCCTTCTCCTTGAGGCCTTCGTAGAGCATGTTCATCGCCCGGAGATGAAGAGCGGTCGGGTTGCCCTGGTAGGTCCTCGCCGCCTCTTCGAACTTCTTTGCGACCTGCAACTCCGAGTCGCCGAGGATCACCCGGGCCTGCCGTTCCCGCTCCGCCTGGGCCTGCATGGACATCGCATCCTGCAGTTCGCGGGGGATCAGGATATCGCGGATCTCCACGGAACTGACGTGAATCCCCCACTGTTCGGTTCGGACGTCGATGATCCGCTGCAGCTCCACATCGAGCCTCTCCCGGCCCTCGAGCATGTTCGCGAGGTCGGACTTCCCGATCACCTCCCGGAGCGCCGTCTGCGCTGCCCAGCTGATGGCCGAACGGTAGTCCTCGACCTCCAGCGCCGCTTTCTCCGGGTCCCTCACGCGCCAGAAGAGGACCGCCTCGACGTCGACCGGGACCGTATCCCGGGTGAGGGTCTTTTCCGCCTTGAACGACGTCGTGATCGTGCGGAGATCGATCCAGTAGGCAATCGTATCGATGAGCGGCATGATAATGAAGACGCCCGGACCCCGGAGGCCTGAGAACCGGCCCAGGCGCAACACGACCGCTTTCTCCCACTGGTCGGCTACCTGTATCGCAGCGGCGACGAGCACCGCCACCAGTATGACGGCGGCGGCAACCCACAATAAGAGGGAGAGGCCGGGAGTCGTGAAGGCAGCGTACGCGACCGCCACTCCGAGGAGGGCGATCAGGATGGCGACGGCATATCGCAACGGGTTCTGGCGGCTCATAGGTTTTTTCCCGCGGGGTGCTACACGCGGCAAGTATATAATAATATTTATATAATCAACTCCGAAGCAATGCCTGCCGCCATGCGGCAGGAGCCGACCATGGAGATCCGTGATGTTGCATTCGACCTGACGCCTGCCGAAGCGATCCGCCTCCAGGGGGAACTCCGGGCCAGGGTCCGCCTCTCCGGCGATATCGGGGAGGTCTCCCTGGTGGCCGGCGCCGACGCCTCTTACACGAAGGGCTCGGATGAGATCTACGCGGTCGTCGTCGTCCTCCGCTACCCCGATCTCGCCGTCGTCGAGCGGGCCTCCGCCTCCGCGGTGACGGCGTTCCCCTACATCCCCGGCCTCCTGACCTTTCGGGAAGGCCCCGCCCTCATCGAAGCGTTCCGGCGGCTGCGGTCGGAGCCCGATGTCGTCGTCTTCGACGGGCAGGGGATCGCCCATCCCCGGGGGCTCGGCATCGCAAGCCACATAGGAGTCCTGCTCGACCGCCCCACCATCGGGGTCGCAAAAAACCTCCTCGTGGGCACGGCAACAGAGCCCGCGGCCGGGAAGGGATCGACCGCCCCCATACTCCGCAATGGCGAGACGATCGGGATGGCGGTGCGGACAAAAGAGAGGGTGAAACCCGTCTACGTCTCGGTGGGCCACCGGATCGATCTTTCAACCGCAGTCGGTCTCGTCCTCGCGACCGCACGGGGATACCGGCTCCCGGAACCGACCCGGCAGGCCCACCTTTATGCGAACGCCGTCAGGAGAGGGGACAGGCAGACCACTCTCTCCACCTCCGGAGGATAGAGCGAAATCGTTATCAGCGTTCGCGCCGGAGAGACATCTGCCGACCGGCGCGGCAGGCCCCGCCGGGACGGTCGAGAACCTACGGAGGCGCAAGCATGTCGGAAACCTCGATAAACCGTATGCCAGCCGAAACACAACCGATGGAGGCAGATTATGGCCGCACGTGAGATTGTACCGGGCGTCTTTGCCGTCGGCGCCATCGACTGGGACCGCCGGCTCTTCGACGAACTGATCCCGCTCCCCGACGGCACCACCTACAACAGTTACCTGGTGCAGGGCAGCGAGAAGACGGCGCTGATTGACACCGTCGACCCGATGAAGACCGCAGAACTCATGGGGAACCTGGACAGCCTCGGCGTTGACGCCATCGATTACATCATCTCCAGCCACGCCGAGCAGGACCACTCGGGTTCGATACCGGCGATGCTTGAGAGGTTCGGCGACGCAAAGGTGGTGACGAACCAGAAGTGCCGCGACTTCTTGGTCGACCTCCTCCACGTCCCACAGGAACAGTTCATCGTCATCGGCGACGGCGATACGCTCAGCCTCGGCGACCGGACCCTCGAGTTCATCATCGCTCCCTGGGTCCACTGGCCGGAGACGATGCTCTCCTACCTTCAGGAGGACCGGATCCTCTTCCCCTGTGACCTCTTCGGCTCGCACTACGCGACGAGTTCCCTCTACGTCCCCGATGAGGGCGTGGTCTACGAGTCCGCAAAACGCTACTACGCCGAGATCATGATGCCTTTCAGGTCGAGCATCAAGGGGCATCTCGATAAACTCGCGACGCGGCAGATCGACCTGATCGCCCCGAGCCACGGCCCGGTCTACGACAGGCCGGCGTTCATCACCGATGCCTACCGGGACTGGACGGGCGACGCCGTGACGAACACGGTGGTGCTTCCTTACGTCTCCATGCACGGGAGCACGCAGGCGATGGTCGAGCACTTCGTCGACGCCCTGATGGAGCGAGGTGTCGGGGTCCAGCCGTTCAACCTCCCGAAGACCGACATCGGCGACCTCGCAAAAGCGCTCGTGGACGCTGCAACCGTCGTTATCGGGGCGCCGACGGTCATCTTCGGCCCGCACCCGCAGGCGGTCTACGCTGCCTACCTCGCAAACCTCCTCCGCCCGAAGACGCGGTACGCGACCGTGATCGGGTCGTACGGCTGGGGCGGAAAGACGGTCGATACCGTGAAGGACATGCTCGGCCGGCTCAAAGTCGAGTTCCTTGAACCGGTCTACGTCAAAGGCCATCCGAAGGAGGAGGACTTCGCGGCGCTCGACCGGCTCGCCGACGAGATCGCAAAGAAACATGAGGAGGCGGGGGTCGCCGGCTCCTGAGATCCTTCCCCCTTCTTTTTTCGTGCGTTGCTTGCAGTTTTGGAACCGCACGCCCGGGACCGAAACGTTAACACGGTAAGATACCGACCAACCCTTGAGCTGACTTATGCCCCCGTCCGACTTCAAGAGAGTCATTGCAGAGTCGCCCTATGTCTTCGTCATCGGCGTAGCGGGAGACAGCGGGTCCGGAAAGACCACGTTCACCCGGGCGATCCGGGAGATCTTCGGGCAGGACCTCGTCTCCACCATCACCATCGACGATTACCACAGATATGACCGCCGGGAACGGAAAGTTCTCGGGATCACGCCGCTCGTCCCCGAAGCGAATCGGTTCGACCTGCTGGAAGAACACCTTGCCGAACTGAAGGCGGGCAGGACGATCGCAAAACCGGTCTACAACCACGACAACGGTATGTTCGATCCCCCGGTACCCTTCAGCCCCACAAAGATCCTGATCCTCGAGGGGCTGCATCCATTCATCACCAGGACGCTGCGGGACCTGATCGACTTCAAGCTCTACGTGGACCCGGACCCCGACGTCAAACGCGCCTGGAAGATCAAACGCGACGTGGAGCGGCGAGGCTACTCCACCGAAGCCGTCCTCCGGGAGATGGAGGAGCGCAAACCTGACTACGATCGGTACGTTGCACCGCAATGCCAGTTTGCGGATGCGGTCATCAGGATCGTCTTCTCAAAGTACGGGAGGGATGTGAGCGAAAAGCGTAATGTCTACCACGTCACCCTCTGCCAGAGCAAACTTGATCGAAGCATCGGGGACGTCGACCTCTCCATTGACCTCTTTCCCCTTCTCTCCCTCTCGGAACGGAATTTCATGGTCGAGTTCACGACCGAGGACGTCGGGGGGAAGGCGATGGGGGCGCTCACGTTCGACGGAGAACTAAACGACGCTGTCGCAAGAAGGCTGGAAAGGAACATTGAGCTCCAGACACAGGTGGGGCCAATCGACCTCAGTCAGGACAGCGATTACCTGACGGCCGGGGATATAGCCCAGCTCATCCTTGCCTGGCGGATCATCAACCGGCGCATCTTCGTCGAGAGCGCTCCGGGCGCGGCCGGCACCGGGGAGAAGGCGTCTGCTGGAAACGACAGGTGTGGGTGCGGCCGATAACGATTATGGGCGTACTCTGAACCCCGATAGCCAAAATGACTGCAGGAGAAAGTAAATAAGAGCACCCGGAGAACGTGTACTGATGGATAGGATCGAGCAGTTCTCGATCATCGCACCCGACATCGGCAATATCTTCAGGTATATGAGCATCGCCACGGCGGTGCCGCTCGTCGTGGCGGTGATCTACCGGGAATGGGAGATGATCCTGCCCATGGTCTCCGTCCCGGTCGTCCTTTTCCTCCTTGGGTCGCTTCTTTTCCGGGTCCCCCGGCAGGAGCGTGAGGCACCCCTATCCACCGCCCTCATGGCCGTCGCCCTGATCTGGCTCGCCATGGCGCTGGTGAGCGCCCTGCCGTTCTGCCTCGGGCTGGGCGTCTCGTACCTCGACGCTGTCTTCGAGGCGATGTCCGGGTGGACCGACACGGGCCTGACGGTGATGCGGTCGGTCGAAGAGATGCCCCGGACTCTCCTTTTCTGGAGGTCGCTGATGCAGTGGCTCGGCGGTATCGGGATCGTCGCCTTCACCGTCGCGATGGCCTCGCGAACCGGACTGACCCAGTTCCGCCTCTACCGGTCGGAAGGGCGCTCGGAGGCGCTGATGCCGAGCGTCGTCGCAACGGGGCTCGAGATGTGGAAGATCTACCTGGTATTGACCGCCGCTTCGATCGTGCTTGTCCTCCTCTCGGGCATACCCGTCTGGGACGCAGTGAACATCGCCCTCGTCGCGATCTCTACCGGCGGATTCTCCGTCCATTCGGAGGGGATCCCGTTCTACAACAACCCGCTGCTCGAAGTCTTCATCGTCCCGGTTATGATCGCCGGCGCCCTGCCGTTCAAGCTCTACTACCTTCTCTACCGCCAGAGAGGTGTGCGGTTCTTCGATGATCAGCAGGCACGTCTCCTCTTCATGCTTGTTGCGCTCGGGATCGTCGTCATAGCGTGGGATCTTATCACGCTCACCGCAACCGATCTCCCCACGGCCGTCCGCCAGGCGCTCTTCATGGCCACCGCTGCGGTCACCAGCACCGGGTTCCAGGTCGCCTCCCCGAACGAATGGGCAAGCGTGACCATCCTCTTCCTCGCGATGCTGATGGTTATCGGCGGGGCTTCGGGAAGCACCGCCGGTGGTATCAAACTCTCACGGGTGGTCCTTGGATTCCAGAGCCTGGTCTGGTGGTTCCGGCGGATGTTCGTCTCCGGCAAAGTGCTCGTGCCCTTCAAGTACGAGGGCAGGGTGGTCCCGAAGAACATCGCCGACCTCGAGGTCTCCCGAAACATGCTGATAATCATGCTCTACTTTTTGATCATCTTTATCACCACGATACTGGTGATGCACCTGCAGCCGACGGCCTTCGACTCGAGCAACGTGATCTTCGAGGTCGTCTCCGCGATGTGCAACAGTGGTATATCCGCGGGGTTCGTCTCGCCCGACATGGACGATCCGGCAAAACTCCTCTTCATCCTGATCATGTGGATCGGGCGTCTGGAGGTCATTCCGGTGATCATGCTCGTCATGGGTGTTCTCAAGCGGTTCGATTGAGGGGGTCGCCTGCCGGAGGGGAAGGCACCTGGAGGACGGGGCTGCCCTGCTATCTTCATCCAAAAGAATGCGACCGGTAGCATAGCGCCGCCGGGGGGTTACGGATGTGCGAGAAGGAGATTCACTCTCCAATCTCCACCTCATAACAGGGCATTTGCACCCCCACCGCCCGCGCTTCGCGCTCCTCCTCCGCACCTATCGGTGCTCATGCTCCGGCCCTATGGCCCATCGCACCCCGCACCTATCGGTGCTCATGCTCCGGCCCTATGGCCCATCGCACCCCGCACCTATCGGTGCTCATGCTCCGGCCCTATGG
>Ga0208041_1000189_pt1 | contig 73949 bp, 54 predicted proteins | sample AD_SCU002_MetaG_FD_184453 | JGI IMG/M metagenome (GOLD analysis project Ga0208041, IMG submission 184453) | Active sludge microbial communities of municipal wastewater-treating anaerobic digesters from China - AD_SCU002_MetaG (SPAdes) (version 2) | ecosystem: Engineered > Bioreactor > Anaerobic...
GTTCTTCGATATCACTTCGGGCTTCGTCCTGCGCTGTATTCCACTCAGACTGCAACTCTATTATCTTTGCCGCCCAGTGTTTCTTTACCTTATCATACATGCGGATGGCCGTGGCCTTGTCGATACAGATCATCATGGCCTTGCCCTGAAAACCCCGGCCGGTGAAGTGGGCCACCACGTCTTTGGACACTGCTTCCAGTCTTTCATCGCGGGTAATAAGATGGTATTCACGGGCAAACTCGCGTTCCAGTTTTCTCTCCTGCGCCTCGTCCAGTTCCGCCTCTTCCAGCAGGCGTTCCATGTCCTGATTGAGGTCGTCGTTAATCAGTTGCAGTTCGGGGATACGGTTTTCGTAATAGAGCGGCACCGTCGCACCGTCAGCCACCGACTGCTGGAAGTCATAGACGCTGATATAGTCGCCGAAGACCTGCCGGGTTTTTTCCTCGCCTATAATCAGAGGTGTGCCGGTAAAAGCAAGGAAGGCGGCATTGGGTAATGCCGTGCGCATATTCAGGGCCAGTGTGTCGTACTGGCTGCGGTGGGCTTCGTCAGTAATAACGATGATATCATCACGGGGGGATACTTCCTCCGGTTCCCGGAACTTGTGGATCAAGGTAAAGACAAATCGATGATCTTCGGAAAGCAATTGCCGCAGATGTTTGCTGCTTTCCGCCTGGGCGTGGCCTTCGGTGACTACTCCCGCCGATAAGAAATGTTTGTAAATCTGCCCGTCCAGCTCCTGCCGGTCGGTGACGACTACAAAAGTCCAGTTGCCCGGTATCTTGCGCAGTACCTTCTGGGCAAAGAACATCATCGAGATGCTCTTGCCGCTGCCCTGGGTATGCCAGAATACGCCGAGCTTGCCTTCACGCTGTCGAATGTCGTTTAAGGCCTCCAGAGCGTTGTTGACGCCTAAATACTGGTGGTTCTTGGCCGTCAGCTTAATTAATCCACCCGGCACTTCCTGGAACAGGCTGAAGTTTTCTACCAAGTCCAGAAGCCGTCCCGGTTCACAGACGCCACGCAGCATGGTTTCCAGAGACACACGGCCTGTCTCATCCTCGCTGCCTATCTTTTTCCACTCGGCAAAGTGCTCCCACCCGGCGCTGACGCTACCAACCCGGCTCTGGCTGCCGTTGGAGAGGATGATCAGGGCATTGGGCCAGAAAAGCTGGGGGATGGTATCCTTGTAATCGCGCAGGTTGCCGGTAAAGGCGGTCTCCAGGCGGCGGTGGGCGGCTTTGAGTTCGATGAAGACCAAGGGAAGACCATTGACAAAGCCAACCAGATCGGCGCGGCGGGTGTGCATCTCGCCTGTAATCCAAAACTGGGAACACAGCAGAAAGTCGTTGCCCTTGGGGTTATCCCAGTCAATTACCCGGACTACTGCCACCGTCTCCCCATCACCTTCGGGATCGGGCAGGGGAATACGGACGCCGTTTTTGAGCAGTTGGTAGATTTCCCGGTTGGCGGCTACGGCACCCATGCGCGACCGGTCGCGGGTCAATTCCTCGATTGCCTGGTGGATTGCCTCAATCGGCGCGTCCGGGTTAAGGCGCAACAGTGCCTCCCGGAGGCGGGTTTTCAGCACAACGTCGGCTTTCGTTTCCCGGCCCAGAATGCTTGTGCCGTGGTCAAACTCGTTATAAGTATTGACTGTTTTCCAGCCCAGCTTTGACAGCAGGGCGATGGCTGGTTGCTCAACCAGAGCGTCTTCGCTGTAATCTGACAACTTTACCCTCTAAACTTTCTCTTGACTTTTTTCTCGGGGTTATTTACTTATTCGTAGCTCATTTGCCATGTGTAAAAGGAGTTACGAAGCCGTCCCACAAGGGCGGCTTCAGCCATTTTATGGTCTTTTTGCCCAGTATGCCCTATACTCTTTCCTTAGTTTTTCCCGGGTATGCCCTCTGGTTATTAAAAATGCTGTCCAAGGCAGCAAGAATCCCTTGCGATCTGCAAGCACGACAACATAATCTTCTTCCTCCAGCCAGATATGAATTCTATTCTCATTGCGCTTAACAGATATCCAATATTTCACTTTTGGATCGCTTTCATGGGTAATAATCGGCCTCGGCCATCGTATTCGTTCACATCGTCTTAAATCCGGAATTCTATTTTCTTCTTCCTTGCCCTCTGAAATCATATGCCAGAAAGTTGCTTCTTTTCCTTGCGTAAGCGGATGACGTTTCAAACCCAGGCGTCGTCCTTGGAATACAGGCTTATTATCCACGAAATCATTTTTAAAAAATGAATAGATAGCATTGAGGTAGGCATCCCAGTTCCCTTTAAAGTCCTCAAGCAGAACCAAGGGAGGCAGCCAATCGGTTGTTTCATTCATCCCTCAACCTCCGCCGCCTGCCAGAAAAAGAGATTGAGCTTTTCTTCTCTCAATAGTGTTGTTTTGGTCAGGGTGTATTTTGACCGATGTTGAATTCTCTGGATTATGGCTATTTTCCCCGCATTACCCTGTAAATTTCGATTCAGGTATCCAATCGCGCCAATCAAGAGATCCGCCAATTGCAACTGTTCGATCTCGTGGGAGTGGACTAATTGTAAACGTTCGATTACTTTACGGGAAAAGTCATAAATGTTGTTACACAGCACATCATGTAACTTAGCGACTTTCTCAGCACCCCGCGTATCCTTAATATCCAGATAGATTCGATAGCGGGCATCAGGGCGAAGAATGGCTTTAAGCATATCAAAATACATCTTATAATACCAAGTATTATGATCCTGTCCTGGAAAAGCATCGTGCTTCAGCTTGGTTTTGTCCGGGATGACCAATGCGCGGAAATGCAGGTCGTCGTCATCGAAAAAATAATCGACAAGATCGAGATAGAAAGCCTTTTTTGCGGGTGAAACCTTTGTCCATTTCACTTCAAACGATGCCGGCATGCCATGCTTTTTTTTGATTTCCCGCAGCCGTATCGCGATTTCCCGTGATTTATCCAGTGGACACCAAATTCCACCCAATACCATTGCCTTCTGTCGGTCATTCTCCAAATGGCAGGATTCATCACAGTAAATATTGAATACCTGACTCATGCTACCTCCTCGGGTATCGTAATGTCCAGTTGGGATACATCCACCTCGCCAGAGATGAGTTTGGGCAATAAAAGGTCGCGAGTGCGGCGAAGGATTTCATTTCTTTTCGCCAAACTGACTATCAAAGCCATATTTGGCTCGACCAATTTGTCGAAATGTCCCGCAATGTCCACCGGCGAGACAACAAGTGGTATCCCATTTACGCCTGTCTTGTTGATACCTGGCTGTGCGGCATTTGCATTGGTAGCCCGTATCGTAGAAATTGTAGCCGGTTCTTGTAGCCATAAATAAAGGATATTCTGGGTTAATCGTTTCCCCGTGGTACGGAGAAGAAAAACGTGTTCGTTAACGCAAAACTGGGCGTGAGGAAAACTGTCACGGAAGTATGCAGACCTACCGATGTATGCGCCGTCTTTGTAAAGCGCAACATCGCCGTCTTTTACAACACCATTTCTCATTGCTTCGAAAAATTCACGCGATACATATTTTTCGCTTTGGTATTTATGCCTGCCAATCCCAAATATGTTCTCTGCACCAACACTGGGGATGCCATTTGTAATATTCTGCGCACCACCCTTGGGTCGCTTCCCGCTTTCAAGTTCCTTTAAATACTCACCAAGTGCACTAACCTCCCAACCTTCAGGAATCCGCCCCAGGGGAGAATCGATAAAGCGGACGTGCTGGTGCCCGGGAAAATGGAATTTGACGAACCACTCGCGATAGAGGTTCTGCGCCATCTCTTCCAGAATCTTGATCCGCCGCAGGTTGTTTTCGATCAGGTCGTCGTAGGCCGAGAGAATGGCGGCGATTTTATGCTGCGTGGATAGAGACGGATAGGAAATCTCTAAGACCTGTAGGTTGGTAATAGACAATTGAGGTTGTGCTGAACCAGTAACTAAACTGAGCAGTTTGTTAAAATAGAACGGAGATCTTAATATGTAGAAAAAATAGCGAGAATCTATTTCATGACTATTAGTGCGCATAATTAACATCTGGGCGTTAATCAACCCTGTAAGTGGACCTCCGAAGAAGTAACATACTTGACCGACGCCATTACCGCGCATTGTGAGGACAACATCTCCTTGTTTAAGGCGCCCTTTTTTTATTGTGCTAAACTTCTCTTCACTAATATAATTAACAGTTTCTATATTTAGATATCCACTCTTTATTGACTCAGCGTTAAGGAACAATACGCCATCACTAGTAAATTCATTTCTTTTGGGATATCGTGATGACCTGTCACCATCAATAAATTCAACTGATGTGTCTTTAAGAATTGATGTTTTCCACTCAGGATTCATCGCTCCCCCTCTAGCAACTCCATCACATTCTCCGCAATCCGTTCTTCCAATTCTCTGGCCTCAGCATTGAGGGTTTCCAGTTCCTCGTTCAGTTCCTCCAGGCGCTCCTTGAAGTCGAAGTCGTCCTCTTCGCGGGCGGCAACGCCTACGTAGCGGCCGGGGTTGAGGCTCCAGCCTTGATCCTCGATCTCGGATATAGTTGCCACCTTACACAGGCCTGGTATGTCGACGTATGTGCCATTGGGAAAGTGGTCAGCCATCAAATCAGCGCTGTCGTGCAGGTTCTCCGGTTTTTCGCCCCGATATAACCGGGCAATATTGGCCAGGAACTCGATCTGTGCCGGTGTCCAGTCACGGTGGGCGCGGTCGATCTGACGGTAAAGATGCCGAGCATCGATAAAGAGTACCTGATTTGCTCGGCCGGTATTACGTTTACCTCGATCAAAGAACCACAAAGTGCAGGGCAGGGTCACTGTGTAGAAGAAGTTGGAGCCCACGGCCACCATCACATCCACGGCCTGGGCTTCGATAATCTGCTTGCGGATGTCCAGTTCCGATCCGCGGGCGTCGGAGGCGGAATTGGCCATGACGAACCCGGCCCGGCCGGTATCGTTCAAGGAGCTGTAGAATAGCTGAATCCAGAGGTAGTTGGCGTTATCGACTCTTGGCAGGCCAAAGGGGAAGCGCGGATCATCCTTGAGCCGATCCTTGTCCACCCGATCCACGTTGAAAGGAGGATTGGCCATGACAAAATCGAATTTGCCGGTCGAGCGGTGCAGGTCTTCGTAGTAGGCATTACCCTGGCGGATGTCACCAGCCAGGCCATGCACTGCGAGGTTCATCTTGCCCAGACGGACGGTTTCGGCGACTTTTTCCTGACCGTAGATGCTTAGTTCAGCGCCGGGATTCTTCTTGTGCTCCTCCACAAAACGGGCACTCTGCACAAACATGCCGCAGGAGCCGGAAGCAATATCAAATATACGTCCACGGAAGGGCTCAATAATGGCGACAAGAAGTTTAACGATAGCGGTCGGGGTGAAGAATTCGCCGCCTTTTTGTCCTTCGCTCATGGCGAAGTGACCGAGAAAATATTCATAAATTTTCCCGAAGGCATCCCCCTCGATGTCCATGGGCACGGAGTTCATGGTTTTGAGCAGTTCTTTGAGAAGTGAGTTTTCGAAGCGATTGTAGGTTTTGGGGAGCACGTCCTTAAGGTCGGGATTCTCGGCCTCGATGGCTCGCATGGCGTCGTTTATCGCCGCGCCGATATTGGCCCCTTCCGGCAGTTGAATCAATGCCGAAAAACACGCTGTCGCGGGAAGGTAGAGCACTCCCTTGGCCTGATAATCAGCCGGGCCGATTTTGCGTCTTCCGCCGCCCTTGCCTTCCAGTTCTTTAGCGGCCGACTGGAATTTATGGTCTGCATACCGTAAAAAGACCAACCCCAGTACCGGTACTGAGTATTCCGATGATTTCAGCTTGGAATTTGCCCGCAGCTCGTCGGCCGCGTCCCAGAGTCGGGCTTCGATGTTGTTGCCGTTATGGTTCATGTATTATCCTTAGGAAAGATTGATCAACGTTATTAGTTGGCAAACCCGAGAATTACGAGCCGTCAAGTGGCGGTTTTTATAGCACTATCAGTTATAAAAGGAAATAAAAATATAATAAGGTAGCTGGTTAAAGGTGTGCATGCCTTCCAAGCGTACATCAGACAGGTTCGTTTTTCACGGTGGGCTCCGGACTGGCAAGCGTTATTCGTATTGGCCGGTAGATCATAATTACAGGCAGTTGCAATTTTACAAAGCCACAGAAGAAAAGAACGCCGAATATCTCTTAATTATCAGATCACGGGAGCTTGCTGATAAGTATTTGTTAAATTGAAAAGAGCATCGAGGGCATGCGGAGTAAATATTAGGGTGGGGCAATGATTAGTATTTGAGGCAGGAAATATTTTATTTCTTAAAATAATATAAATTTTTCGAATACTTACTATTTGCCGACGGCTTGTGTTGCACAATTATTGATTTATGCAACACAAGCCGTCTTTTGTTGATCTTGTGCAACTCAACTTGTTTCCTCCACGATATTGATTAGTTGGGGGAAAATAATCAATGCCGCTTGCCTTCCGCGTGACGGCCGAATATCTCGTATTATTTCTTTTTTCTTTAAGTCCTTCAGGATTCTCAGTGCACTATCTCGTGGTACCTTTGAATGGGCAACAAAATCATTGCTTCTAAAAATAGGTCGATTGAAAAGCGCATCGATGGCCTGAATAGCATATTGTGAATGAACAATATCAGGTATTTCCCGTTTCATTTTTTCATAAAGATCAAGAATATTTTTAGTTTTTATGGTGTTTGCGGCCGCTTGATCTCTAATTCCTTGAAGAAAAAAAGATATCCAGCCATTCCAATCGTTATTAAGTGACAAAGCTTTTAGCCTGTCATAATAGACATCTCTATTTTTCTCAAGATATTCACTCATATAAAACATAGGACTGGACAACATGCCTTTTTCATAAAGAAATATTGGAATTAGCATTCTACCCAAACGACCATTTCCGTCAAGAAAAGGATGGATCAATTCAAACTGAGCCTTGGACACAGCAAGTTGAACGAGCCGATCTTTTTCATCTATGTGTAAATATTTTTCCCAGTTGTCCAAAGCAGGTTCCACATCATTCCATACAGGTGGCACGAAAGAGGCTTTTTCGATAGGATCGCCAGGTCTGCCGATAAAATTTTGAACCCGCCGAAATTCACCTCGTGCTTTGTCGCGTCCTCGAACACTGTCCAAAAGAATAAAATGCAACTCTTTCATGAGATTCAGGCAGCAAGGACGAGTCTTCAGAAAGTCAACCGCATGATTCATGGCTGTTCTGTAGTTTATGATTTCCATAATGTCGGCAATGCGACCCGCTTCCAATGGCTCATGGGAATCTGCTTCATATCGTAAGACTTCTTCAATGTTGGCTTGAGTACCCTCTATCTTCGAAGATAAAACTGCTTCACGTGTTGTTAATGGTGAAAGCAAGACAGAAGGATTGACGATACTCTGAAGCATACCGTCATAACGGGCTAAAGCGGCATTCGCTTGTCCGATGAGAGTGACGTGAACCGCCCAATCAATACACTCGAGGGGGAGAATCTTTGGTTTGTAAGGGTACATAACTTATCCTTTTCTACCTGAAATGCTTAACGGCTTTAGGATTATTTGTCAAGAATAAGGATTATTTAGTCTCCTTTCTAAATTGTGACATTTTCGAGATTGCATGGTGCTTGCTTCGCAAAGAAGTAAATATACTGCCTGATCTAGAAAGAATGGCTCCATCCAAAGCACGGGGAATTTTTGGCAATAATTTATCGCCTTCGTGCAGACAAATTTTTATATGTAAAAAATTAAAAGTGGGGACAGAATGAATTATTCTAAAACAACAAAAAGGGCTTTACAGTTCAACAAAATCTGTAAACCCTTGATTACATTTGGTGTCGGAGGTCGGAATCGAACCGACATGACCGCAAGGATCGGGAAATTTTCTTCGAGAAATAGATTTGCAGCCAATAAATGTTACTGACTCGGCGTGGGATTAAATGGTAGAAAATAAAAAGTTTTCTTAAAGCAAAGTCCCTTAAGTTCCTTCGATAATATAGACATTATTACGGAGCCAGGGACATCGGGGATGTCTTCGAAACGACATCCCGTGGGAAACATGCTGAAAACATTAATATTGGGGACATCAGGGATATCGGGGACATTAATTCTAAGCAAACTGATAAAAACCTCTAACCCCTAGTGGGTGACATTCCTATCGAGCCTACACGTGCCCAACCCATGCGTACTTGTCCCGGTATGGGTGCAGGGGCAACAGCAGTTGGTGTCGGTAGTGATTCCGTACGACCTACAGGACTGGTTTACTTTATTTGCTTTATTGTCGCCGGAAAATCAACAACATTTCCCTTCTGTTCAAAAGCTTTTCCAAGTGATTCGATGGCATTCTTAAGTTTGTTTTCCGTTAAATGGCTGTATCTCTGTGTCATTGTAACTGTCTTATGCCCTATCAGCTTTTGGATTGTGTAAAGGTCTTGCCCCTGCTCTGCCAGTAACGAACCGAATGAATGCCGGGCGGAATGAAAAACAAGCTTTTGCCTACGGTCATCAATACCCTCATTCAATCCCAACTCCTTAACAACACGGTAAAATGTAGGAGATATGCGAGGCATAACACCACCTGTTTTCGCCGGAAATATTAAATCAGAAGGTTTGCCTTGCTTTCTGCTTTTAAGCATCTCCGTCGTGTGATCGGTAAGAAAAGCGTGTCTGGTTCCTGCCTTTGCATCACGGATAAGCAATAAACCACGGTCATAATCTACATCAGACCATTCCAGGCGGGCGACTTCACCGAATCTTAGGCCACACTGAAAACTTAACAAGGCGATACCGTAAGTGTCTTCACTTTTTTCTTTTAATGCCTTAAGTAAGGTATTTGCTTGTTCAGGTGTCAGATAGCGAGTGCGGCCATTATCGATTTTGGGCCATTTAACTTTGCTGGTCGGACTATCACCGGTAAAGTAGTCATTTCTTTTGGCGAAGTTATAAACCTGCCGGATCAAGGCAAACGTATATTGAATACTTCTTGGTGCTTTTCCTGCGTCTGCCATGTTCTTTTTTATTCGGTCGAGATTAACGGGTGCAATCGATCTGATTTTCATTTTCTCAATAACGGGTGCAATCCATAGTTTGTAAAGTTGGCCTTCACGATCATATTTCTTTTGCCTGCGCTTATCTTCCAGTGTTGTTCCTTCCGGGCGGTCTGCATGATATTCTTTCCAGACATTAGCAAAGGTGAGGTTTTCCCGTTTCTCTTGCTCGGCGGCTTCTTTTTCTGCTTGTCTCTGCGCTTCGGCCCGCTCTTTCTTTTCCCTTAAGGTTTGGGGGCCTTCGCAGTTTCTTTGATTCTGTTTTAACTCTGCCAGTCTCTCCACGGCTTTTTGTTCATTCCAACCTTGCGAAGCCCAACCGAGACCTTCTTCCTTATCCTTTCCGTTTAGTTTGTATCTTATGGAATAATACCGGTCAAATCGAACGCCGTGTTTCCGTGATTCATGTTCGTGATACCGAACACCGGGCGATTTTGCCTTTATCCATTTAACTGCCATTGTTGTGTTACACCCCCCCCCCGAAAAGTTATCCCGCTATTATCCCGCGTTTTTTAATGAAACAACGTGTTTTTTAATGAAATATTGTGAAGGTAGAATATAGATAAGCTGTTAATATGTCAAGTAGTTTGTTATGTTTTATGAAAGATAATGAAAGCTATCTAAACGGATTCCTAATCCGTGTGCCGCGCGTTCGACTCGCGCCAGGGGCACCAAGAAAATAAAGGGCTTAGCCAAATGTGGTTAAGCCCTTTTTGGTCTGTACGGGCCAGCCGTCAGAGAACACTTATCCCCGCAATTGTCCTACAGGCAAAGGTAGGTATCCGGGACTCGCTGATCATACCGGATACCTGTGTCAAGCATGGGCACGTTCATTTTTGCGCTCCGCTCGGATTACAAGCGGCGACGTTGTCGGAATGGTGCGGCTCATGCTCAGAAATTAGATGGCGAAATCAGGGAAATAAGAGGCTTCTTTTCTTGCATGTTAAGAAAATAGACCTGACCCCATTCAGGCTGGCCGCAGCATTCATGATCAAGGCCGATTTTGGTTTATGTAGGTCTCGACATCGAACTTCGACTTACAACCGCCATAACTCATATAACGAACCTTTCCGAATACCTTGCGATCAAACCAGGCCCGGTCATGCACCCCACCGATCGACCAGGCAATTCCGGCATAGCCGTTCGGGTCCCTGCCGTCCAATTCATATTTATCATTGAGGTAAATCGCTGAGCCGAGAGCCTCTTCCGGGGATTGCGTCCACTCCAGTATTTTCTTGCACCAGTACATCCTCATATAACCATGCATCTTGCCTTTGCGGGCCATCTCTCTTTGCGCCGCATTCCAGAGCGGATCGTGAGTTATTGCTTCTTCAAATTGTGAAACGGTATAGATATATTCCCTTTTATCGCTGCGGTGCCGGTTAAGTGATTCCTGAGCCCAGCGGGGAAATCCCCCAAACCGGTCATAGGCCTCATTGTAAAAACAAAAGTTATCGGCCAGCTCGCGCCTTACGATGAGCTCTTCCAGAAAGGCATCCTTTGAATTTTCGTCCGCGCTTACTTTGTTGACCTCCAATGCCAATCTTTGGGCCGCGAGCTGGCCAAAATGCAAATAGGGCGATAAATTGGATTGGCCATCCAGACACGGGTCGTTTCGCTTCACGTTATAGTCGTTCAATTTTTTGGCGAGGAAGTGCTCCAGGGCATTGGCCGCTGCCGATTCTCCTGATTCCACCGAATCTATCCCATCTGCTGAACTGTCCATTTTAAGGAAGGTTTGGACCTTCCGCCAGTCGATTCGCTCATGCGTTCTCTTCATGCGGTAAGGATGCCGTTGCAGGGCAGGATAGTCCGTCAAGAAATCCGGCAGTAACCGTTTTAACTTGGGCCGCAGTGTATATGCGCCGTATTCCTGTTTGGAGGAAGCCATCCAGCAGGGGACAATATTGTGCGCATCCACTTCATAAAAAGGGATGTGCAACCGCGTCATCAATTTTGCTTTCCATTCTCTTTTAATTCTCAGGGGGTCAAAATCGCTGACCAGCGCGGAGGCTTCCACCGTCGTGGACAAATCCGGTATTTCTTTTTCCGGATTGCCCTTCAGTAAATAAAAAGGGATGGCTGATTTCGCCAAATCATCCTCAACACAGGCAAGACCTTTGAGCATGAAATCATACTGCCGCATCGTAGCGCCAAGAAACTGGGGCGCCAGGGCAAATGTCACCAGAAGCGACGCTTTTCTCTCCAGGGCAAGCTCCTGCGCATACAGCAGGGCCCAATTATCCTTGACGCGCTGTTCCCGGCTCATCCAGTAAACCACGGGGCCCTGCTTCATCCCGCCATCTTTTAACGTTCTCACACGGCTGCCGTTGACCAGCATCTTGACCCCATCTTGTTTTCTGCCGCCATCATACATGATGCCTTCGATAAATTGTCTCCATACGCCCCGCTTTGACGATAAAGCTTTTCTTGATGTGAACGACGACAGACTGTGTCCCATGAACAGCCCGTCCCCTGATTCCGGGAACATTAAATTCAACCGCTTTTTTGAAATCAGTTACATCTTTCAGTTAATTCTTTCGGTTTTTTGTTTTCTAACTTTCCCGTGAACTGCTTGCCATTGGCACAGGTAAAAGTCCCTTTGCCCGTGAATCTGTCATCAAAAAATTCACCCTCATATTTATCGCCATTTGCATAGGTGTAGGTCCCTCTGCCTTGAAGATTACCATTGACCCAGTCGCCTTCGTATTTGCGGCCATCTAACCCGGTTAAAATTCCCCTGCCATGTGGCCTGTCATTAATCCAGTCACCTTCGTATTTGTCGCCGCTTTTCCAGGTGAAAGTTCCTTTGCCCTGTCTTTTACTGTTCACAAATTCACCTGCGTATCTATTACCGTTAGCATAATGGAAAGTTCCATGCCTTGCGTCGCCGTTAAACCAGTCCGCTTCAAGTCTACCGCCATCTGGCGTGGTATAAATTCCTTTACCGTGTTGTTTGCCATTAACCCAGTCGCCTTCGTATGTGTCGCCGTTTCCATAAGTGAAGGGCGCTCTGCCGGTGAAATCGCTGGGAAGAGAGTTTCCTTCAGTAAAACGATAACCACGAGCTTGCATGCATAAATCATACAGCTCTCTGTTTGTTATGACTTCACCTCTGGCTTGACCAGGCTCATAAAATATACCACCGCCGGTTGCTCCTCTTGCCTGATACTTCACCTGCTGTGATTCTTTCATGCATTCAAACCTGTCCTTGGCATACTCCTGTTGTGTAATATTAGGTTTATACAACATTTTTTCAGCTTTTATTACAGGATCCACCGTACAAGCCGACATAAGTGTAACTGTGAAGAAAACAGCAATTATGACAATCAGCGACAATATTTTTTCCTTAAGCAAGATAAACCTTTTCATATTTCCTCCCGAATATTACGTTGTTTAAATAAGCTAATATTCCGTGGCCGCAATAAAAGCAGCCGGATAACACATTGGATTATTTGGATTAGAGCTTTTCATTCCTCACTCATGTCCAATAATACTAAATACAAAATTTAATTTGATAGTTATGTTTATTCCGTTTGCAAAGGTGTGTCAAGTGGGTCAGCAACGACGCAATAAAAACTCCGACAATTGTGAAAGCAACTGCCAACTTTACCACGAAAGCAATAAACAACCCAAACCCTGTTGAGGCATCGACTTTACCAGCGCGGAGTATGTCCGTTTTGAGCCATGGACTTGCCGACAGCTGCACGTCTGTTAGCAGCATAAAAAGAAGCCCCCGAGACCGGTGAATAAGTCTCCGTAGTGCCTCTACCTGCTGCGGCGGATTGCTCCGGGATCGGATGGCGAAAATGGCGGAACAGGTGATTTGCTTTCTTGAATGTTAAGAAAATAGACCGGCCCCTAATCCCTTTACTGGATATATTTTAAAAACGATAAAAATACGGGATACCCCTGTTAATTCAATAATGTCACATCATTTCCTCCGCCGGCGGAGGTGTCACCCAGTGATGGAGGTGGAAAAGTGGGCGATGGGCATCAATCTCGAATCTTGACATTTGCTCGTTGATTCAAATTAAAAAGAGCAAAAAAAGTTTTATATGCGTCTTGGTATAATTAATTTTCACGTGATTTGCTCTTGAAATGTCAATAACAAAGATTTGACCCCTATCTTCGCTAACAAAGATTTGACCCCTATCTTCGCCCCCCCTATCTTCGCCAAAGATTTGACCCCTATCTTCGCCGCCGCGAAATAATTGCGATTTATCGGCGCGCAACGTCTTTTTGCTATGGACAACTTGTCAGGATTACAGCGTTAATCCAGCATGACTTTGATCCCGATGGGTGACTGGTGCAGTGAAGGCTGACACCGAAACTTAAAGAAACTACGGCAGCACGTAGAGAAAATTGATGGCGGCATTAGGGCAATGAAGTGGCACCGCGAAAAAAACAAATTCATTGCCGGGGTTTATTTTTTTCTCTTGGAAGCAATGGGGTCGCATCTTTACTTATGATAATTGCCATCTAATCCTCGTCACCACAAAGTTCTATGGCTATAGAAGGGTGCTGTGTGCCTTTTGCGGCTTTGATTTATTCGGGAATATAACCCAAAGCAGTAGAATTGTCCGGCCATTTACCCTCACGGTCAGACAATTTGACGGGCAAAATCCCTGGCCAAAATCTCCTGAATTATCTCTTGACTGTCCATATAATTATTGTATCTTATTAAGAAATTTAAAATCACCAAAATCCGGATAAACAAGACGGGATGCTATGAAAGAAAAATATTTTAAAATTGCGGGTCAGGAGAAAGAAGATATTTCCCGTCGGATTGAACATTTTCTGGAAAAATATTCCAATTTGAAATTTGCTTATGTGCATGGTTCCTTTGTTTCACAGGAACGATTTCGGGATATCGATGTGGCGATTTATCTGCAATCAACTCCTGCAGAAATTTTACCGATGGAACTTGATCTGGAGGAAAAACTTTACAACTTAGTTCAATATCCGATTGATATCAGGATTTTAAATGGTGCGCCTTTGTCTTTCCGGTACAACGTGATTAAATACGGGAAGCGTTTAGCAGTCATTGATGATGACGCCAGATGTGATTTTGAAGAAGCTACTGTCAGCAGTTATTTCGATTTCGCCCCTTACCGGAAAATGTATCTGCAGGAGGCATTGGGCCGTGGAGTTTAATGAAGACAAAGTAAGGAAAATAACATCCGAGATTATTGCGGCCTTGGCCAGATTGGAGGATTTGCAGAAGCTGTCCCTGGAAGCGTTTATGGCGGATGCTCACAAAATAGGTAGTGCAAAATACTCTTTGATCGTTGCCATAGAGGGTGCAGTTGATCTCTGTAATCATATTATAGCTAAAAACGGATTCCGGACGTCTGAGGATTATGCCGATACGTTCAAGGTAATGAACGAACGGGGAGCATTCAATCAAGAGTTTACGAATTCTCTTATTCAAATGGCAAGATTTCGCAACAGACTGGTCCATATTTATTGGGACATTGACGATAAAGAGCTCTTTCGGATCATTCAGGAGAGACTGGGAGATATTAAACGTTTCCTCAAAGAATATGGTGTTTTTATAGGGATTTGAAGCGCAGCATCCCTCACGAATTTATAATTATGGGTAGTCAAGGGATATAACACTTAACTTCTCTCTTAATATGTGTTCAAAATCAGGGGGATAGCATACGAGTTTTTGAATGACGGAAGGCGTTGAAAGCTTTTAAAAAAGCATAATCGGTTTGTTTTTGATTTAGCCAGTATCTTGTAAACCTTCACAAACACCCGTAAATCATTCCTTCTCAAGACAGCTCCGTCTGCTCTTGAATAATATTTTACCCAGCAGAATGTCCGGCCGGAAACTTTTTTTCATTTCCGCAAAGGTTCTATCCCCGCGCATGATGCGACAGAAGATATCCCACTGATAGTTGGATTTTTTCAGTACTCTGAACGCGAACGGCGAAATATGGTTGAATATCCTGGAAAACTGATGGGCTGTCGCGAATTCGGGCATCATCTCTTTGTCTATGGCTTTCTCGTATTCATCTAATGACATTTCTTTTTCGAGAAATCTTCTGATCTGGCGGGCGGCGATTCCGGCGCTTTTGACGGCATAGAATATTCCTTCGCCTGTCCAATAATCGGTGAGGCCCGCGGCATCTCCGATTAAAAGCGCTCCATTCGCCGACAGAGCGCTTTTAACTGTCCGGTGCGGAATGAGGTGCCCCCTCAGTCTTTGGTTTTCCGGCGAGACCCCGCAGTGGCGCAAAAAATCGTCGAGATAAATCTTCAACTGCTTTCCAATGTTAACAGGCCCCTGCACCCCGATGGAAGCAATTTCCTTTTTGGGAAAAATCCAGCCGTAGCTGTCTTCAAAACTTCCCCAGTCGATGACAATTCCTCTTTCCAGACTTTCGGCATTCTTGAATAGGTGGAGCGGAACTTCATATTGCAGTCCGATATGAGCACAATTTGCCGGCTTTAACGACAGGCTTTTTGCTGTAAAACTGGTTGCTCCGTCTGCTCCCACTAATACGGAAGCGGTTATGGTCTTGTCGGCCATTTTGACGGTCCAGGTATTGCCTTCCCGACTCAGCGCTTTAACTGTCTGCTCTTCCTCAAAATCAACCCCGGATTTTACTGCTTGTTGAATCATAAAAAAATCAAGCTTTTCACGATTCACCATGTAGAGCAGAGGCTTTGCACAGCCCCGCCTGTAATCCCTGGTGAGTTTATACGACAGCGTAACTTCGTAAATTTCTCTTTCAATTACAGGGCTGATATCAAACGGCAAAATTTTCACGATCTTTACGGGCAGACCACCGGCGCAGACCTTGTTTCTCGGAAATTTGGCTTTATCTATGAGGATTACCTTGATGCCGGCTTTGCTGAGAAAATAAGCAAGCGCGGAGCCGGCCGGACCGGCTCCGATAATCGCCACTTCAAAATTGTGCTTCGAGTTGTTCATAAACCTTTCTATTGGCCGGAACCGGCCATTGATAATCTTAACCAGGGTCACTTCCCCCGGCAATCAACGCGCGCTGCCGCCGTGCAAACAAGATATCTTAAAAACTATACTTTACAATCAGCATCAATTCTTCCAGATTATTCAACTGTCCGGCATCGACCGCCAGCACAAAGGCGGTATCCAGTTCTATGCCGGAATTGCTGCCCCGGCAGAGTTTCCATTCGTCTATTCGGGCCAGATTAGTTGCTGCTCCATCCACCTGAATTGTGAAGGTTGCCGGGTTATTCTTGATCCCGGCGACAAATATCACGTTTTCAATTGCCGCATTAATAGTTTGAGCCATGTAGGGCAGCCTTGATTTATCAATTTTAAAATTTACCGTTCCATTGTTTTTGAGCAGCAGCCACTCATTGGTCATATCCTGTTTCATATTCAGGGCAACGTGCAATCCCGTCTGGCTGAGTTGTTGCTTGATTTCGCTCAGCCTGTCTTTTAAAGAAGTTTCCGCCAGTCCCCGCAGTGCTGAGCCGCCCTCTCTTGCCGTGTACTTGATATGCAGAATAACGTCAGAGATGGTGTTGTAGTCGAATTGCCTGACGTCTTTCGGAAGCTCCAGCCGCCAGGTGCTGATCGCTCCGCAGCCTTCAAAAGGCAGATACCGTTCATCGCGGAAATTCAATTCAAACATGCCGCTGTCGTTTTGGGCATTGCTGGCCGCGATAGATTGAATGGATCCGACGTTGTAAATAAAACGTTCGTCATTGCCGGGATCTTCCAGGTATCCGGTCGCGGCGGTGTTGTCGGGATTCGTATTTTTGCGGTACCTGTTGTTGACCAGCGAAAGCCTGGCGCTCACTGAGGTGTAGGGTCCGACAACACAGGGCAGGCTGATGCTTACCGCTTTCAGCCTGCGGAAATAATGCCCCGGATGATCCATATCATACAGAACCTCGGGCACATCGAAATCACATACTCCCGTCGCCCGAAGTCTGACGAGCGCCAGCGGGTCAAGCTGCGCCAGGGAAACATGCCTGGTGATTTCATATTCCCGCTTGTTCTTATCCAGATAGCTTGTTTGCATCCGCTTGATGTCGTAGATAAGAGAGTCGGCGCTTTGCAAACCCTTCTTCATGCTGTCCCAGTAGCCGTAGGAGATGAACGTATCATTATTGCCTAACTCAAAGCGGTAGCAGCGTTCCGCCTTCTTGGCGAAATCGTGCGCCAGCTGGTAGGATTTGAAATAGACCGCACTGATCTGCCCGGCCATCCAGTCATACAATTCCTTATTGGTAAACTTGGCCTTCATGAAGTCGGTGGCTGTTCGGGAATTTTCAATTTGCAGCTCGTGGTTCTTTAAATCAGCTTCGGCAATTTCTTTGCGGATTTCAGCGGCAACGATCTGCTGGTCTATTTGGGCCATCTCTCTCTGGGCCAAACGTTCCTGCAGTTTCCAATCATCAAAACGGCGGTCGTAGCCTCCGAGAATGGATGCCCGGTTCGCTTCGTACGAAGCTGCGGTGGAAAGTACATTGAGTACCCCGGAAGCCGCGGTGGCGGCGTTGGCCAGGAATGTGCCGCCCCATTTGGCGGCGGCATGCGGACTGCCGCCAAAACCGGAAGCGCCGATGGCAAAATCGGGAATCAAAGCCAGAACACCGGCCGTAGCCTGGATAATCTGCGCCGCCATCTGGTAATCGTGCGCTTCGCTCAATTTGTCCAGATTCAACTGCTCCTTGGAAATTATTTTCTGAATGCCGGCGTAGTACTTATGCCTTTCTTCGGCGGTGGCTTTCGCTCTTTTCAATATCTCTATCTGCTCTTTTGCTTCCTGGATATAGAGCACCTTGGTGTCTTTCAGTGCGGTGAGGACTTTGATTTCCAATTCGTTGCGCAGCAACGCCATGGCCTCCGCATCTTTTTTCTCCAAGGCCTGCAGCAGCGAAAGGCCCAGAGTCCTTACATCCATTGCGAGCTCGCTTGCTTTTTGGGCAAACACCGTGAAGCGGTAAAATGGCGTCGGCGCGTTCATGCCGGCGAGAACGGCGGAAATATCCAGTCCGGCTGCCGCCGCCCGCACCAGCATTCCGGGATCAATCGGCGGGGCAAACAGGGCAAGGCTGCGTTCAATGCCGTCGATGTTCTGGCAGTGGCGGATTTTAAACAGGCGGTCGGCTATGCGGTCCCAGTACTCCAGCATCTTATCGTTTGGCGGAATACAGAAATAGAGCATGGATAAGGTAATTGGAGCCGGAGGCAGTTCAGCGCCGCCTTCGGACAAGGCCGATAAATCCGGCAAAATATTTTCCAAATCAATCAGGGCATTGCCAAAGGCGTCCAGTCGGGCCTCTATCTGGTTGTACGTCTCACAGGGGGCCTCGATCGGAGCCGGGATCATGCGCGGTTTCGGTCCCAGCAATTTGTCGGCAAGGATATACATCTGCGTGGCCTGAACAATGGATTCCATGGTATCCTGCCGGAACAGGTAATCTCCCCATTCAGTCAGGTTGTCGATGTATTTCATCATCAGCGCCTTTTGATAGGCGACAGGTCGAAACCTGGCGATGACATGGGGCTGGAAAGGCTTGGTTCTCCATTCGTCGATGGCGAATTCCAGCTCCTTTCTTTCGGGTGTATTGGGGTCGGCGATTTTATACAGCAGCGTGTCGATGCGCTGATTAATATAATCGCCCGTGTGCGTCAGATAAAATGGTTTTGTCACCCAGTATTTTTCAGGCGCGTTGCCGGCGAGGGCGCCGGTCGGATTGAACATGTAGTGGAACCAGGTCAACGACTCCTCGAAGCGCTGGTTTTGGGTCAATCTTGTCGCCAGTAAAAACGGCACATGGAAGAACAATTCCCAGTTGTATCCGCTGTATGAACCGTCGCTGCTGAAATCCAGATCTTCGACCGGATAGGACAAAGTTTTTCCGCCCGCTTCTTCCAGTATATATGTCTGCGGAACAATACTCTTGTTCGGGGCGTAATACTGTTCAAAATTGAAGAAGGCGTTCTTCTGCAACTGGGTTTCCCGTTTCATCAGGGCCGCAATGCCGTCTTTGTAGAGCGTCTTTCTCAGGGCGCAGACCAGGGGATGGTACATATTCTTGAACTGCTCGCCGTAGGACAGTTTTGCATAGACCTTGAATTCATCAACAATTTCCTGATAATCCTCGTCCTCCGCCAACTCCTTCAGCAGGGCGTCGACGTCCGGGTTGGCGGCGTACTTGGCCATGTATTTCATGAAAAGGGCTATAATATCCTCAATTAACTGCATCACGTTGGAACCCGTTCTTTGTACATGAACCGGCTCACCTGTTTGAGGGTCTTTTTCCGTACTGTAAAATCCCGGAATAATTACATAGGCGTGGTTGCTGTCTTCCTCAAAATAGGGAAGAAGGGTGCCTAAGGGGATCTTCAGGAAACGTTCGTAATGGCTAAGATAGGCTTTATTAGAACCATATGCATGCATCAGTAAATACTGGAAAAGAAGCGCGACGAGATCAATCAGGGTCAGTTGATGCGGATACGACAACCGGAATGTGCCCGGAGTTTTGCCCAGAATTTCATAGAACTGGAAAAATGAAAGCGCATTTCTAACGGAAAGGTCATCGGCCGCTATCAGGTTTTGTTCATTATAACGCTGTGATTTTAACCATGTATCTTTAAAATCAGGGTAAAAATCGGGGAGATACTGATTACCTTGAAATGCAAGTTCGGGGTATCCTTTGCATCCTGCGATATTAAATATCCCCTTCAGGTTGATGTAATTTGCTTCGGCAGTATAAAACCAGACTTGTTGCCCCAGCTCAAAATACATCAAATTGTATATGTCTCTTTTGAACTGATTGTCATCGGAAGTAAAATATGAATAGGGAGTAAGTATCCCGTCTTGCGAAATTTTCTTCGGCTGCCATTTCTTATTGGCAAATTCGCTGATGGCAAGTTGAATTTTTAGTTTTCGTTTGGGTTTATCGTTATTAACCACGGTTCCCGCCGTGCTGCCGGGGATGGTAGATTGGGGATTGGGGTCCGGCTCCTCGCTGAACACCGGCCAGGCCAGGCATAAACGATTATTGCGTTCAAATGCCAGCAGGTGGTCGCCGGTAATATCCAGTTCCACTTTTTCCCAGGGCGTCCAGTAGCGTTCTTTTTCCAGTCTCCGGTAATAATAAATGGCGGGATCGCCGCCTTTGGTCCGGGCAAAGACGTGCATGGTCTTAATGTCGCTCTGGTACCATGTCGCCGTCACTTCGAGGAAGGCGATGTTGTCCAGTTTTTCCAGATACCGGATCAATGCGTTTTCCGCGGTGAATTCGGTTAGTTCATTTTGCTGGAGCTCATTTTCCAGTTCAGTAAACAGAAATGATTTATCGTCTCTCAGTTCGGCTTCAATCCAGTTTTCGGGATACACAAACACCTTGCGGTTGGCTTCCCATACCCGGTAGTTTTTCATCCACTTCCACTGCGCCCAGCCCGCGTCGTTGTCTGCGTCGGCTGCCGCTTTTGGTTCCAGTCCCATTAAGCAGCGCTGCACGAAAAGCTGAATGGCCCCGTGGGCCTGGACAATGCGGGAGGAGGGCATGCACGCTTCCATTGCCACATCCACAAGGAAATAATCATACAAATCGTTGACGGTTTTCATTTGCAGATTTTCGGCCAATAGATAGGCCACCAGGGCGTCCCTTTTCTGCGGCCGGATGGCGTCCATGATTTCCTGAAGTGTGCTAAGCCATGTGTCTTCGTCATAGCGGGCTTTCAAGGCGGTGCGCAGAAGCCTGGTATCGGCGTCTGTTAATACCGGTTTGATGTACTCCTTGACCTGAGCGACAGTTGAACCCAGCTTTCTCAAATGTCCGGCGCAGCCGATGATAGATATCCATGCCCGGGGATCTCTGTAATTGCTGAGATTAAAGACCGGGAAGAAATGTGCGTCGAGAGCATCGATGTCTTCTTTGTTGTAGCCGGTCAGCAAGGAGAAGGCCTCAAGAAATTGATTCCTCGCCGCGCCGCTTGCCGGCAAAAGCATTGCTCCAAGAGTAAAGAAACTGATTGGGTGCTCGATATCCGCCGGGTTGGGAACAGGTGTAAGTTGTTTCAACAGATCAATCATTTCCGCAAAGGCAATATAGTCGGCATAGTTAATCGCCGTCTGCCCCGCCTGATATGGAATACCGTCCCATTCCAACCAACCCAGGGCTTTATTGTTTTGGAAAAACCATTCCACGTCCTGGTTTTCCAATTTAAAAGAATTCACCAAAGGGAATAACTTATGCGCCAGCCGGAGCGCACGATACTGGTCGGGGAACGCAACCGCGGTAACGGCCGGCAATACAGGTGTTGTATGTGTAATATCAACGTCAATGAGTGCATCAGCACTTAGAATACCAGATAAGAAGCTGGTGCCCGGGGCAGGTTGTTTTAACAGGGCATATTTTAAAACAATCTTTACCAGTTCCAAATCCGCTTTAAAAGTGGCGGCAATTGTTTGCTCAAGAATGGTTTGCTTGCCGGCCTGAAGCTGATAGCCGGCTATGGCATCCAGAAACGCTTGAACTAAATTCTTCTGCTCGCTGCTGATATCGGGTCCGGGCGCCGCCGCCAGGGCGTCAATGTTTGCCTTAATTGCAGTGGTATCAAACAAGCCGCTTAATTTACCGTCGGTGAAAGTTTTGGCGTCATTTGCCGAAGTCCAGTCTCTGTCAATAAATTTAATAAAGGTCTTTACATCTTCTTCACCAACGCCGCTCAGTCTGGACAGGGCATTTTGCAGGATCTCTTTTTGCTCCTGGGCCGACATGTTGGCATTAAAGAGAGATTTGTTTGTTGAAAAATTACTTTGATAGTCTTTCTGTAATTTCTCCAGTATTTGCTTAATCTTATCGTCTTTGATCTCTCTGTCGGCAAGGTTGCCTGCTTCATGCCGGAGCAGAAATTTGACATCGGCAAGTTTCAGCGGGGATTTGTTGAAGCTGTTAACCGCTTCCACAAAATCCAATGTGTCTGCCGGCGAATTGGCTGCATCCAGCCCGGTCAGGTCGGTGAGCATAATGTAATCATCGACTTTGAGCTTCATTTTCCTCATTAACCTGGAAGCAGCAAACAGGCTGCTCAGGTTGGAAAAGGTGAGGTTGCCGTCAGGCAGCAGCGGCAGCAACTTGTTCAAATCCTGCTCTTTGATTTGCAGGCAAACCGAGATGCTGGTTATAAAATTGCTCAACAATGAAGTGCCGTCGATTTTTTCCGGCAGCAATCCCTCATCAATAAAACCATTCTTTGCTTTGTTCAAAAATATTTGCTGGTAAAGGGGTTTAGGGGCGTCGTCAGTCAAAACCGTGTGCGGAATTTCTCCGTAAAAGCCTGTCAACTCGTCTATTTTAATTCCTGTTTGTTCGGACAGTTTTAATAAATCGGCTGCTTTAACCAGGCAGGCATCGTTTAAGGTTCCATTGCCCAATTTGGTTTGCGAAATAATTTCATCCAGTACTTCCAATTTCCATCCCGTTTTCTTTTGCCAACGCAGAAACCGGTGTATGCGATCCAATGCCGCCGCATTTAGATTGGCTATTTCTTTTTTGGCAGTATCACAGCTAAGGTCAAGATGCTTAATGAAGAGATTGTCTGCAGGGTCAATAAAACCTAAAGCAAGCAGTAAATCCAAATCCTTGTAGGTAAGACCGGTTTTATCCAGAAAATGATCAACCCTTTTCATATAATCCAGGACATTCCCCATAACGGGGGGCGTATCCCACTGGGCGGGAGCATTCCAGCAGGATTGCTGGTCAATCAAATTGGCTTTGGGTGTTACGATCAGATTTCTTTCCGCAACGGTTAATCCCAGCTTCTCTGCTGCAATGGTTTCATCGGCAGGGGTTCCCGCCGATTGAAAATCTTCCATGAGCGTCGCTCGCGAAATATCAAAGCGGGTAAAATAGGCTTTGGCTTCGGTATTGTCTAAATCGAAAGGCAGCTTAAAAGCGTAATCGGCTCCTTTTAAAGTAGTGTAGGCAGCCGTATTCACATATTCGGGCGCAGCCGCCAACTCTTCCGCCGGTGACAGTGTTTGCCTCAACCGGAATACCTTGTAATTGTTTCCTCCCGTGTTGATGATTCTGCAAACGACTTGCTTGTCCCGCAAATAATGGGGCAGTGTTGCCGCTGCGCCGGTGGTTGTTTCGGTCTCAAAAATCAACGCCTGATCAGTTACAGGCAATCCCGCCGCTTCCAGTGCAGTCAGCAGTCCATTAGAGATTTTTCCTTGCGAAGGATCTGCTCCGCCGGAAAGCGCTCCGGTGTAATTGATGCCAGCATCGGGGCTGATGGCCTCTTCCAGCAATTCACAGACTAAATCTATATACGGCACCGGGGTCTCGGCATTTTCACAACCTAAATCAATCTCACCCAAATCGGGTCTGCGTTCAAACAAAACATCTTTGGCCAGGTGTCCGGTTGTAGCCGGCATTGTGGTAAGATCCGTCACACTTCTTTTATCCAGAAACTGCAGAATTTCTACGAGGTATGCCGCCGGACTATAAACCGAACGGCAATGCTCGCAGGAACAGGTGTCGGTGATTTGGAAAAGCGATTTCAGGTTGGGAAAATCTTCGCTTACAGCTTCCAATTTTAACGACAATGTCTTCATTTCCATTGCGGGCATATGCATAGCCCGGAGGGTGTCTTGAAGTTCACCGGCTATGAGCATGGCAGCAGTTGTGGTTCGTTGTGCTCTTTTGAAGATCTCCCCGGCTTCTTTGGGGGCTATTCCTGCCTTGGGTGCTATTTCCTGGACAAACCGGGTTTCGCCTGCAGCGGCAATACTGTATGATGAATGAATATTCTGTTTGCGCAGTCCAAGAGTTTTGCCGTAGTGCGGCACTAATTTAAAAATACGCTGCACGGACTTTAATTCTTCCCTGATGTCTTCGCTTTCTTTTGAAGGTAGTTTTTTATCCTTCAGGTAAGTGGATATATTATGGCGCCGCAAGTCAAAATCTTCATGTTTGGATAAGAAAGCTTTAATCTCCTTATGATTTTCCAGAACGGGTTTCTTCTCCCTTTCCAATTGCGCGGTAAAGGCCATGGTCGGATAGGCCTTCTCCATTTTTCGCACAATGGATGATGCATGAAGGTCAATCAGTTTTTTGTTCAATGGTTTACCGGCAAGGTCGATTTTATTCGCCGCCGCGGTTAATTCCTTTTTCCACGCCGCTTTATTCAGTTTAGCTAACTTTTTGACGTCTTCCGGTTTTTTTATATTTTGCGATTCGCTGATTTGGCCGATGATATGGTCGTCAAATCCGAGCAATTCGCCCAGGGCAAGGCTTGTTTTGGCCTGGGCCGCCTTCACGTCGCTCTTGAAAAAAGACTCATCGGTGATTTTTTTAAGAAAGGCGTTCGGGTCGTTTTTATTCTCTTCGAAAATCTTCCCCATCTCATTTATCTTGTTTTCCAGCACAAAGCGGCTTACGATGTTCGACACTTTCCGGCGATGCTCATTTTTGTAGTATTCTTCCGCCTTCGTTCTGTATTGCTGCAATAATTCCACATTCCGCTTCCATTCCTTTGCTGCTGAAGCCGACACGATCATTTCTTTTACCGCAGCTTCCACATCGCGCCGGATAATTTTCGGGTCGGTTAATGCCGCATCATACAGAAGCGTTCGCGTGTCGGCGTTAATGTCAATGACCAGCCGCGCATGATATGATCCGGCAAAATCATTTTTCAGCAGCGTATCTTTGCGCAGCAGGGCATAGAAGAAGGCGGCGTTTATTTTGGATTCGGCCTGCAGACGATGAGCCACCACCAGGTGTTCAATTTTTTCGGCCGGTATTTCCGCCTCCCGGGAGAGGAAGGTAATGTCCTGGTGATCCTTATTTTCCTGTAAACCGGCAACTGCCACCCTGTCGGCCAGGTAAGTCACCTGTCTCAAAATATAATCATATTCAACAACTTCCGGCTGGACGGCTGTTGCAATCGTGATATTAATCTCTTCCCGGTGCGAGGCATTAAATCGCACCGCATCCATGGCGGAGGCGAACAGCGGGGTCTTCTTTTCGCGTGTAAAGACCTTGATGGCCAGATCAGCGGTTTTCCTTTCCCTGCCGCTGAGCTGGCTGTGTGACCAGCCGATTTCGTATTTTCCGTCCCGGTCCGTAACGTACTCGCCCAATAGCTCCTCGCTGCGCATGTCCCTGTCGTATGCCTGCACGATGAGATTCGCCAAAGGTTGATTGCTCCTGTCAACCACCCGTCCGAAAACGAGGTTTTCTTTTTTATTTTCGATTTGCTGTGCCATGTGCGCCTCCATAAATTAAGATCTAAATAAATGAATTTATTAGTAGACAATCCAATTCATGAAAATTTTATGTTGCCCATGCGTCCGCCCATTTTTCAGTATAAAAGTTGCTGTGGCTGGCGGGGGCCGTGGCAGCGCTGATCAGGCTGGGCAGACCCACGATCAACAGGTAAAGCGGCCCGAGCAACCGGCTCTGCCAGGTGTGTCCGAATTCGTGCGCCCAATGTGAGAAGCCGTGGCCGCCGATGACCACAGGGCCAAAAGAGATGCCTCCGGGATTGCCCATGTAGGCGGGCATTTCAATTTTAGCGCCCATTGCCCCGCGGAAGCTGACGTCGGCGCCGAGTAATACGAAAATAGCCCCTATCCCCAAACCCAGTGAAGTCTGGAGCGCCCCGTAGCTGAAATCCCAAAAGCTGAGCGGCTGCAGGACTGTAGCCAGCACCAAAACAATCAGGTTGACAAGTACATGCGCCAGGTAAGCCAGTATGAACAGGAATCCATATCCAACCTTGCCTGCCGTTGACGCACCGTTGTAGCCGTCCCACCAGGCCTGGATAATAGGCACGTTGCCTGTCGGATCCTGGTAAATCACGGGGTTTTGAAAACCGTAGGCATAAATGTTTAAGTTTTTCCAGCGGGATAGCCGCGGCTGGTGCGGCAGGGGCTGCTCCCGGGAGGCTGCAGGAGTTTTTTGATCCCCAGCCTCGCGCGATTGTCCGTCTGCCTTTCCTGAGCGAAGGCTTTCTCCCTGTTGCTGATGCGGCGGCTGGCAGCCGGCGGGGTTTTCCTTTGCGTCGCGTTTGTTTCCGTATATTGAGGAATGCAGCATCATTTCAGTATATCCATTTTTTTCATTTTCTCTGTTGGCCGTCTTAGAACTTTGATTAACCGCCCGATTTTCCTTAAACAACGGATCACATGAAAGCCATCTTCCCAGCCACGGGAGATAATATCTGGCACCGTGGTACTCGAAGCCGCTTTCTTCGTCCCTCTCCATGCCCGTATAGCGGTAGCGTTTCGCAGCGGATTTTATGGCTGCATTTTGAGCCTGGTAGGCGGCGGCTCCATAGGGGTAGTATTCTTCATAGCTGATCACCTTTGCGTCGGCTGTACCGTCCAACTCTAAACAGGCGGAACCGAGATGGTTGTGCAGCTGGTAGCGCACCAGGCGTTGCTCAGTTCCGTCATCGATCTCGTTGCGCGTTTCTATCATCGCCAGGCGGTGATTTTCGTCTGTCAGGCTTAAGCTGACGCGTTCCAACCCGGCATCGGCGCCGCTGTGTTTTCTGTAGAGTTCGTAATCCGCTATATAAATCCGTTCTTCTTTCCGGGTGGGCGTATTACCCGCATCCGCCTGATTTTCCGTTATTTTTCTTATCCGCCGCCCTTGTTCGTCGTACTGGTAATAGGTAATTTCCGGCGCGCCGCCGTCAATGCGCTTCTGGCGGATGGTTTTTACGAGCTCTTCCCGGAAGTTCCATGTCATCTCTTCCAGGTGCGGCATCGCGGTAATATAACCATGTCGGGAATGGTGGCAATAGCTGTATGTGTTTTCTCCAACCTGTGTGCGAATTAACCTGTTACTTGCAGCCTGATAGTCGTAGTTCCTTGTCCAGTTGTTGCCCGCGGCCTGATGCTTCATTTGCAGGATATTTCCGGCATTATCGTATTGATAGCTTTGCTTGTAGTTCCGCATCGCCAGCGGGTCGCCGGGATTCAAGCGCTGCATAAAGGGTGCATCATTCCAGTTGTCCCGGCCGTCAAAAGTCAGGGCGGCTGCGTTTTCCCTGCCGGTGGCTTCTCTCAGACGATACAGGGCGTCATAGGTATAGGTTGCAACTCCGGTGATCTTTTGGTTGTGAAAAAACACGTCCGGCGCGATTTTATCTTCTATGTGGATGATATTGCCGACCGGATCGAAGGTGTAACGCCAATCCTGCAGGGGATCGCCGTTTTGCCTTTTGGTTTCCAGTCTTTGGAGGCGGAAGGTCTCTTTGTCATAATAAAATCTGGTGACAACGTCATTGCCGTAGACAATTTTTTTCCGCCGGCCTTTTTCGTCGTAGTCAATGTCTTGGATGTAGACAGCGGTGATGGCGGGGGCGGCATGGGCTACTGTTTTACTGCGGAGCAATCCTGCTTCGTTGTAAGAAGTCATTATGACGCTGCCGTCCGGGGTGGTTTGTGCTGTAATTCTTCCCAGAGCGTCTGTTGCGGCGGAGAAGTTAAAATCATCGTCTTCCAAATCGTTGGCCAGGTTGCCATCTGTCCAGTTGACCGTGTCTTTGTAATTCCTGAATAATTTTCGGGTGGTTGCCTTCGGCTGACCTTTGAAATCGTACGCCGGAGTTACGGTGAGTCCGGCGGTGTCGTAATGTTTAACAATTTGACCTCTGAGGTTTTTCATTTCCGGATCGGCCTCTGCTTCTCCGTAAAATATCCTCTCCACAACATTATCGAGCGGTGCGGCGCCGTCTCCGCCCGTTACCTTGATTTGGGTAAGACGGTGCAGGGGATCATCGTAAAAATATCTGAACTCATGATTGCGTTCGTCCCAGGTGCGTAGCGGGCTGCCGAGGACATTGCTTAACATCCATCTCTGTCCGGCGTCTCCGCTGTTTTGATATAGCTTGTTGCCCAGCATGTCGTATTTGCATTGCATAACCGTATTGCCTCGGGCATCGGTTGCGCTGAGCAGATTTCCTTCAATGTCCAATTGCATTCTAATGTAATAAAATTCATCCACCCCTGTGTTCAGGTCTTTGTTGTGCTCAACGGACAGAACCGGTCTGCCCAAAGTGTCCAGGCATTGAATATTGGGCGTATCGGCGTGTGCGGCTGCTTTTTCCGCGGCTGTTTTTTCCTGAACCGGGTCTTTGCCTTCCGCAATCAGTTCGTCATCCATCAGGCGGTGAATGCGTCTGGAATACCAGGAAGATTCGCCAACGGTATCATTGGGGTCATAGAAGATCTGCTGCCAGGAGTTGAATTCGGTTTGAGAAAAAGTGCCGTCGGGCAGCTCGGTTTTAATGAGCCTTCCCGGAGCATCGTAGTACATCAGCGGCGATACCCCTGTTTCCACCAGTTCCTTCCAATCTTCATATTGGTGCGTCACCGAAAAGTAAGGCTCATATTGTTTTACCTTATTACCTTTGTTGTTGAGCACCGTCCTGCCGCTGCCCGTCCAGCGCAGTTGTGCGGGATCAAGCGCGGCGGTATCAAAGTCTGCAACCGAGTAAGTGTTGTTCTCGTTTACAAAAACTTGTTTTGCCTTTCCCGGCCCGGCCTGCACCTTGGTCATCACCACCTGGCCCAGGCCGCTGGAATATTCGAAGCTAAGCCGGACAGGAGAATCGCCGTTCGTTTGAAAATGCTCTTCCCGGGCGATAGAAGCGACGGCCGCCGGTTTGCCGGAATTCAGGTACGCGTCGAAGTCATAGACATATCTTGCTGTGGCGTGCTGCAGCAGGTCTTTTCCCAGGCCGGTTAATTGAACGGAATCCGGGGCATTGAAAAAACCGGCAATCTGCGTTTTCTCTGCGGCGGCGGTAAATTCGGTTAAACCGGTAAGATCATCCGCTTCGCTGCCTTTGCCGAATACGGCCGCGGCGTTGACCAGGCCAAGTTCGTCCACCAGAACCTCGGATAAATTGGCGTTGGCGTCTTTCATTCTCTGGGGGCAAAGTGTGCGGAAATTAAAAAGGTCGACGCTTGTTTTATTGCCGGCCGCATCTTCCGTTTCCTCTATGAAAAGGAAGTAGCCGCCGTAATACCGGACTTTTGTTTTAGCGCCGCAGGGATCGGTATAGGAAACCGGCTTATAAAAACGGTTTTGCGCGTTCACAACGGTTTCAGCATTTTCGATGAACTGCCTTGCGCCCGAACTAATCCACCAGTTGCCGTCATCCTCATCGATAATGAACTTGCCTTCCAGCATCAGATCTTCATTGACCCTTGCTCCAAAAATGTCGTGCAGGAGGGCGGGCGTGCACGCCAGCTGGCGGCTTTCGAAAGGCAGCGCCGGCGAATCCAGTTGATGCAGCGGCAGGGCGGCCGTAAGATCATTTTTATAAAAGGTGCTGCGTACGTGCTCGATTAATCTTCTTTGCGCCTTTCCGCCGGACAGGGGTTTTTCTGTTTCATGGTATTCTGCCTCGGTTGATTTGGCATCGGACAGGATGTCTGCAAAATCGCCGGCTGTATAAAAAGAGCCGGGTTTAGGAACGCCGTTTAACTCAAAGGTTTTCACTTCAGAAGGCAGCCGCAGAAGGTATGTGTCCTCATTGATCGCATCGTTGGTGAAACGATTCTGCGTGTAGATAACGGCTGTTTGATTTTGCGCCTGTTGCGTCTGAATCGGTAAAGAGGCGTCCGCCTGCATCCGGGGGTATACCACAGCCGCCGATTCCAGAACATTGCCGTATTCATCCAGTTTGATATTCAGGTTGTGGGTAATTCTAGGATCTTCGGTGTCGCGTTCATAGTTATAGGTGATGGCTTCGCTTTCTTGAACCCTCAAGACGGCATGCTCGTTCATCCCCCGGGGCTGCAGCAACTCTATGATATAGCTGCGGGCGTCAACGGAATAGGGGGTGAGTTGCTTTTGAATTTGTTCGGTGGTTGCTTCTGTTAACGGTGCGTCGGAAGCAAACACTTCCGAACGCAGACACATGCCTTTGCAGGCCCGCAATGCCTCACGCCATTCTTCCGCGCTTAAATGATCGATGCTGGAGAGATTCAAACCGGAGGCGGCAATGAGACGGGCATCGGACCAGGGTGCTTCATTGTTGACCGCCGTGAAGCCCTGCCGCGCCATTTCTTCATACCAGTATTCGTGTGCAAACATATTGTGCATCTTCCCTTTGCTGGAAAAGGCTCCGGTATGAAACCACCGCCTGGTGACAACGGGTGCCTGGTGCAAGGTTTTTTCGACGATATTGCCGGCACCGCCCTTAACCCAGTGATCAAAATCCTCGGCATCGATCTGCTCTACCATGCCGAATCCCCTGAATTCCCGCTCGTCATGGTCATAATAACCGTGGTGGTATTGGTAAGAACTGACGAAGCGATGCCCCGTAATTCTGTCTCTTATTTCTGTTTTGGAAATGCAGTGAACCGGAAAATGCAGTTTGGTAACCCATGGTCTGCCGGCAAGTTTGTCTGCAATGTAAAAACTGGTGGAAGGAGTGTATTCCAGCGCCACCTCCTTGCCCAGATTGTTTCTGTAAGCGGTTAAGAGATACGGTTTCCCGCCGTTCATCAGGTCTATGTACTTCAACGGGGCGTTATTATCCTTGGCCAGACCGCTGGACCACACAATGCATGCACCGCCGTTGCCGAGCAGATCGGTTACCGTTATTTTGGACTGGTTGTTTACTTCGGGAAAACCGTCTACTTCCAGGGCTGCAGCGCTGAAGCGATTGCCGCTCAGGTTCTTCCAGCAGTTGAATTTGTTTTTGCCCAGATAAATGACGTCGGCGGCGCCGGAGCCGTCGATATCGGCCAGTCGTAAATAGGCCGGGTTGAACGCATCGGGAGAGTCAAAGACTGGTGCGTGATCCATGTTGACTTTAGACCCGAATTTCCCGTAACCCAGATTAGGCCAGTAGCAGACCGCCCCGTTTCGAATTCTGACTATATCCGTTAAACCGTCACCCGACATATCCGCCAGGAAAATAGTTTGTACAGTGTCGGCGAACAGCAGGCGCGGGCCTTCCTCATCATCAAATGATTGAGCCGTTTTATATGCCGGAGAAAATCCCTCCCTGCCGGCGGATTCGTACACCGTAAATATATTATCTTCCGTAATCAAGATCTCCGCTCTGCCGTCTCCGTTCAGGTCGATCATCCGCGCGTTGGAATCGCGCCAGTTGATATTGGGCAGATTTTTAAAACTCCGGAATACCTGCCACTCTTCCTCGTCGTTTAATTCAAAGTAACCTTTCGGTTCGCTGCCGAGACTTACCAGCTGTTTGCCGCCGTCGGCATCGAGATCCATTAATTGCAGGCGCGAGCCCGCGCCGGCAAAGGAGGGCTGAGGGGAGACCGGTTTTGCTGCTGCAAACCTGCCGTTGCCCAGATTGTGTCTGTAAAACCAGCCTTCGCCCTGTTTAGTGAGCATTCCGGGCAGGCCTTCATTGAATAAATCAGCGAATTGCTGCTGCGGTTCATCCAACTCCGGAGGGGTATGCACTGAATCATCCTGAGCAATGAAGTTAATATCTTTGTTCCAGGCGAATTTCGCATACTTCAACTCAAGAGGCGGCAAATTTTTATTGGTGTATGTTCCGTCCGGTTTCCTGATGTATCCATAAGCGGTGATGGATTGCAACAAGGCAAAATCGGCTTCATCCGGAGGGTCATACGAAAAATTGAGCGATTTTACTAAAGCAGCGCCGCCGGGAAGTTCCGCAAAATAATGGAACAGCAGCACCCGCCGGCAGAGTCGCGTCGTTCTGATTTCAAAACCGGCCCTGTATTGGGAAAATTCATCCTTCCTGCAATCCCAGTCCTTAATTTTGGCGTACGGGGCGTTGACGTCATACTCTCCGTAGTCAAATACAGTTTGAAAAAGGTAGTCTGTTTCCGCTGGATACGCGGCGCCAATTTTTTTGTACGGCGTTTTGTTGCCGTATAACACTTTTTCCAGGTACAGGTTGGTGTAATTAATATTTCCGTTTGCCGTGCGGTTTCGATTGTGCGGCAGGGAAGCGTCCAGGCCTTGACCGTCTTCTTTTTTATAAACGTAATGGGAACAGTTGCCTTTGTCGTCAAAGACAAATTCAGGCAGCCATTCAAATATCTTGTTTTCGTTTTGGGGATCGGCAATTCTTGATGCGACGCTCCAGCCGAAAAGCGTTGTTATATTTTCCCTCGTAATCACCCGCCATTTGATTTCACCTGTAGCTTTATGAGTCCACCGTTCAATGCGGGCAAAAAGACCTTCAATGCGGGGTCTGTACAACCTGATGGTGAAGAAACCGTCCGAAGAGTCATTCTCTTGAACCATGCAGTTTCCGTTCTCGTCTAAAACAAGAGCGCCGCCGTCCTCTTTCTTTAATTGAGGGACAAGGTCATCCGCTTCGGAAAAAAGACAGGTATCCGAATCCGTGTACTTGGGAAGCTCCTTGTCGGTTTTGCGTTTTATGGACGGCAGACTCAACTTCCACCCCAGGCCGAAAATCCCGTTTCCTGCGCCGGAATTGTAATTTAAACTCAAAGTAAGGGAGGCCCCCCTGCCTGGGGAGAAAGGCAGGGGGATGGAAAAGGAGGCTGTGCCGTTGACGGCATTGACGGAAAACTTTTCATCAATGCCTTTAATCGCCCCGCCTCCTTTGGGCAGCGCAATAGATGGAATTTCAATCCCGTTGGATTTATTTTCTCCTCCATCTGTGTTGAAGAGTTGAAAAGAAGTTTTCGGGGGTTTTATTTCTTTGTTCATTGTTCTACCTTTTCATTTAAACTTTTGAAGTTAAAACGGCTTCGTCTGCTTATCCGGAGCGCAAAAAGTATAGAAACTGTCTTGTAATGGAACGGCGATGAATGAAGCGTGGCGTAAGAGGAGCACTCGTTGGCCGACGGGCAATCGTTAAAAAGCGATAAAGTGATGTAAGGTATTTACAATGCAGAAGATTCCTGCTTTTTTGTGCGTTATTTGTTTTTTGGTTCTTTCCCGTAAACTTTAGTTATAGAAAATTAAGCCAATTCATATAAAAATACAATATAGATTTAATTGAGCGTTAATAGGTAAGCTATTTATCTATTGCCCCGCCTTAATTTGGCGCCGGCTGCTTTCGCCATGCCGTATACTTGTGGCAAAATCCCCTTGACATGCAAGTTTGACGTCTCCTATAATTCACTAAACGTTTCCGGCAAGTGACAAAGAGATTTGGGCCGCGTCCCGTTTTTACTTGACTCCGCGCCTTTATGTTAATATCAACCGTTACCTTCCATTTTTCAGGATTTGTCCTATGAAGTTTTTACCGGCGATCATCAGCACCATGTCGGGAAGCAAGATTGTCAAAGCCAACATAAATTTACTGATAAAGTATTTGCTGCTCATTATCGCACTGATTACCGCCTATAGCATTATTTTTCATTACCTCATGGATCTGGAGGGACAGAAACATTCCTGGGTCACCGGTTTCTACTGGACAATAGTGGTCATGTCCACCCTGGGATTTGGTGACATTACTTTCACCAGCGACATCGGCCGGGTTTTTTCCATCCTGGTGCTGCTGTCCGGCGTGATTCTGCTGTTGATTCTTCTTCCCTTTATTTTCATCAAGTTCTTTTTTGCGCCCTGGATGGAAGCGCAGGCAAGAAGCCGGGCTCCGCGGGAACTTCCGCCGGGTACCCGGAATCATATTATCATTACCAATTATGATCAGGTAACCTCGGCGCTCATCAGAAAGCTGATCAGCCATAAACAGGATTATGTCGTCGTGGTTGATGAATTGCAGCGGGCGCTGGAACTCTATGACAGCAATATCAGGGTGGCCGTCGGCAATATCGATGATCCGGAAACTTATTCGAACATGCAGGTGCAGAACGCAAAATTGGTGGTTGCCACCAACAGTGATCAGATGAATACAAACATCACGCTGACGCTGCGGGAAAATTATGAGCATTTGCCGATAGTTACAACGGCGGAGTCGCCCCATTCGGTCGATATTCTCCAGATGGCTGGCAGTTCACGGGTGTTGCAGCTCTATGATCTTCTGGGAAATTCCCTCGCGGCCTGGACCATCGCCGGCGACTGCAGATCCAATATAATCGGCCGTTATGGTCAACTGGTGATTGCCCAGGCGCCGGTCATGGGCACTCCCCTCATCGGCAAGACAATCGCCGAAAGCAGTATTCGCGAGTCTTATGGGTTGACCGTCGTGGGTATCTGGGAAAGGGGAAAGTTTGTCATTCCCAAGCCGGATACCGTCATCGGCCGCACCAGCGTTCTTGTCTTTGCCGGCACGGAAGATTCCGTTACCAGCTATGACGAGGTTTATTCCTTGTATCAGATATATAAAGTTGCCGGTGATCCGGTCATTATCGTGGGCGGGGGACGGGTCGGCCAGGCCATCGCGGCGCGTTTTCAGAAAGAAGAAATTCCTTACCTCATCATCGAAAAAAGCAGGAGGCGCACGGAAGAAGATTTTCGCTTTGTTTATGGGGACGCGGCGGATATCCATACACTGGAAAAAGCCTGGTTTGAAAAAGCGCCGGCCGCTTTGATTACATCGCATGATGACACCACCAACATTTATCTGACGAAATATTTAAGAAGTCTGAGGCCGGACATGCAGATCCTCAGCCGCGCCAGCGAGGACCGCAATGTCTCCACGTTGCACCGGGCCGGGGCTGATTTTGTGATGTCCTATGCATCCCTCGGCGCGAACACTATCTTCAATTTCCTGATGGATGAAGAAACACTGCTGCTGGCTGAAGGATTGAACTTTTTTCATCTGCAGGCCCCACGATCCCTGATTGGCAAAACGCTTCTGCAGTCCGGCATCCGGGAAAAAACAGGCTGCACAGTTATCGCCGTACAGCACAAGGACAGCATCTCCGTCAATCCGGAGCCGAACCTCCTGATCAGCAGGGACGATGAAATCATTCTGGTCGGCACCTACGACACGGAGCGCTCTTTCCGAAATGAATATCCGGCATGATTCCTGGAATTTTCGATTGTAAGGAACAATTACGTTTAAACAGTAACACGCTGCTTGCAGCAATTGTTGACCGCCGACTTTATCCGGCAAAAAATGATTATGAATCATTGAGCATGTGTGTTGTGACCCGTTTGGGCGCAGGGATTATTGAAAATAATAAGTTTGCAGGAGGGTGATTTATAATGGGTTCTATTATTGATCAGGCGCTCGATATACTCAGGGATACAGCTCCCGAATACGGAAAGGGTTTTTCCAATCATGCTCCTATGGCCGCCGAGGCGCTGCTTGCCCTGGGGCGGGAGGAGGCGATAATTTCCTGGGTAGAGAAATATAAGCGCAGACTTCCCGCATTCCCCGCCGTCCGCGAGATTATTGAGCGGGAAAGATGGCAGGAAGCCCTGGGAGATATCCGCCGTTTTGCGGACTGGGCTTTGTTCTTTGAAGAAGAACTTAATGCGGCACCCTGGAGCTCCGTGTTGAGCACATGGGTGCCCCGGTTGTTGCCGGGGATGGTCGGCGCCGCCTTCCATGGCATCATCCGCACCGGTCACGCCGTAAGAAATCTGAGCAATGAAGAAACTGAACAACGGCGGCGGGAACTCGCCGCGGGATTAGCGTACTGGGCATCCCGTTACCAGACTCTTCCGGGAATTATTACCGGCAGGCAGGCGGAGCTCAAACCGACCGAAGCCCTTTCGCGAGTGGAAAGTCTACCTGCAGATAAAAGGGTCTGGCATGGTCTGATCTTTGAAAAAGTACAGGGACTCCAGGGATTCGACCCTTTCCGTGAAGTCATTAACCTTGTAGACACATCCATTGATATCGATTCTTTTTTTTCTGATCTGTTTGAAGCCGCTGCACGTGTCTACCTGGCCAATGCGCGGGATACGGGGAGCATTATCACCTTTATCCATGCCGTGACAGGGCCGGGAGCCGTTCAACTGCTGGCTCCATTCCTTTCTCCGGATACTCTCCGGATTGCCCTGCGCTACAGCTGGCAGGCTGCGGCGGGAATATATGCGGCTATCGGCATGGAGATAGACAATAATCCTTATGAGGCTGCCGAAGATAAAGTCGGTATCGATGAACTCGTCAACCTCGCAGTTGCTAGTGGTGACGAACATGCCTTCAAATTTATGGAGGTTTGCCTCCGAGCCTATAAGCTCGAACCGAAGCCCCTGTTTCTGGTTGCCGCGCGGCATGCGGCGGAGCGCCTCAGAAGACCATGACGGCAATCAAGGTCTTCATTGAGGACAAATTTCTAACTGCAGCTTACAGAAAAATTCGTTAGAGTTTTCAGTCTTATGATGTCTATTGATCAGATTATCATTATAATAGCAATTTTCCTTGTCGTCAGTGCGACTATGAGCAAGCTTTCGGATATTTTCGGGGTGCCCGCTCTGTTGTTGTTTCTGGGGATTGGCATGCTGGCCGGATCCGATGGCCCCGGAGGCTTTTACTTCGATGATGCATGGCTGAGTCAGGCCATGGGAACTGTAGCGCTGGCTTATATCTTGTTTGCCGGCGGGTTGGATACAGATATTCAGTCGGTGAAGACAGTCACGAAACCCGCTCTTGTATTGGCAACATTAGGCGTCTTCATAACTGCTCTGGTAACCGGATTATGCATTAAATTATTTTTAAACGTTGCCTGGCTGGAAGCTTTCTTAATCGGATCGATTGTTTCTTCGACAGACGCGGCGGCGGTTTTTGCCATCCTTCGTTCGAAAAATGTGGGACTCAAGGAGCCGTTAAGGCCGCTTCTGGAGCTGGAATCGGGCAGCAACGATCCCATGGCCATTTTCCTGACCATTGGATTTATCGAACTGCTCAAATATCCGGAACAATCTATTTTCCTGCTGGTTCCCCTTTTTTTCCGGCAAATGATACTTGGCGGCCTGATCGGTTATTTGATGAGCAGGCTGTTCGTCTGGATCGCCAACCGGATTAGACTTCATTTTGACGGATTATATACTGTTTTGAGCATGGGCTGGGTTTTGCTGACCTACGGCGTTACCGCCCTGTTGGGGGGCAGCGGATTTCTGGCCGTTTATATCGTCGGCATAATGCTGGGTAAGCTTATGTTCGCCCACAAAAAAAGTGTCATTCGTTTTCACGACGGGGTGGCCTGGCTCATGCAAATTGTCATGTTCCTGACCCTGGGACTCCTCGTTTTTCCCAAACAGCTCATTCCGATTGCCGGCAGCGGATTACTGATTTCTTTTTTGCTGATATTTGTGGCCCGACCGGCGAGCGTATTTATCGGGCTGGCCTTCTCCCGGTTTAATTTAAGGGAAAGGCTATTGATTTCATGGGTTGGTCTGCGCGGCTCCGTACCCATCGTTCTGGCGACATTTCCGCTTCTGGCTGGATTGGATCAGAAGCATTTCATTTTCAATCTGGTATTTTTTATTGTTATAACCTCAGTTATTTTTCAGGGGACGACGATTCCGTTCGTTGCCCGCTTGCTGAAAGTTGATGCCCCGCTGGTGCAGAAACGGCGTTATTCAATTGAATTTGACGGCTCCAGTAAAAGCGATATGAAGCTGGAGGATTTAATCGTTCCTTTTGGATCCCGGGCGGCGAACAAACAGATATTAGAACTCGGCTTCCCTCGAGACAGCCTGATAACCTTAATTATCCGCGGAGATCAATACATTACGCCCCGTGGAGATACAGTACTCGAAGAAGGAGATGTTCTCCTCCTTCTGGCCAGCACCGAAAGCCTGCCGGATGTTCAAAATATCCTGAATAAAAGAATTGAAAAATAAAAACCGCTTCCCGAGACCGGGGTCAGGTCTATTTTCTTAACATAAAAATAAAAAAAGCAGACCGGACAATAGTTTTAATGTCACCGGAAAACTGAATTAAACTCAGAAAATTGCCGATTAAATAGAGCAATTATTTAATGCACAGGGATTCTCACGGCATGCTTTTCCAATATGATCGGGTATTGCGATTACTTATACCTATCGATATCATAATGTTGCTTTTGGTGAAGTTGCCGTATATAAGCAAAATTTGGTGAAACAACTATGAACTCAAGAAAAGTTATATATTGGCCGGTAATTATTTCCATCATCGGGCATGTAGCCCTGATTTCGGCGTCGGGCATGATTGATTTACGTGATAAAGTCAAAGTTGCAGAAATATTCACTGTCGAGATCAAAGAAACCCCGGCGGAAAAACCGTTGAAAGACAAGCCGCAGAAGAAAGCAGAACTGGAAAAGGTAAAAGAGAAGGAAATCAAAAAAGAAAAAGAAGTTAAAAAAGAAATAAAAAAAAATCCCGCGGCCAAAACATCCAAAGAAACACAGAGTGTCAGTACCGGAAGCATGAAGGAGGATACGGTTGATCTGGGCAGCAGCGACGCCAAGTATGTTGCATATCTATATAAAATCAAAAGAAAAATTTTAAAAATTTGGGAATACCCCGTTAAAGCTTATGAAAACAGCGAGGAGGGAGTGGCGGTTGTAAAGATGTCGGTTGATGCGGGTGGTAATGTTATCGCAACCAGTCTGGTGTCTTCATCTGGATCGTCTCTACTTGATGAAGGTTCTCTGGGAATAGTCCAGGCAGCTGCGCCTTTTGACCCGTTGCCCAACAACTATGGCCTGGAGCGTTTGCATATAGTTGCTTCTTTTCGCTACAAACTGGAAAAATAAATTATTCCATGCCCAAATCAAGCGCTACCTTTGTTGGCGTTGTCGTCGGCTTCCTCAACGTATTAATAATACGCCTCGTCGCCTCCTCCCCGCCGCCGCGGTATCATCTATGATTTGGAAATGGAATTAAGCTGTTTTATAGACGTGCCCTTATTTCGGAGAAACGCCGGTCGGCTTCCTTCAATAGTTCCCAGATTTCCACCTGCTGGGAAAGCGGCAATTTTCGCATCTTCTGTCTTATGCTGTTGATCTGATCGATTTTTGCTTTCAGCTCATCCAAAGTCAAATCGAGATCAACCTGCGGCACTTCAATCGGCGGCTTCTTGACCGCTTCCACCTGAGCACCTGTTTCCAGTTGTATTTCTTCCAGATACTCGGGAATATCCACGGCAAAACCATATTTTTCCCGAATTGCCGCCGCCAGATTTTCCTGGGCCATTAACTCTCCATGCACTAAAAATACCTGCATGGCCTTATTCTGAAAATTACCCAGCCAATCCAAAAGTTGATCATGCCCGGCATGCGCGGAAAAACCGTTGATGGTGTATATCTTGGCGTTGATGGCGATATCTTCACCCAAAATGCGGATTCTCTTGGCGCCGTCAACCATTTTGCGCCCCGGTGTGCCTTCCGCCTGATAACCGACAAAAACGATGCTTGCCCCCGGACGCCACAGGTTGTGCCGGAGATGGTGTTTAATCCTGCCCGCATTAGCCATGCCGCTGGCGGAAATAACTATCGCCGATCCCTGCATTTGGTTGATTTCCATGGATTGCTCCGTGGACAGGGAAAACTGGAGCTGCGGCAGATCCAGCGGGTCTTCACCATTTTTCAAAATGTCCTGTGTTTCTCTGTCCAGATAGGACCGAAAGCGGCGGAATATTTCCGTTACCTGAATTGCCAAAGGACTGTCCAGAAAGACGGGCATGTTTGCAGGCAATCGTCCTTTACTGTGCAGAAGATACAGCGAATAGAGGATCTCCTGGGTTCGTTCCACGGCAAAAGCCGGAATAATTACTTTTTCCCCCTGTGAGTAGCTGTAGTTAATTGCTTCGGCCAGTTCATTTAAACTGTCTTCCTCACCTTTGTGATTGCGATTTCCGTAAGTTGACTCCATAAAGAGGAAATCCGCTTCACTGATCGGAGTGGGGTCCTTCATCAGTAGTTGTTCATTGCGGCCGATATCACCGGAGAAAACCAGCTTTGTGATTACACCGTTTTCCTGAATGAATAACTCTACTATTGCCGCGCCCAGAATGTGGCCGGCATCCTGAAATTTGACTGTTATCCCCGGCGCGGGACTGAAGACTTCATCATATGCCCGGACTTTGATGAGCGGAGCCACGGCTTGGGCGTCTTTTATATAATACAACGGTAAAACATCAGGCTTATAACCGTTGCGCTGCATCTTTTTATTTCGCCAACCGGCGTCAACTTCCTGAATGTGCGCGCTGTCCAGCAGTAATACTTTCAACAGCTCTCCCGTCGGTTCAGTTGCATAAATGGGGCCGTTGAAACCCTTTTGTTTCATCCGCGGCAAAAGCCCCGTATGATCGATATGGGCATGGGTGATGATGAAAAAGTCGATATTGGTCGGATCGTACACATCGGTTTCCCAATTGCGCTTTTCCATGTCCGACGTTCCCTGGAACATACCGCAGTCAATGGCAAACCTTATTTTCCCAGTTTCAATAACATGGCAAGAGCCGGTAACGGTTCTTGCCGCCCCCAGAAATGTAATTTTCATAAGATAACACCCACCATCAGTCTCAGCTGTTATAAAGATAAAACCATCGACACGCTGCTTATTGCCGCAGGTGTTGCAGCCTGCGTTCCAGGGCAATGCTTATAGTAATTCCCATTGCAAATCAAGCACTACCTTTACCGACGCGGCCTGTCGTGGTATGGGCCCGGATTTTCGGCTTTCGGGGCGTTGGCCGAAGGCTCCTAACCGTCCTGTTGCCGGTGCAGCACCACTATTGATTCAGGAATGAAAAAACTTATTATTAGCCGGATTTTTTCATTTTCTTCGCTTCCTTCTTTTCCTTTGCCGTCTTTACCGGCTTTTTCTTTGCATCCTTCTTCACGTCTTTTGATTTTGACATTGTTTGCCTCCTTCAGCTCCGTAAATTAATTTTTCCATAGATAAATTTTATTTTTCCCTTGCACTTTTTGTCAAATCTTTCCTTCACTGAGCAGCTTTCTTTCAATTTCAATAATCGCCCTTCCCATGGCCGTTTCCAACTGCAAATTATTATAATCAAATTCAACGCTCACGTATTGGATGCTTCCCTGTGCGAAATATTTGTAAGGGATAAATATATGCCGCACTTTGGCCTGGAGATCAAAGTCCCTGCCATCGATAGTCAATTTAATATTAATCTTATCACCCCTCAAAAATGAACGAGATTTCGGATAAGCGAACTGGGCTCCACCTAAAGAAATGTCTATTAAGTGAACTTTTTCCTCCTGGAAAAAAAGATTAATTCTGTTTTGCGAAGGCGGCTTGATCCGGAAATGCATGCGGAAATCCATTAGCTCCGGCGCTTCGTACTGTTTGAGAATAAGCGCTTCAACATATTTGTCAGCGGAAATTTCGTAGTCCGTTATCAAATCAACTAATTGCGCCCTGAAACCATAGCGTACAAAACGCTTTTCGACTGGAACTAAAAAAGTAACCCTTATCCGCCGGTTGAGAAAATGACGGTTTAATGCGGGGGTGGTCTGTGAGATGATAATATTCTCATTTTCGTAATCATAAACCAGTGCTTTCAAGTAATGTACATTGCTTTTATTGATCTCATTTTCAAAAACAATGGTTACTCTTGTCCCGACTCTTAAATCCGGCGTTTTCATTATGTATAAGCGCTGCCTTGTATTATCGGTTCATTTGAAATTTCTTTTTTCTAACGCCGCAGATAATAATAAACCGTTTGTATTTAAGCAAACACTTTCTATAAATTGGAAGTGCGGGATTAGGGGATGTCAGACAATCTTTCCTTCGCTGAGCATCTGCCTTTCAATTGCGATGATCGCCTTGCCTAAAACAGCCGTCAATTGCTTGTTTTCGACTTCAAATTCAACGCCGACGTATTGGAGAGCATTATTGGCTGAAGATTCATGAGGCCGCGATAAATTGCGCACCCGTGCATTTACTTCAAATGCCGCATAGTCGATAATTAATTCAAAACTAACGGTGTCCCCGTGGCGGAACAGGTGAGCCGACGGATAGCTGAACTTGGCTCCCCCCAGGGATATGTCAATCAAATTGACTCTTTCTCCCTTGAAGAAGAGATTGATATTGCTGTAAGAAGGGGGCTTGACGCGGAAGTACAGGCGAAAATCCATCCGCTGCAGTTTTTCCAGTTGTTTAAAAATCAGCGCTTCAACAGTTGTGTTGGCGGAGATTGTATAGTCTGTCGCCAAACCGACCAATTGCGCCGTAAAACCGAAACGCGCCGCACGTTTATCCGTGCTGGCCAAAAAAGTAATGGCCACCCGTCGATTAATGAAATGACGATTCAAAGGGGGCGATGTTTGTGAAACAACGATTTTGCCGCCCTTGTAATCATAAACCAGCGCCCTCATATAGTGCGCATTGCGTTTATTTATCTCGTTTTCAAAAACAATATCTACTCCCGCTCCAACTTTTAAATCCGGTATCTTCAATAACTGATCTCTTTTATTTTTTTTACAGCTTTTTCGACCTCGCTGCAGACAGCGCCGTATAATAAAATATGCAATTATAATCAAACAATTTCTGTTACATGAAGTTAAAAAATCGTTCTTGACTATTATCCAATAGTATGAGCTTGTAACTAAAGTATTTAGCATACTGAAACCGGATTTTTTATATGGAACGCATAGCCACCAAATAAATGTCGGTGGCTTTTTTATGGGTGAAAACAAATAAAGCGCGGTGCAAACGGCGGTATCTAAAGCGGCGAGGAAAGGCATGCAAGCCCCTCACTTTTTCCTTCCTTCTCAGCCAGGAGATGGATGGGGGTGATTTTGATGCTTTGCGGTACCCCATCGGGGAGTGAAGGTTAATAAGATTTTCAAAAAAGAAAGGGGTTTAACATGAATAAAAATTTGTATGTCGGCAACCTGTCCTTTAACGTTACGGAAGAGGATTTGAAATCCAATTTTTCTGAGGCCGGTGAAGTGGCGTCGGTGTCTATCATCAAAGATAAATTCACGGGACAGTCTAAAGGTTTTGGCTTTGTGGAAATGAAAACGGAAGAAGGCGCGAGTGAAGCGATCAAGAAATTTCACGACGGAATTCTGGATGGCAAGAAAATTGCCGTCAACGAAGCCCGCCCGAAAAGAGATTACGGCGCCGGCGGCAATCGCGGCGGCAATCGCGGCGGCGGTGGATTCCGCGGGGGAAACCGCAGCTTCGGCAACAGATACTAATGAATTGTTGATCAATGCCGATGATAACTTGAATGCCATCGCAGAAGGGGGGTAACCCTTCTGCGATTTTTTTATTTATTCCAATTCCAAATCAAGCGCTACCTTTGTTGGCGTCGTCGTCGGCTTCCTCAACGTATGTATAATACGCTTCGTCGCCTCCTCCTAGCCGCCGCGGTATCATCATTGATTTGAAAATGGAATTATTTTCCGGACTCAATATATTCCACTATTTTTTCGGCGATGGTCGTAACGGTTGTCTTGAATTCTTCTTCGTCCTTATCCAGCAGCGTCATACGGAAACCGGGCAGCGGCGTAAAAAATGATGTCAGCGGTACTATGCAGATGCCTGTCGCCGCCAGCAGGTAATAAACGAAGCGCTTGTCGTTTTCTATATCTTCACTGACCAGTTGTTCAATGTATTCCCTGATTTCTCTCTGCTCAATGCGCAGAATCTGCCGGTTATTGAGAGCCGACTCATTGAATACGGCCGTCATATAAAAAGCGCCGTTGGTCTTGTTGACGATCAAATACGGCACATCTTTCAAAATGTCATAAGCTATATTGGAGAGTTTATCGTAGTGCTGTATCCGTTTACTTAAATAATTCGGATATTCCGGGTGGCTCATCATCCGCGGAATCGTCATTTGCGGCAAAGTCGTTGAACATACTTCCGACATCTTCTGCTGGAAAATAGTGTTGATAAAACGGGCGAAGGCAGGGTCTTTATCAGCATTGTATACTTCAATCCAGCCGCAGCGCGAACCCGGCCAGGGAAATTCTTTGGAAATTCCCTTCATGCTGATCGCCGGAACGTCGCCGATAAGATCGGAGATAGGCACCGTCTTTTTTCCGCCGTAAACAATGTTCAGATAAGTTTCATCGGCAATCAGAAAGAGGCCGTGATCCTTGGCGATCTGAATCATCTGCTTCAGGGTTTCCACCGGATAGACAAATCCAGTCGGATTATCCGGGTTAATCAACAAAATACCCACAATTGATTTGCCGCTTTTCACCTTTTTTTCGATCTCGCAAATATCGGGATACCAGTTGCTGTAAGGATTCATCCGGTAGGTGTTGGGTGGAAATGAAGCGTGGAGCACTTCCGCCATAAAGTGCGTCGAATAAGTCGGCTCCGGCATAATCACCCGGGCGTCCACCTGCAAAGAACTATAGGAACGGGCAATGGCGTCACCCAAACCGTTGAAGAAAATAATATCATCAGCCGTAATCTGCGCCTTCCCCCTCTTATTTACCCGTTCGGCAAGAAACTCTCTGGTTTCATCCACCCCTTTGGTCGGACAATAAGCAAACGAGCGATTATCCCTGATGGTTTCGGCAACGACTTCCTTCATCCAGTCGGGAATCTCTTCCCCTTTTTCCACCGGATCACCGATGTTTTCGCGGATAATATTTACACCATACTTTTTAAGTTTGTCGGCAATCAAGATTATATTGCGGATTTCGTAAGTAAGCCCGCTCCCGCCACGGGCGATCTCAAATCTCATAAATCATCTAACTCCTTAAAAATAGTCGTTGTTTCATAATACATTTTTTCCCAATTATCCATATTTTTTTAAATTACTTAATTTCATTAATTATTCATACCAATTTTCTGAAAGACAAAATACATTTTTCGTGCTATCAACATCAGCCATTGATAATTAAACCGTCAAAAAACACAAAATAACCAATTAAAACGAGGCGTAAAATGGACGAAACTAAAAGCTTTGCTCAGATGCTTGATGAATCATACTCAACCCCCAGGCATTTTTCCGTAGGTGAAAAAATTGAAGCGGTAATCGTAAAGATATCTACCGACTGGATTTTTCTTGATCTGGGAGCAAAGAGCGAAGGTTACATAGATAAAAAAGAGTTTATCGATGAAGACGGCAACCTGACTGTCAAGGAAGGCGACAAGATAACGGCTTACTTCATTTCTTCAAGGCATGGTGAAAAACTTTTTACCACTAAATTGCTGGCGCGCAAAAGTGTTGATGAATTTTTACTCAACGCCTATCAGAACCAGATTCCGCTGGAGGCAACCGTAGAGAAAGAAATTAAAGGCGGCTTCCTGGTCAAAATCGGCGCCGGCGCCGGCGGCTTTTGCCCTTACTCTCAAATGGACATCAAAAAAATTGATGACGCCGCCTCATTTGTGGGCAAAAAACTGGATTTTCTCGTTCTTGAGTATGGAGACAACGGCCGTAAAGTCATACTTTCCCGCCGGCCGCTGCTGGAAAAAATTGAACAGGAAAAAATTCAAGTTCTTAAAGAAACGCTGCAAACAGGAATGATTGTCCGCGGAGTGGTAAAAAGCGTTCGAAATTTCGGCGCATTTGTTGACATCGGCGGCGTTCAGGCCCTGTTGCCGATATCGGAAATGTCCTGGGGCAGAGTGGAAGATCCCAAACTGCTTTTCGCTCCCGGAACAACCGTTGAAGCAGTCATCATCAATCTGGACTGGGAAAGCAACCGTATCACCTTATCCTTCAAAGATACGCTGCCGGATCCGTGGAACGAGGTAATCGCCAAATACCGGGAAGGTTCCGTTTGCAAGGGCAAAGTTTCCCGCCTCACTGATTTCGGTGCTTTTATAACCCTGGAAGACGGCGTGGACGGTCTTGTGCACATTTCCAAACTGGCCCGCGGCAAAAAAATCAAACACGCCCGTGATGTATTGACTGCCGGCGCGGATATCGAAGTGAAAATTGAAAAGATCGACCGTGAAAACAAACGGATTTCCCTTGATCTCGCCGCGGAAGGCGGTGATTCATCAGTAGAGGAAAGCACTGATGATTACAAAAGCTACATGCCCAGAGCGCCGAAAACAATGGGGACTTTGGGCGATCTCTTAAAAAAATCCGGTAAAAAGCGTTAATTCTATTTTGCATCCGGAAGAGTACTCTATTTGAAAAGATTGCGGAAAAATTCCCGTACGCCCTGTATGCCATTCCGAATAGTTTTCCCGACGGCGTTTTCGGGATGCAAAGGACAGGTTTCTTTTGGTGCTGTTCCCGAAAGATAAGCCTCGCGCAGTTTTTGCGGACATTCGTTCGTGGCCAGGAGGCCGGATTCCGGATCAATTAAAGCGGTTTCAATCCCCTGCGGCACAATAACGGCGGACGGTGCGGAACGGGCATATAGAGTCCGCATGAAGCGCGTCCAGATGCGGAGCGCGCCTTTGGCCCCCGTCAATCCCGTATCGGCCCCGGAATCGTATCCCACCCAGACAACACAGACCACGTCGGGGGTATAACCCACGAACCAGGAATCCCGGTTGCTGTTTGTCGTTCCTGTTTTTCCCGCGGCCGGAAAGTTGATCCCCAGCGCCTTTGACTCTTTGGCCGTGCCGCGCGCAAGTACGCCTTCCATTGCATATCCGGTAAGATATGTCGCCCGCGAATCAAAAACCTGCTGCTGCTGAACTGTCCGGACAATAAGGGGATCTTCCGACGCTGTATTGACCGCGTAGAGGGGGTAGCGCTCAAATCGTATACCTCCGGAAGCCAGCGTCGCGAAAGCGTAGGCAAGTTCCAGCGGTGTAACTTCGAAGCTCCCCAGCGCTATTGATGGAACGGGTAAAAGAGGGCTGGTGATCCCCGCCGCCCGTGCGGTATTGAGCACTTCCTGAAATCCGACATCATAAGCCAGTCGGACGGCGGCGGTATTTACGGAATCCTCTATTATTTTCCGGATCGTAATCTTGTCGTACGTTTTACCTTCAAAATTGACCGGCGTCCATATTCCTTCGGGGGTTGGAAGCGAAATCGGTTCACCGGAAACAAGTGTGGAAAGCGTTTTATTCGTCTTTCCCTGCACCGACTGGACAAGCGCGGCAAGAAGAACGAAAGGTTTGAAGGCGCTTCCCGGCTGGCGTTTCGCATCCACCGCCCTGTTGAAATGGCTCTGTTCGTAAGACCGTCCCCCCACCATCGCGGTCATCGCTCCGGTCTTTGGATTGACGGCGACCAGGGCCGCCTGCAGCGGTTCACCGGCCGGCAGGGCTGTTCTCTCTATTTCGGCGATTCCCCGGCCAACAGCCTCTTCCGCCGCCGCCTGCTGGATGGGATCGAGGGTTGTATAGTACCGGTAGCCCGTGCGATAGAGCTTTTCACCGCCCAGTTCTTCGGCAGTGATCCTCTGAATGTAGTCCACAAAGTATGACGACAGGCGGACGGGGATTTTGCGCTGCTGCAGCCTGACCGGTTGGCGGGAAGCCTGTTGATACTCTGCTTCCTGAATCATATTCAGTTTGCGCATACGCGCCAGGACATTATTGCGCCGCTTCAGGGCCGCCTGGCTGTCCCGGATATTGGCGTACTTCCGGGGTGAGCGGATGATTCCGGCCAGCAGGGCGGATTCCTCCAGGGAAAGATCTTTAGCCGGTTTCGAGAAATAGAATCCGGCCGCTTCTTCAATGCCGTAAATACCCCGGAGCCCTTCCTGTCCGAAGTAAATCTTGTTGAGATACATCTCCAGAATCTGCGGCTTCGAATACCGCATTTCCAGGACGAGGGCCATTTCCATCTCCCGCAGTTTGCGTCCGAGTGTCTTCTGCGGGGAGAGGAAGAAGTTGCGGGCAAGCTGCTGAGTAATGGTGGAAGCACCCTGGGCAAACCGGCGTTCTTTGAGATTGATCAATAAAGCCCGGCCGATGGCCAGGAAATCTATCCCCATATGGGAATAAAAACGTGCATCTTCAGAAGCGACAACAGCTTTTTGCAAGTAAGGGGAGACGGCGTCCAGGGTAACCGGCCGACGGGATTCCATCTGCGGTCCCAGAATGCGGCCAATTTCCTCCGGTTCCAGACAGATCGAATTAAGCTGCGAACCATCAGGTGCAAGCAGAGATACAACCCGATCGGTTTGCACCACAATCTTTACAGGGCCGTCGGGAAAAGATTTTTTTTCGCTTCCAATATTACGGGGGTATATCCGGATAGAATCCCGGGCAATCGAATAAGTACCGGCTTCCGTCGGCTTGCCTTGTATTCTCCTATAGGATAGTCTCTGTAATCGTTCGGTAAAATGCAGATTTTCGAGGTGATCTCCCTTCCGGATATAAGTGGGAGACCCGTAAAAGATCGCGGGAGCTTCTCCGGCTTTTTCAGCAACTTCCCGGCCTACCTGGAAATACATGTAGCCCAGATGGGAGGCTGCAGCCAGCAGAAAGCCGACGGCAAGGAACAACAAGATATATCGCCGGATCAAAGAGCCCTCCACCTCGTTTTTCCCAAGCGCAGATATATCATTCCGGCGAGGCTGTTGAGTCTTTGACGATAATAATCAAACCTCTTATTCCAATTCCAGTCACGCACTATCTTTGTTGGCACAGTCTGCTTTGATGCAGGCTGGGGGCGCCGGCTTCCTGTACGTCTGTATAACATTCGACCTGCTGGTTATCAGGCAGGTTGCTGGGCACTTCCTTCTTGCCTATCCGACACAAGCACCAAACAAATAATGCAAATAATACAAATAATACTATGAAACCTATAATCATCACTTTGCTTTTTTACCTGGAGGATTCTACCATCCCCCGTTCCTCGTTTATTACTGCATTGCTTCCTGAACAATAATCAAGCTCGAACCCGTATCGAGCCGTAATCCGTGCTTAGAGACTGGAGAGCCTCTCAGAATAACTCCAGAAGGAATCACCGGCAACGGCTGACCCGGAGCGGCCGGACGACCAGATATTTTCTACGGCATTTTCCATTTCATCCAGATGGAATGGCTTGGCGAAGCAGATATCGGCGCCGGCGGCCTTGAAATCGTTCAGAGCTTGAAAAGATCCACTCATGCCTATTACATAAGTGGCCGGGAAATCGGATTTGATGTGTCGGCAAAGTTCCGCTCCGCCCATCCGGGGCATTTCTGCGTCGGTAATCACAACATCATAGGAATTGTTCCGCAGGAGCTCTGCAGCTTCGATACCGTCCAACGCTTTATCTATTTCATGGCCTGACAGCTCCAGAAATGAAGATAGAATGTTTACGATATCCACGCAATCATCCACAATTAATAATTTCATGACAGGCCTCATAATTTTATTGGTTACGTTGTCTCCGGTACTTGAGGTACCGGACCTATCCAGCCAGCCGGTTGTGTGCTAATAAGATATAATTCTAATGGCACCGGCTATTTACGTAATAAAATCCGCCTTTCCTACATCTGATTCTTGAGCGACTTGTGCGGCAAAGTTATTTGATCTGCTCCTGCAGCCAAGGTTAACATCCAGCAGGTAGAGCCTGATGGAGTTTCCAACAGACAGGCTTTGTCTATTTCCAGCCCTGAGAGTTCAAGAAAAGAAGACAACGCATTTACGCTGTCCACACAGCCATCGGGAATTAATAACTTCATAAAATTCCTCCATATATACCTATCCACGTCTTGGATGAATATGGTAAACGTTCGTATCTGAAACATATTTGACGCAATTATTTGCATACAGATGAAAAGCAAAGAATATGCCACGAAAAGTATTGTGCCGGTAAAGGGTTGATATTAAAGAGAGTATTGGAGCGTCGATGCAGAATGTCAGCCGAAAAAGGTGCGATAATGTGTAGGGGTTATCATACGGCGGAAAAAGTTCGCTACGGGGAATGTTCCGTCAATACTGCAAATGCTCAGTGAATGGATTATCCTTCAGTCTTTCCGGAAATCCAGGGGATTCAGCTTGTGTTTCTCGAGCATGGCATAAAGATCAGCACGGTATTTACCGGCCATTTTGGCCGCCTGGCTGACATTGCCTTTTGTGATTTTCATCAGATCCTCAAGATAGTTGCGCTCAAAATCATTCTTTGATTCCTTAAACGGTAAGAAAGTATTCTCTTCCATTTTCTGGTTTGTTATAACCAGCATCTCTTCGTTAATTACGTCTTCTCTGGCCATTACAACCGCGCATTCTATGACATTCTCCAGTTCCCGGACATTACCGGGCCAGGAATAGACCATGATCTTTTTCATTGCCTGCGGTGCAATATTCTTAATGCGCTTATTCATTTTGGCGGCGCATTTTTCCAGAAAAAATTCAACGAGCAGAGCAATGTCCTCCTTGCGTTCTCTCAGGGGGGGGATCCTGATGGGAATCACGTGTATCCGGTAAAAAAGATCGCTGCGGAAGTTGCCTTTTTCTACCTCTTTTTCTATATCTTTATTGGAGGCGGAAACAATGCGGATGTCGACTTTGACGGGCTTCTGGGCTCCCAGCGGATAAAACTCTTTTTCCTCGATGGCTTTGAGAAGTTTACCCTGCATTGACAAAGGGATTTCCGATATTTCATCAAGAAAGATCATTCCTCCATCAGCCTGTAAAAAAAGACCTTTCTTATTGCTTACGGCACCGGTGAAAGCCCCTTTTTCAAAACCGAAAAGTTCGCTTTCCAGCAGCGTCTCCGGTATTGAAGCGCAATTGATGGAAACAAAAGGTTTATCCCTCCTGTCACTGAGTTGATGCAGCGCCCGCGCAATCATTCCTTTGCCCGTGCCGCTTTCACCGCTGATAAACACACTGGAATTGGACTGAGCCGCGAGAGCCGTTAAATCAAAAACCTGTTTCATCGGCGCACTGCGGCCGATTACACTCTGCAGGCCGTGGTCCTTATCGATGATATTTCTGAGTCTTTTCACCTCCCTGGACAGGTTGGATTTCTCAATGCCGTTTTTAATCTGCAGGAGGAGTTCCCGGTAATCGAAGGGCTTTGTTAAATATATATAAGCCCCTTCTTTCATCGCCTCGACGGCGCTTTCAATTGTTCCATGGGCGGTGAGAATAATGACGGGAAGGTCCTGATCCAATTCATGGATGCTTTTCATTAATTCAATTCCATTCCCACCGGTAAATTTCATGTCGAGAAGAGCCAGTTCATACTCATTTTTTGACGCCAGTTCCTTGGCCCCGGCGATATCCGATGCCGTTTCCACCTGATATCCTTCGGATTCGAGCCTCATTTTCAATACTTTTAAAATATTTAAATCATCGTCTACAACTAAAAGCCTGTCCATTACTAACTAACCCCTATAATATCCTTAACCTTACCGAAGAATTTTTTTCTTTTTCTTCAAATTCATATCAATTTTTTTCATCAGCTCCAGCTTCTTTTCGATTTCTTCTACGTGCTGTTCGAGCTTGTTTGTCTGCTGTTCGAGCTTGTTTATCTGTTTATGCTGCGTACTTATCTTCTTGTCCCTGTTGTTGATCTCGTTGATCAAGGAAATAAATATTTCACTGTCCTGCCTGTAGCTGCTCTTCGGATATTTATTGACCAGCCGTCGAAAGTATTCCCAGGCCGTACGATAGTCCTTGCGCTTATTCTGCGGCAGCATATAGATAACGCCCGCCTGAAAAAGAGCCCGGTCGCCGGTTTCCGGATAACTTTCGGCAATATTTTCATATTTGGCTGCAGCTGCGTTGTAGTTTCCCTGCCTGGTGAAATTCTCGGCCTGTTCGAAATCCGTTGCGGCGGCCATTTCATTATAATAGTGGGCGCACCCGAATAGTTGTAGAATCGGAATTATCAGGAAACAGGCAAAGAAAAGGTGAAAATACTTCCCTCGCCTATCTTGCTTTTTACCCATATTTGGCCTCCATGTGCATTGATAATATACCTGACTATTGCCAGTCCCAGCCCGGTGCCCCGGATAGCCCCTCTGCGATCGTCAACGCGTTTGAACTTATCAAATACCTGCTGCAATACGTCCTCGGGAATACCCATCCCCGTATCTTTTATAGATATTTCCATTGCTTTTTTCTCATCGTCATGAACAGCGGAAACTGTAATCGTCCCCCCTGCCGAAGTGTATTTCCAGGCGTTGCTTAATAAATTTTCCAGTACTTCCGCGATTCTCTCCACATCCATCCGCAGCACAGGAAGGTTTTCCGGTATTTCCTTAACAATATTCATCTTTTTATTTTGCAGCAGCGGTGACAGCTTCGTGATGCTTTTCTCTATTACCGGTTTAATATCGGCTTGCTGAAAAGAAAAATACATATTTCCGGCTTCCATCCGTGAAAAATCGAGGATCCGGTTGACGGACGATATCAGTCGTTCGCATTCTTCCCTCACCATCTTGTATAAATCTGCCTGCTTTTCCGGAATTCTGGCAAATACACCCTGCTGAAGCATCAACGATGCCTCTCTGATAACAGTCAAAGGAGTTCGTAATTCATGAGACAAATGACTGATGTGGTCGATTTTCATCTGATCCATTTCTTTTAATCGTCCGCACATCGCGTTAAAAGCATTGGCCAATTCTCTGATCTCGGGAGGAGATGATATTTCGACAGTTTCATCAAAATTTCCCGAAGCAACATCCTTTGTTTTCTCTCTCAGTAACATTATCGGCTGATTGATTTTTCGGGCATTGATAAATGTGATAATCAGCACAAGACAAAAAACTATAATGCCCGCAATAATACTGACATTGGCAATCTGCACCGCCATATCCCTGGACTGACGCAATTTGCTGTGCCTGTCTTCTGCCGAAAGATTCGACAGCGAACGCAGCCTCCGGTCAATGTTGCCGGTAATTTCCTCTCTCTCATTCACATAAGCCTCAATGTTTTTTTCCCACACCGGCAAACGGTTTGTGAACGCACTTCGTTTCCTTAGCAGGGCATTATACCGGCTTTGAAATTTTCCAATATCCGACAGAAGAACATATTTCGCTTCGGTGTCCGCCAGAACTGATAGTTCTTTTATTCTGCGGTCAAAATCATTTTTGGTCTGTTCGAACTGCCGGAAGTAATCAGGATCCCCGGATATGAGATACTTGTCGTCGGCGGCAGTCATACTGTACAGATCATCAAGAGCGTCTTCAACTATTTTGATGATCCGGGAATCGTGCCTGATTACGGACTCGATCATTCCATTGAGATTATTCAGGTGAATGATGGTGTATCCACTAATAACACCTACCAGAAGGATAATCAGAAAATTATTGATGATTAATCTGTTGAAAATCGTAAGCTTCAGTTTCTAATCTCCCGACGGCGACAAACTGTCTGCAGTATATTCATTTTTGAGTCAATTAGCAAATAAGACCTGCTGATTTTTTGCAGGGAGAAACCTCTCATTCCCACCCGATCGGCTCATATCCTTTTTCCTTCAGGCACTTGTCGACAAAGGATTTATAAACGGGGCTGGGTTGGGAAGACCGGTAAATGCCGTGCACCAGTCCACTTGCAGCGCCGGCCGCAGCACCGACTCCCAGGCCTCTGCCCAGATTGCCTGTTACTGCGCCGACAGCACCGCCAACAACAGCGCCGCCGGCGCCGCCGGCGATGGTGCCGCCCGCCACTTTTGCTCCCGGATTGGCCTTGACATAGGCTTCCGCCAGCTGCGAGCACTCTGCGATATCACTTTGTGCCCTGGCTTCCCCCACGTTTTTTAAGTGTTCATTCGGATAGAGGACAGGACTTTGTCCGGCGCATCCGGCAAGAACAAACATTGCCGCAAAAATCATTATTCTTTTCATGACATTCTCCTGTCTGTTTTCATAAATACAAAACAAAAGCTCATTTGTGTCAAGCTAAAAGAAGTTGGGCGATAGTTCGCCGGGAGGCGCCTTTAATACTGAGCCGATAATGCTTATTTTTGACTTTACAAAAGCAGTCTATCCTGATTAAAGTCTGGGATAAAAATAAAATTGGAGTTCCTATGGGCAACGCGAAATTACCGGAATATGATTACGATATAATTATTATTGGAGGCGGACCGGCGGGATTTACCGCGGGGCTTTACGCCGCCCGGGCCGGACTTCAAGCACTGCTGCTGGAAGGTGCGGCCACCGTAAGTCAAATTACCGTAACCGACATGATCGAAAACTATCCGGGCATACCCGACGGTATAAACGGGTTTGATCTGATGCTGCTTTTTAAAAATCAGGCGCTGAAATTCGGTTTGGAGGTAGTCTCCAGAGATGTCCTTTCCATATCGCGAGACCCGACGGTAAATTTATGGATCATTGAAACCGGGGAAAAGACATTAAGCGCGCTCAGCGTAATCGCGGCAACGGGAGCACAGTGGCGAAAGCTGGGGGTTCCCGGCGAAACGGAATTTGCCGGAAAAGGCGTTTCTTATTGCGCCACCTGCGACGGGCCTTTCTATCGCAATCAGAATGTTGTTGTGGTCGGCGGCGGTGATTCGGCGATTCAGGAAGCTCTGTTTCTGACTCATTTTGCTCAAAAAGTAAGTGTTATCCATCGCCGCGACCGGTTGCGGGCGGCGGCAATTTTGCAAAAAAGAGCATTTGCGGAAAAGAAAATAGAATTCGTCTGGAATTCCACGCTTTCGGAAGTTACAGGCAACGATCTCGTCACCGGAGTTAAAATTAAAGATGCAGTATCCGGCGAACTGAAAGCAATTAATGCGGAAGGAGTCTTCATTTTTGCCGGCCGGATTCCTCATACCGATATTTTCCGCAGCAGCATAGAGCTGGATGAGGCCGGCTATATTATCACCGATGATGACATGAAAACTTCCGCCGCCGGGTTTTTTGCCGCCGGTGATTGCCGGGCCAAACTTTTCCGGCAGGTGGTGACCGCCGCCGGTGATGGAGCGACTGCAGCTTTCAGTGCGGAACTGTATATAGGAAACCTGAAGGGTGAAGCGTACTGACGCCAGGCTGCATTTCCTGCCTGACCTTGTTGAAAGAAGCTAAATTTATGGAAGTTTTTATCAATACGTGGCAAAATTTACCCGCTCAAATCAGCCCCGTTCTTTTTAGTATCGGGTCGTTTCAGCTGCGCTATTACAGCCTCATGTACATTATCGCTTTTGCTCTTGTCTACCTGATGGTGAGCTACCGGATAAAACATGAAAACTATGAATACGGCACTGAAACTATTCAGGATTATATGGTGTGGGCGATGCTGGGCGTTATCTTCGGCGGAAGACTCGGCTATGTTCTGTTTTATAACTTCAGCTATTATCTGCAGCACCCGCTCGAAATTATTTTACCGTTCGATTTTTCCAATGGAATAAAATTTATCGGGCTCAGCGGTATGTCCTATCACGGCGGTCTGATCGGCGTCGCCGTCGTCTCGCTTTACTTTTGCCTCAAAAATAAAATCAATTTCTGGCGCTTTGCCGATCTTTTTATGCCGGCCGTGCCCCTGGGGTATACTTTTGGCCGGATCGGCAACTTTATTAACGGCGAGTTATTCGGCAGGGCGACCACAATGCCGTGGGGTATGTATTTCCCGCTTGATCCGACGCAGCAATTACGCCATCCCTCTCAACTCTATGAAGCTTTTTTCGAAGGAATAGTCTTATTCGCGATTCTCTGGCTGCTCAGAAAAAAGAAACGTTTTGACGGCTATCTGCTGGGAATTTACCTCTGCGGCTATGGTTTTGTCCGTTTTATCATTGAGTTTTTCCGCGAACCGGATTACCAGCTTGGTTTTGTTCTGGGCTTTTTGAGCATGGGGCAGGTCTTATGTCTGTTGATGATTTTATGCGGCGCTGTTATCTTGCTCGGGCGTAAAAAAATACCGGTACAAAAACAACTGCTGCAAGGCTTTTGAAAAAAGGTAGATTTTCAGGTCTCACTGTGTAAGGAAAATTAAAAAAGGCTTGATAAAAATGTTACGGAGGTGGTTATGAGCAGGAATTTAGTCATCATCGGTGGCGGCGCAGGCGGGGCTTCTACTGCAGCTGAAGCCAGGCGTAATGATCCTTCACTGAATGTAAAGATTCTGGAGGGCGGGAAGTATGTTTCGTTTGCGGCCTGCCCGATGCCCTACTACATAGCCGACGAAGTGAAAAAGAAAGAAAAACTGATCGTCCGGACGCCGGAAAAATTCCGCGAGCAGGGAATAGACGTCAGTCTGGAAACGGAAGTTTTAAGTATAGATTATAACAACAAGATAGTCGAAGTCAGGGACAACGGTAAAGTTCCCTTTGATATTTTAGTTTTGGCCACAGGAACCAAAGCTATTATTCCCGGCATTCCCGTAGAGGTGAATGATGGAGTTTTTACTTTAAAAAAACTGGATGATGCTTTCAAAATCAAAACATACATCCAGGAAAAGAAATGCCGTAAGGCGATTATCATCGGCGCCGGTTTTATTGCCATGGAAATGTGTGAATCCCTGCAGAGGATCGGCATCCAGACGACCATTTTTCACCGCGGTACTCTGCCGGCCAACCGTTGGGATCCGGAATTATCGCAGTTTATGCTTGATGAAATAAAAGCCAACGGCGTGGAATTTGTTCCCGAAATAGAAACGAAAGCCATCGAAAAGGGAAGCGATTACGCCCTTTGCGCGGTCACCGATAAGGGCAACTGGGAGGCGGACCTGATTTTATTCGCCATTGGTGTGCAGCCGAATGTCGAACTGGCCAAAACGATGGGTGTGGCTCTCGGGCAGACCGGAGCCATTGCTGTCAACTCCCGACAGCAGACGTCGCTGGAGAATGTATACTCTGTGGGCGATTGCTGCGAATCCTATAACCGCATCAGCCGGCGGCATGTTAATGTTCCGCTGGGTGATATCGCCAATAAACAGGGGCGGGTCGCCGGGCGCAACATAAGCGGGAACCCGCTGACTTTTCCGGGCATAGTCGGCGCCCAGTCCTTCCGGCTCTTTAATCTGGAAGCGGGGGCAACCGGCATTGATGAAAAGGAAGCAGTCAAAAGCAACTACGATCCCGTTGGAATTGTAACCTGGGCAAATGCCATTGCGGGACCAATGGGCTACAAAAAGATTGGTTTGAAGCTTATCGCCGACAAGTCTTCCGGGAAAATTCTGGGAGCGCAAACAGTCGGATATGCGGGTGCAGTGGGGCGGATCAACACTTTATCCGTCGCTCTCTGGTCGGAAATGAATATAGACGAAATCAGCTACCTGGATTTTGCCTATGCGCCCCCCTACAGCGGGCCCTGGGATATAATTCATATTGCGGCGCAGGCTCTGCGCCGGAAAATTTAACACTTGAGGTAAACTGGTAATGACTTGGTGGTGGATATTTTTTGGGGTTTTTATACTGTCGATGCTGGCGCTGGATCTGGGCGTCTTTAACCGGCGGACGCATGTTGTCAAAATCAAAGAATCCCTGTTATGGACGGCTTTCTGGATAACTTTGGCCCTGCTGTTCTGCACCGGTGTGCACTTTTTTTACGGCCATCAGAAATCAATGGAATTCCTGGCCGGTTATTTAATCGAATACTCGCTGAGCATCGACAACCTTTTCGTTTTTCTGCTGCTCTTCCGTTACTTCCAGGTGCCGCACGAATATGAGCATAAAGCCCTGTTCTGGGGAATACTTCTGGCGCTGATCACCCGCGGCGCGTTTATTTTTGCCGGGGTGGCGCTGATCAATACGTTCCACTGGATAATTTATATCTTTGGAATTTTTCTGATTTTCACCGGCGTAAAAATGGCTTTAAACGAAGAAACCGAGGTTCATCCGGACAAAAATGTAGCCCTCAAACTGCTGCACTCTTTCGTTCCGACGAAGAAAGAATTTACCGGAGCGAAGTTCTTTATCGTTGAACAGGGCAAACGCTTTGCAACACCCATGCTGGCCGTGATGCTGTCGCTGGAGACAACCGACATCATCTTCGCCATTGATTCGATTCCCGCTGTGCTGGCTATCAGCACCGATCCTTTTATCGTCTACACATCCAATGTCTTCGCCATCCTGGGGCTGCGTTCACTGTTCTTTGCTATTTCCGGCCTGATGAAAATGTTCCATCACCTGCATTACGGTCTGGCCGCAATATTGAGCTTTGTCGGCGTGAAAATGCTGATAGCCGATCTGGTCAAGATTCCCACGGGTATTTCTCTCGGTGCCATCGCCGTGATCCTGTCGCTTTCAGTCATTACTTCGTTTATCTGGCCCGCTGCCGTCAGGGAAGTGGAAGCCATCGTCGATGTAAATAATGAAGTCGCCGAATAAAATGGAAAATAATTTATCTGTACCATCGCAGGCCCAGATAAAGAAGTGGACTCGTCTTGCCGACGGCAAGTTTCGCCGGGAAGAGGGATTGTTTACCGCCGAAGGTGTTAAGGTTGTGGCTGAACTTTTATCCAGCCGCCGGCAGACCAAAGCAATCCTGTTGCTGCCGGAAAAGCGTAGATATTGGGAAAAGATCATCGCCAAAGCTCCGGCGGAAATTCCCCGCTACGAACTGACCCGCGCACAATGGCAAAAAATCAGTCAGGATAAGGAACCGGAGGGGATAATGGCGCTGGTGGCCATGACTCAGGAGCCTTTTGAAGTTGACTATTCCACTTTGGCTTCCGGCAATACTTTAATCCTGCACGAAATCAGCAATCCCGGCAATCTTGGTGCGCTGCTGCGCAGCGCCTTATGGTTTGATTTTGCGAACATCATTTTGAGCACAGGTTCCGTAGAATATACGCATCCCAAGGTGGTGCGCACCTCCATGGGGAGTCTGTTCCATTTGAATATCATTGCCGATGTCCCCCTGAAGAAAGCATTGCCGGCAATAAGAAAATTCTGTTTTCTGATCGGTAGCGATATACGCCGGGGCGTCGCTCCTCACGCACTGCCCAAAAATGTTGCCCTGCTGCTCGGCAGTGAAAGCCATGGACTGCCGGATGATTTGCTGGACATGGTTGATGAACTGTGGTGCATTCCGGGCAGCGGCAAAGTCGATTCCCTGAGCCTGCCGCAGGCCGCCGCGGTGCTGATGTATGAATGCGTCAAGAAATGAAAACGGTCATAAAAAAAGTATATAGAGGAATCTTATGAGTTCCTGCATTTCGGTAACAACGACCACCGCAACGAAAGAAGAAGCGCAGAAAATAGCCCGTCATTTAGTGGAGCAAAGGGTGGCGGCGTGCGTCCAGATAGCGGGCCCGATTATCAGTACCTATCGTTGGAAGGGTAAAGTAGAAACCGCCACGGAATGGCTTTGCCTCATCAAAACACAAGAAAGCCTTTATCCGGAATTGGAAAAGGAAATCATTAGTTTGCATTCTTACGAAACACCGGAAATTATTGCTGTTGAGATTATTAAAGGCAGCAGGGATTATTTAAGCTGGCTTCAAAATGAGACGGAATATTAAAACTGCCGAAATATGGGATTTATAGATACATCAAACAACAGACTGCTGATATTTAAAGCCTTTGTACTTGTTGCACTTCTCAGCCTGTCCACATATTTGTTTCTTCATTACGACTTATATCTTTTCTTCACAAGTAAAAGAAAAATAATTGAATTCATCAGGGTATCCCCTTTTGATGAGATTGTTTTCATTTTCCTCCAGGTAGTTCAGGTGGTTGCCGCTCCCGTTCCCGGTGAATTGACCGGATTCATCGGCGGCTATCTCTACGGGCCTGTCCTGGGAACCATCTATTCGACCATCGGCCTGACCCTGGGTTCCTGGCTGGCTTTTGTCCTCGCTCATTTTTTCGGTATGCCCCTGCTGGAAAAAATTGTAAAACCGGCCGTTGTTGAAAAATTCGATCATTTCATGGAACATCAGGGCATCCTGGTATCTTTTTTTCTTTTTTTAATTCCCGGATTTCCCAAGGATTATCTCTGCTACATCATGGGTGTCAGCCGGATGCCGGCATGCACATTTCTCATTATTTCCGCAGCCGGACGCCTGTTGGGCACCATAATGCTCACGGTAACGGGAAGCTCCGCACGCAATGGTCAATATGCCCTGCTGGGCTGTTTTGTCGGCGCCGGAATAATTATCTTTGTTGCAGCGTATTATTATCAGGACAAGCTGCTGGAGATTCTTAAAAAGAATTCCAAAAAAACGGACAGGAATCAGGGCTGATTGCGCCGTTTGATTTCATCGGCCAAAGCGTACCATCTTTGCACCCCGTTTTCGAGTCGGTAATAGTGGATGATATAAGCAACCGTCAAAATCATCAAAAGTGCGCAAAGGGCAATAGACGGCAGGGCCGGTCTTAACACGGCGAATCCCAGGGAAAGCAGGGTAAAAAGACAAACAAAGAGCATGACCATGAGATGGACGATTCTTTCGTGCTGCATCCATCGAATCTGTTTGTCATGATATTCGCTTAGTTCCTGCAATGCTTCCTGCTGAGGATTCTTGGCCAGCATTTCCCGCACATAACGCTCATGCTGTTTCATGTGTTCGATCATATGATTTCCTTTATTTATACAACGACGCCATTTGCTTTATTGCCTCTTTAACTTCTTTTCTTTTGTCGGCAGGCTCCAAAAGTTCTGCATCTGCGCCAAAGGAAAGAATCCATTTTTTTACCTCAAACCAGCCGGAAGTGTTCATGCTTAAAATGATTGAACCATCTTTGAGTTTTTCAATATTTTGTTTTCTGCACCACTGCCGCTCCTGAATATACGGCGCCTGCTCGGCACAGAAACGAATTTTCACAACCACCGGATCATCGCCAATTATGCCGAAAGCATCGTCCATAAGTTCATCGGGATTGAAATCATCGGGATATGAAAATACTTTTTCGGTTAGCGATATTTTATGAATTCTTTCGATGGCCAGCGTGCGGATATCACCATATTCAGACACGCGTATCCATAAATAAAGCCCGCCGTTCCAGTCAAATAATTTTAGCGGATCAATATGGTAAGTTTTAGTTTCACCGGCAGAAAATGAATTGTATTCAATAAGGCATGTTTTTTGTTGCAAAAGAGCGTCGGTTAATTTGTCTATGATTGCTTCTTTGCCCGTATAATCTTTGGTTAACTTGTCTGGAGTGAGAAAAATTGTTTTAATTTTTTCCAGTTTTTTGTTCAGGCCTTCCGGAACAAATACATCCAGCTTGCCGAATGCCCTTTCAATATTGGCTTCTATATCAGTGCCGTGATAGAGGCTTGCATGACCTTTAATAAAATACAAGCTGATGATTTCCGCCAATGATAAATTCAAATCGGCAACTTTAATGTCGGAAAGCCGGCGGGAAAATTCCTTATCCAGATAATACCTGGTTTCGCTGCCGAGCATTGGTCTGTCTTTATCAATCATGATTTTGAATTCACTTTGGATTTCTTCAATGACCCGGTAAGCTTGTCTTTTATCAATCGCTAACCTCTCACAAAGTGCGGCTATGGTAGTGCCAGTCGGCTGTGAAAGAAGAGTTATCGCATCCACAAGCTTCTTCAGAATCTTCAAACGCATAATTTTCACCAGAGTAATTATTTATGATCAATAAGCTGAATAATGTTTGCACCTTACAAACAATTCTCAGTAAATGCAAAATTCTTTTTTCCAAATGTCCAAAAATGACATCTCCCTGATGCATTAGTAAGCTAAAAATAATCAAAGGAGGTTCAGCATGTCCGCCAAAGAAAAAGAACGCGAAGAAAAAGGATTGTCTGATTACGGCATTATTTATCTTTCAGGAGTTATTAATGAAGGAACAGCCGAGAGCGTTTGTAAGGAAATCATCGAATACAATATCAAGGGGAACATTAATCAGGTGCAGATGGTTATCAACTCACCGGGCGGAACCTGTACGGCCGGTTTTTCGATCATTGATATTATGGAATGGTCGAATATACCAATATACACAACAGGGATTGGAATTATTGCTTCGATGGGATTGCTTATTTTCATGGCCGGTGCAAAAGGCCACAGAGTAATCACGCCACGGACGTCTATTCTGTCCCATCGCTTTTCGGCCATGAATATGGGAAACCACAGTCAGCTTATCGCCGGCCGCCGGGAAGAAGATATGCTTCATGAACGTATTCTTAATCATTACATGACATATTCTAATATTAAAGACCGTAAAGAGCTGGAAAAATATCTTCTGCGGGATGTTGATACATGGCTGTCCACAGAGGAGGCTGTCCAATTAGGTATTGTGGATGTTGTCGAACCAATGAAGAAAAGATCATAGGGAGGGTGGGTAATATGAAACAGATCACTATGAATACGGAATCTTCACCTTCGGCCCAGGCCGGACAGCTTCTGTCTTTTGCTCACCGGCAGGTACCAGAGATCAATGAAAAGCCGTTTTGCGATAATTTTGAACACCTTGATACGCTGGAGAAAGAAGCTCTGCTCATTTTGGCAAAGGCAATTATGCGTGACAGGAGAAAAAATCTTCAGGAAGACACAAAATATAAAAAAGTAATCGCCATAACCGGCATATCCGGCGCTGAAGCAAAAGAGAAAACCTGGGACGATATTTTGATGGATATACAACAGCAAAATCGATCCAGGGAGAATGCCTCGCTTCGCACCGACGTGAAACTTTTCTTCCCTGTCTTTTGCAGAGAAAACGGCCTTGATGAATTTGACAGAAATATAGTCCTGCTTCTCCTGATGCTTTCGACCAGCGACAAATGCAAAGAAATGCTTGCTTTGGGTAAGTTAGAAAAAGAATTGCAAAAAGGAGAAGGGTTGAGAATCGGAACCATCCTGTCCATCCTTTGCCCGGATTATCGCCTGCAGCTTCTGTGCCGCAAACACTTCAGCATAGATGCACCCCTGATAAAGCAGGAGATTGTTTCCATTGAGGACTTCAACGATAAGACTTCAAATATCCTTGAGCAAAGAATATGTCTCAATGAACGTTATGTCCGGCACCTGATTGGCGACAACAACATGTACAGCCAATCTTTCAAATATATCACAAGAGAAAGAAGTTCAGTCAGCCTTGATCAGATCGTCATGCCCGGCAACACCAAAGAAGAACTGGTCTTGCACGTTGGAAAATATCTGCGGGACAGGAGCAACGGTGAGTCAACGCAACTGGACAATTTTTACGGATATGGAACCGCTCTTGCCCTGCTTTTTCACGGACCGTCCGGTACGGGAAAAACCATGATGGCCAAGGCTCTGGCTGCAAACTTCAATAGCCAGCTTCTGATAGTTAGATTTAATGACAATAACCAGTGGTGGAAAAATGAAGAAATTATAGACACTGCTTTTCAGGAAGCAGCGCTGAACAATGGATTTGTTTTTTTCGACGAGGCAGATGATCTTTTCGAGAATGGTTCTTCCCTATCCCGCAATCTTCTACTAAAAATCGAAAAAGCCCGCTGTGTGGTTATTCTCGCTACAAACAAATCCCTTGATTTGGATCCGGCCATGGAGCGCCGCCTGTCCATGAAAGTCTACTTCCCTATGCCTGATGCAAGTCAACGGTTGAACCTGTGGAAAGCTCTAATGCCGGATTTCGTCTCTCTTGCTCCTGATGTGGATCTGGAATACCTTGCCAACCGGTATCTCTTTTCCGGCGGTCTAATCAAAAACAGTATTTTCATGGCAATCAATGCCATAAGCAGGGATGACACCGGCCCCGCAACCCTGTTCCAGAAGCAGCTTGTGCATGCGGCCGATTTGCAATCCGTATCCATGGTTGATAGGGGTGAGTTCTGCCGGTCATATACCCCGCAACGGAAAATCAACGAATTGCCCCTGGGCCGTCACCCGCTGGACGAACTTAGGAACATCGCCAGGGTCTATCATCTCCTTCAGGAGGAAGGATTGGGACTCAATGTCCTGATCAGCGCATCTCATCTGGAAACGGGCATTCATGCGGCGGAGGCTCTTGCTGCCGAATGTAACATGATAGTTAAATCCTATAACTATCATGATGTGATCAGCACTGATAAAGAGAGCAGAGTCATCGATCCCATAACACAGAAAAAGATTACGCGCATGGATTATGCATTTAAACCGATACCCGGTGATTCTTCACTCACTCTTTTTGTCGATCACGAACGGCTCATCCAATGGGAACAGGCTGAGGAAAAAAATAAAATCAGTATATCTTCATCAAGGGTATCTTTGCAAAATCATCTGCGCTTGCATAATGGTCTTTTCTGCATGGTGGTTCATCAGGGACAATATAATGTTTTGCCGGTTGAGTTTCACGTCCATTTAAAACTGGAATATCCTCCGGAAGAAATGCAGATGCAGCATTGGGAAAATAAATTATCGTCAATTCCCGTTAATAATGGTGATCTGGTTGAACTTGTAGAGCATTATCCCATGCATATTGAAGAAATAGATTTCATCACGCAGCGGGCTTTAATCCATTCCATCATTGAGGGACAATCTCCCCATCCTTCTCTGGATACCGTGAAATCGGTAATTACCCGGTATCGAAGTAGAAATGAGATGCCATTGTTATTTGGAAAGAGATAGAATATTAATGTAAAAAATTAAATTAGGTGCCTGGAGGATGTCGATGAATACGTATCTCAGTAAATCGCTTTATATCAAGGGGTTGCAGTGCCACAAAGCCCTCTGGCTGCAGAAATACAAGCCGGAGTTAAAAGACGAAGTCCCGGAATCTCTCCAGGCAGTGTTTGATTCGGGAACAAACGTGGGAATTTTGGCTCAGGAGCTTTTTCCCGGTGGCCTGCTCGTTCCTTATGAGGGCTTAACCCATCAGGAGCAAATCGAAGCAACAAGGAAAGCTATTAATGATGGTATGGAAACAATTTACGAAGCCGCTTTCAGTCACAATGATATCTTTATCAAGGCGGATATTATCCATAAAGGAACCGCAGGTTGGGAGTTATATGAGGTGAAGTCTTCGACCGGACTTAAGGATGTTTATATCGAAGATATTGCCGTGCAGTATTTCGTCATCGCCGGTTCCGGCCTTTCGTTATCCAAGGCCTTTCTGGTTCATATCAATAACCAGTATGTCCGTCATGGCGCTATCGATGTTCAGCAGCTTTTCACCATCCTCGATGTAACAAAAGAAGTCATTTCCCTGCAGGAACATGTCAGGGATGCCGTTGCCGGCATGAAAGACATGCTTAAAAAGGAGATACCAGCTATTGACATCGGCCCCCACTGTAAAAATCCCTATGAATGCGATTTCAAGGGTTACTGTTGGGAACACATTCCATCTCCTTCTGTCTTTGACTTTAAGGGTATGGGAAAACCTAATGGTTTTTCCCTCTATCAGCAGGAAATCGTCAGAATGGAAGATGTTCCGGTTGATGACCTCGGTTGGCGACAGAAGTTGCAGCTCGAGGGATACATGCATCATAAGAACCACTGCGACGTGGCGGCAGTAAAGGATTTTCTCGATTCACTCTGGTATCCCCTCTGCTTTATGGATTTTGAAACATATTTCCAGGAACCGGTGCCACTGTATGACGGCACCAGACCTTTCCAGCAGGTGCCGTTTCAGTTTTCTCTTCATATCCTTCCTGAGCGGAACGGCGAACTGCAACATGTTGAGTATCTTGCTGACGGTGCCGTCAATCCGCAGGCTGAATTTCTGGAAAGGCTTTTGGCGTCGGTGCCGCAAAACGCGTGTATACTGGTTTGGAACCAAACGTTTGAGATCAGCCGTTTGAAGGAACTCGCCGCAGCATTTCCTGAAAAGGCCGCTGCAATCGAAGTTCTGATTGCCAATATCCGTGATTTGATGATCCCCTTTCGGAATAAGTCAATTTATCATTGGCAGTTTGAAGGTTCCTACTCGATCAAGTATGTCCTGCCTGCGTTTGCGCCGGAGCTTTCATACGATAATCTGGAGATCAGTGAAGGTGAAACAGCAGCTTCCGAATGGTTGCGCATGACCAGAACAAACGACGAAGCTGAAAAATCACTTATTCGACAAAACCTTCTGGAATATTGCAAAATGGATACTTATGCGGAAGTGCGGATTCTGGAAGAAATGAGGAAGATAACGGAAAAATGAATGATGCGAGGCATGAACAAGATGTCGGCAAAAAAATCAGCAACGCCTGCGGCGCTGAGATACTCAATCCCAAAGTCGGCATATTCTGGGTTGTTCAAACGAAGCAGAAAGACTTCATGATCGCGGATGCCGTGCCCTGTGCAGAGGGAGAACCGTACGGCGTTGCTATTCAGTATGGCGGTCACTATGATTTCTGGGAAGTTCTCAAGCCCAAGTCGGAAGTGGAAAAACTGTTAAAGTCATGTCCATATGATACTTATCCGCGTGGCCGTGTTGTCTTTTTTCCTGACACCGGAACGTTTCGTGTTTATCTTGACGGTTGTCTGACTGCTGATAATTTAAATTCAGTCTTGCGAGCATTTGAGTTGGATCTTGATAAATTCCGTATTGCTTTAAGACATGATGAACATTACCGCTGCGCCGCATGCAATCCGTATTGGGTGGAAGATTGCAAATGGGATAATCAGAGATGATAAAAATAACAAAGCAATACTAATTGGGGATATATCCGTATGACTTTTGAACAACACTGTCTGGAATCACTGAAACTGTTCGGTTGCATGTTTGAGGAAGTTCATCTGTGGCTCGATGAATATGCCGGAAGTGCAGAGTATGGCTATAGACACAGAAAGAAACGGCATCACGAAGAAGGGATAAAGCAGGCTACTATCTTGTTTGGACCAATTGCCGGCGCTGCTGCCAGGCAGCACATTATCTCCGACCTGAAAATGGAAGGATGGAAAGAAACAGATTCTTTCCCAAAGGATGAAGCCGATTATGTTCGCATGGGTTTCTTTTAATTAGATGAATCAATATAAAGGCGATGTGAGCTGTGGAGTGATAACAATGAATTCGGAAAAACTGTGTCTTTATGCATCGGAGAAATCGTGGATTGAAGGAGAAGCACTTCGGCAATTAGAGCGCGTTGCACAATTTGCAGGAATGATACGCGTTGCCGGTTTTCCCGACCTGCATCCAGGCAAAGGCTCCCCCGTGGGAGCGGCAATGCTAACGAAGGATGTTTTTTATCCATATCTTATCGGCTCGGACATCGGCTGTGGCATGGGTCTTTTTGCCACCGAACTTTCAGCCTCTAAAGGTAAACCGGAAAAGTGGTCGCGGATTGTGGGAGGGCTGGATGAACCGTGGAATGGTGATGTAAGGAGCTGGCTGGAAGAGCACAATGCCCGCCCTGAAGGTTTTGCCGACGCTCTGGGGACAATAGGACACGGCAATCATTTTGCGGAACTGCTCCGGGTGCATGAAATTCGTGACAGCGAAAAGTTTTCCAGATTGCCACTGGATAAATCAAGATTGATTCTGCTGGTCCATTCCGGTTCACGGGGGCTTGGGGAATCCATCCTGCGATCACATGTAAATCGCTTTAAGGATGGCGGTCTCTATGTTGGCAGTGATGATGCCGATGCCTATCTCTCGCGCCACAATAATGCGCTCGCCTGGGCGAAGGCGAACCGGGAATTGATCGCCTACAGATTGCTTGCGCAGTTGAAAAGCGACTATAAGCCGCTGATCGATCTGATCCATAATTCCATAACGCCGATCTCAGATGGTACAGAACATCTGTTTCTTCATCGCAAGGGCGCAGCCCCTTCGGATTCCGGGCCGGTTATTGTTCCCGGTTCCAGGGGGGCTTTAAGCTATCTCGTAATGCCAACCGGCGATCAGAAAGCCAATCTGTGGTCAATTGCTCATGGCGCGGGTCGGAAATGGGGACGCGCGGAATGCGAAAGACGTTTGCGTGAGCGATTCTCCGCCGATTCGCTCCGCCGCACAAAAATGGGTAATTACGTTATCTGCGACGACAAGAATCTGCTTTATGAAGAAGCACCCCAGGCCTACAAGGATATCGATGTGGTCATTGACCAAATGGTTTCGTTCGGTCTCATCTCCGTTATTGCGTCATTTTCACCCGTCTTGACCTACAAAGTTCGTCAACTATCCAGTAGGTCGTAGAATGAATGAGGTTAGATTGTGAGCACTGTTTTTCTACAAATCAGTTCGGGACGCGGGCCGATTGAATGTGCCTGGGTTACCGCCCGGTTAACCAGGGTAATAGTTACCGATGCCAGGAAAGCCAGTCTGAAGGTCGATGTAATGGAAACGGAAAAAGGTCCCGTAAGCGGCACATTGATGTCGGCTTTGCTTTCTCTGGAAGGAGAAGAAAGCGAGTCTTTCGCAAATGGGTATGAGGGAACTATTCAATGGATAGGTTATTCCAGATTCCGTCCCGGACACAAGCGTAAAAACTGGTTTGTCGGTGTACAGAGGATTTCTTTACCGGATACGCCGCCCTTTACCGACAAGGATGTTCGTGTGGAAACAATGAAGGCCACCGGTCCAGGCGGTCAGCATGTCAATAAAACCGAATCGGCAGTTCGTGCCCTCCACATCCCGACAGGCATCATTGCCGTAGCCAGGGATGAACGTTCGCAGCATACAAACCGCAAACGTGCCCTGGAGAGGCTGGCTGCACTTGTGGCTTATCACGAAAGGGAAATTGTGGAAACGGCTCGCCGGGAGCGGTGGCAGCTGCACAATGAACTGATTCGCGGAAATCCCGTACGTGTTTACAAGGGAAAGAATTTCACGAGAATTTTTTGAGATAAAATTCAGCTTTGTAAGGAAATGATTTTCTTCATTTCTCTCAAGTAATTTACATGTTATCCGATGATATAATGAAATTATACATTTCAACAGGTCGCCGGGCTTCTCCGGTTTAATTCTTTAATCAACATAAAACACAGGAGGAAACATGTATCTATTCAGAATTCATATACGGCCAGGTGGTGGTTCTTCAGATATGAAGGAAACTTTTGAATACTGTTTGAGGAATGGGTTGCTTGGCGTTGGTTGGAGAACAGAAGAGAATAAGAATACAACGGATTGGGATGAGTATCTTATTGAATCGTCGAAAATTCACGACAATTTGAATGTGTGCAAATACATCAAGAAATGGGTGAACATGAATGATTTGGTTTGGACCAGGGATGCAAGTGGTCAATATTATTACCTTGCCAGAGTTATTTCTGGATGGGAATACTGGATGAATCAAGAAGCGATAGAACGAGATATCGATATTGCGAATATTTTTCGAGTTGAGTTTCAAAAAGTAAACATCGATCAGGTTCCTGGAAAAGTTATAGCATGTTTTAGGGCACCAAGAACGATTCAAGAAATTGCGGATGAAAAAGCGATTGAATATTCAAAATATTTATGGAACACCGTTTCTGGTGAAAAGGTGTACAAGATTGATAATTCCAAGTTTTCAGATGTTTTCATGATGCTTGATGACGAAGAAACAGAAGACCTGGTATTCTTGTATTTACAGAGCAAAGGATGGTATGTTGTTCCGAATTCAAGAAAAGCAGACACGATGAGATTTGAATATCTTGCATTAGATTCAAAAACCGGAGAAAGAGCATTTACACAGGTAAAAACTGGAAATGTGCATTTGAACAAGGAAGAATATTCTCGAGATCCATATAAGATATTCTTATTTCAATCTAATGAATTGTATGATGGCAAGGATTCTGAAAACGTTTGTTGCATAACGAAACATGAATTAAACGATTTTTTGCAGCAGTCAATTGAATGGTTGCCGGACGTGTTTAAATGCAAATCTGAAATGGTTAATAAATGAATTGAACGACAAGATGCTTCATTGAACGACTTCAAGAAGTACTATGCTGACTTTATTCTTACGTGATTTATTTTCATATATTCATATCAATTCAATATCAATTAACTATTTATCTGTCCAAGAAGTGAAGATTGCATACTGCACAGCGGTAATGTTCGTTGCCACTGAATCAATCTTCATGTCATTTAAACCGAAAAAATCGAGGATAGACAGTACGGCATCGAAGTCGATGCAGGTGACGGAAAAATCTATGCGATAGATTTTTCCGTCATCCCGTCCCTTCATACTTTTCCAGCTTGGAGCGCAGGGTTTTGCGGGTGATACCCAGGCGCCGGGCCGCCTCGCTTTTATTGCCGCCGGTGGCGTTCAGGGCTTCCAGAATGGTCCTTCTCTCCATTTCTTCCAGCGGTATGTTTTCCGGCAGACTCCTCTTGGTGATTTTTTCATCAACCGCATCATCCGCCATCAGCAGCGATAGTTCGTCGGCATCCAGGTATTCCGTGCGGGAAAGGACGATTGCCCTTTCCACGGCATTCATCAATTCCCGGACGTTGCCGGGCCAGGCATACCTTAAAAGCTTTTCCATTGCCTGCGGTGTAAAGCCTTTGATGTTTTTGGAATTCCTTTCGGCAAAGAGTTCCAGGAAATGCTGCGCCAGCAGGGGAATATCTTCTTTTCTTTCCCGCAGCGGCGGCATCTGCAGAACCACCACACTAAGACGATAAAACAAATCTTCGCGGAAGGTGCCTTTTTCCATCTCCTTTTTCAAGTCCTTATTGGAAGCGGCAATCACGCGGACATTGATTTTCAGAACTTCCGAACCGCCGACACGGGTAATTTCCCGTTCCTGCAAAACCCGCAGCAGCTTCACCTGCATCGACGGCGACATTTCGCTGACTTCATCCAGGAAAATACTGCCCCCGTCGGCCTGGCGGAACTTTCCTTCCCGCCTCCGGTCCGCGCCCGTGAAGGCTCCTTTTTCGTGGCCGAACAACTCCGATTCCAGGAGCGTCTCGGTAAGCGCCGCGCAGTTAATTTTTATAAACGGCGCTCCGGCGCGGGAGCTGTTGTAATGAACGGCGTTGGCGATCATTTCCTTGCCCGTTCCCGATTCGCCGGTAATCAGGATAGTTGCTTCCGTAGGAGCCACCTGAGACACGGTATCCAAAAGCTTAACCATGGCCGGGCTCTGACCGATAACGCTTCGCCGGTCAAACCCTTCGCCCAGTCTTTCCTTTAAATATTCATTTTCTTTCTTGAGGCGGGTATGCTCGGTGGCGCGGGCAATGGCGATTTTTAATTCGTCAAAATCGAGCGGTTTGGTGAGATAATCGTAGGCCCCTTTCTTCAAGGCTTGAACCGCCGTCTCGACGGAGGCATAGGCGGTCATGATGATCACCGGTATCGCCGGATTGATGACTTTGATTTGATCGAGGGCTTCAATCCCGGAAACATTGAGCATGCGAATGTCCATTAATATCAGGTCAAAGGCGCGTTTTTGAACTTCGTTTACGGCAACCGAACCGTCATCCGCCTCCGAGATATCATAGCCCCAGCTGCCGATCAGTTTTTTGAGCATGATCCGATGCGCCAAATCGTCATCTACAACCAGTATTGATTGTTTTATTTTCATCACTTTATCCTCTTTATTGGTAAGGGAACTGGAGTGCAACGGTTGTTCCCTCGCCGCTTGTGCTTTCCACGTTAATAGTTCCGCCGTGAGCCTCCATTATCTTTTGCACGACCGCCAATCCCAGGCCTGTTCCCGCCGGTTTGGAGGTAAAATAAGGGTCGTAGATATGCGGCAAATTCTCTTTCTCGATGCCTGTCCCCGTATCGGAAACGATCACATCAATGCTGTTTGCCCTCGGTACAAGCTTGATGGTCAAACTGCCGCCGTCTTTCATCGCCGCCAGCGAGTTCAGGAAAATATTCAGCAGCACCTGTTTGACTTTATCGGGATCAACTTCCACGGGCGGTAAATCGGAGGCCAGATCTGTTGAGATGTTAACATGATTCTTTTTGGCGTCGCCGGCAATTAAGCCTAGTGTGTGTTGAATCAAACCGGGGAAAGACGTTTTTTCCCGCTTCAGCTGCAGAGGACGCGCAAATTCGATCAACTGGCTGATGACCCGATTAAGTCGCTCCACCTCGGCAATCATAATATCCGCCATCTGCTCGTCTTCTTTATCTCCGGCCAGGCGTTCCTTGAAGTACACGGCAAATCCCTTGAGGGAACTGAGCGGATTGCGAATTTCATGGGCGACGCCGGCGGCCAGGCTGGCAATGGAAGCCAGATGGCGGTTTTTTACCGCTTCTTTTTCCAGTTGCCGCAAGGCCGTCACATCGCGCAGCAGAAGTATCTTTCCGATGGGGTTTCCTGCGTCTGCAAGCGAGGCGGCAACAATTTCCAACGTTTTGCCTTCCTTCTCCCCGGCAGCAAGCTGCAAATCTTCCTCCACCAGACCGCCCTGTTCAGGAAGTCCGGCCAGTATTTTATAAAGAGGCGCGGGCAGCACCGCATGCGCTTCTTTGCCGATGGTATCACCGCCGGCGGCGTTTAAAATAGCCCCCGCCTTTTCGTTGCAGGCGGCGACATCACCGACTGCATCGAGGGCAATCAGGCCGATAGGCATATTCTTAACGAGAGCCTGGGAAAAAACAATTATCCGGGAAAGGGAAGTGCGCGTTGAACGATAGGCCTGGACAAGAAACAGGGAAACGATGGCCGATGAACCAATGAGCAAAAGGATAAGCGCGATTATAATTGTGTTGCGGGTATCCTCGCGGTCCGCCTTCTCCATCATGTCCATATTGAAACCGACGTAAATAATCATATTGCTGCTCTGGATCAGGGGCGCCTTCTGCATTTCATCGTATCTTTCCCGGGGAAAAAGGCCGCGGTACACTTCAAATGTGCCGGCGCCCTCCGGGTTGGCCGTCCGGCGCCATTTTTTTTCCGGGCTTAAAGCGATTTTTTCGGTATCCAGATCCAGGCCATAGCACTGCCCGACCATGGAAGGATCGCTGTCGGCGATGATGTTGCCCTTGTTGTCGGTGACGATAATGTAGTCAATATCCGACTGCTGCGCTGTTTCCATCAACAGCTTCTGGATCAAAAATAGATCGCTGCCCTCCCGGCTTGAACTGCGCAGGCCGGCCTCGAATGATCTGATGAGTGTCGCCCCTTTCTCCATCAGCAACTCAACGGCCTGTTCCTTCTGCCGCTGAAAATGGGTAAAAGCCATCACGGCGGAAATCACGGCCAACACGGCAATCGCACTTATCGCCACCCAGATGGAGATGTCAAAACGGGATTTTTGTCTGGATTTAATCTTCACAACCGACTTTCTGTTTGCTGCCCGGGATAATGTTTGCAAAACTGTGCATGGATACTAATTATCCACGCGGTTACCTTTGTGTGGATACATATTATCCGCCAATGAAATAAAATTCAAATGCTAATTTGGCTTCTCAGGTGATAACCTTATCTAATCAGCATGTTATCTTGAAATATAATAAATGGCACATCCCTTGCTCTATGTAACGTCGAATTGCTTCAAAATAAAAACCTGACAAGGAGGTTCAATATGAAAAAAATAACTTTAACATTGCTTACTCTCGCCGTAGGTCTCGTTTTGAGCATGCCGGTATTCGCTTCGGGGCCGGGCCAGGGTATGCGGCATGGCGGCGGTAACCATCATGAGTACACAGTCTGGTCAAAGCTGAATCTTACCGATGCGCAGAAAGCAAAAATTGAAGCGCTGCAGACTGCCCACCGGAAAGAAATAAGGCCGGTAAGAGAAAAGATGTTCGATAAATCGGTCGAACTGCGCAGGATGTGGCTGCAGGAAAATCCCGATAAGGATAAAATCCTGGCCCTGCAAAAAGAAGTGAGAGTTCTGCGCGATCAGCTGGAAGATAAAACAACCGCCCATAAACTGGAAGTTCGTAAAGTGTTGACACCGGAGCAGCGGGAAAAACTGGTTAACTCCGGCTGGGGCAAAGGCAAGGGCTTTGGTCCCCGCGGCGGCATGAGAGGCCATGGTGAACACGGTCCGGGAATCTGCTACTAAATTAACTTTGACGGCCTCGTAAAAAGGCCGGATGCTGCGTTGCGCTTCATCATTCGTCACTGCGGCGCACGCTAAGTGCGCCTCATTCCTTATGATTTGCGCGCCTTGCCTGCGGCCTTTTTACGAGGCCGTCTGAAAATTGTTATTTTGCAACTTTTTACAAATTCATCAACTTTCTCCTCCCTCCCCCCCCTTTTTTAAGGAGGGAACGCCCGACGTTCCCTCCTTTTTTCATGTCGGCGGAAAAAGCCATTGACAGCAAAAAAGCTTTCCTGTTATCTTATTATATATAGAAAAATAAACTTACCGATATACGATTGTTTTATAATCATTAATGACATTAATCAGATAATTTGTGTAGCTTGTAAAGATCCGGCTGACTTCTATCGCACCAAACTGTCCAGGGCTGAATATACTGTGAAGTATTTTGTAAAAGAGTGCGAGTACTGTAACTTTTTAATGAATATGGCCAAAGCTGTTTACATATGACAGCTAATGGCGGTAGCCTGCAAAAATCCGGCACAAATAATGAAGAACTGGTACTGCATTTACACCAAGCCCAAAATGGAGGA
>Ga0208041_1000194_pt1 | contig 72944 bp, 71 predicted proteins | sample AD_SCU002_MetaG_FD_184453 | JGI IMG/M metagenome (GOLD analysis project Ga0208041, IMG submission 184453) | Active sludge microbial communities of municipal wastewater-treating anaerobic digesters from China - AD_SCU002_MetaG (SPAdes) (version 2) | ecosystem: Engineered > Bioreactor > Anaerobic...
CCCTTTCTTTGACGTTTACCCTCGTAATAGCTCAAGCTGGAAGGCTTAACTTCCGCTTATGATACTATTCAAACTTAGAAAGGGCGATCCATCTGACTCACAAGCTGATGCAACGGCATCGCTTACTGGGGACGACGATCTACCCAAACTAACGCACTCCTCACCTACCCTTTATGATAGTTTACGCTATGATTCTACTCCCTTAAGGGTAAAGCCCATAGCTTTTGGTAGCTATTGTACGAAGGGGACGGGGGTACTGACTCAAATTAATGTCCAATTAAGCACTATTGATGAGCTTTTTTGCATGGAAGTTATTCATAATTTTAAACAAATTAAATGAATATTAGTTAGCTTTTAAGTCCTTCGTTAAATGCTTTTAAGGTTTATTCTTCAATATATGTAATTTTGATGATTTTTTAAGAAAGCAGAATATGCTAGTTATAATCTGACTATACAGACCTTTTAGAAGATTACTAATATTTATTTTTATTCCATTTTTACAAGTCGCTGGTTGATAGGAAACAACGTATTTATGTGATTTACATTTGATAAAAAGTGAGTCAACACCCCCGTCCCTCTGACTCAAAATATTGGGGGAGGTGTGTAGGAAAAAAAGTGGTTATAATTAGGGTAAGTAATCCTTCGTCAAAGGAGTAAGGTATGAAATCTTTAGGAGATGTGTTGTTAACGGCTGATCCCTTTAGCGAAATTGTCATGGGAGATACTGCTATTGTTCGTGCTATGGCGGAAAGTGGTGTAAAGGTGGTGAGTAGCTATCCTGGCTCCCCTACCCCTGAAATAGCCGAAGCCATCCTATCCATCCCCGTTGAAAAACGCCCCTTCTACTTTGAATTTTCGGTCAATGAAAAAGTTGCTACCGAAGTGGCTTATGGAGCTTCCATCCAAGGCAACCTGTCGGTCGTTTTTTTTAAAAGTGTGGGGATGAATGTAGCCCTGGATTCCCTCGTGCAATTGAGCATGATGGAGCTGATGGGAGGCATGGTAATCATCCTCGGAGACGACCCTGGAGCCAACTCATCGCAAAACGAACAGGACAATCGCCATCTTTGCCGTCTTTCTTATCTTCCCCTGCTGGAACCTGCCACCCCCACGGAGGTTTATAGCCTTTTTAAAGAAGCAGTGCGTATTTCGCGTAAATGGCATATGCCCGTTGCCTTACGTCTGACCACCCATGTTTGTCACGCCAAGGAGAAAGTAAGCTTTGGCTCCCTCCCCTCATCGCAAGAAGCTCTGCAAAGCCTTTTTAATCCTGGCAATGGTCCCTACGTGCCCATCACAAGCGCTGTATTCCCTCTCAAGCGCAAAGCCCTGCAAAAGCTGGATCAGGTGACCTATGACCCCGAAGCTCAAGCAGTGGAGCTTTTCACCCCATCCAAAACGAATAAAGGAGTCATTTGCTCGGGTTTTCCTTATTTAAGCCTCAGAGAAAGCATGCTCAAAGCCAAAGAGCCTGTCGATGTACTTAAAATGAATCGCGTCTATCCTTTGCCTGAAAAAGAGCTCCTGAGCTTTTTGGATCAGCACGAAGAAGTGAAGATCCTGGAAGAACTCGATGACAGCATTGAAAAAGAGATCCTTGCCTTTGCCTATCAAAGCAAGACTACTTGTAAGCTGCTTGGCAAGCAAGACCTGGAAGACTGGATTGGAGAATATACCCCCGATAAAGTCAATGAAATCATGCATAAGACCTGGCCGGAAATATTCCCCAAATCAACAGATCCCATGAAAGATCGTGAAGCGGTTACTCCCCGACCTGCCCAAATGTGTCCAGGCTGCGGTCATCGTTCTGCTTTTTACGCTGTGAAAAAAGCCCTTCCCCTCGATACCATCACCGTTGCAGACATTGGATGTCATTCCCTGGGCTTTTTGAAACCTTACGAAATGGGGCAAATGCTTCTTTCCATGGGACATTGCACTGGCACTGCCGCAGGTCTGGCACTGGGGAACAAAACTCGCCCAGTCGTTGCCTTCATCGGGGATTCCACTTTTTTCCACGCCGGTCTTCCTGGAATCATCAACGCCATCTACAATCAGCACCATCTCACCCTCATAGTCATGGAAAATGGCACGACCGCCATGACCGGTCATCAGGGCCATCCGGGTTCTGGTGGAAATGTCCGCGGGGAAGCTCCTAAAATAGCTATTCGTCAGGTGCTGGAATCCTTTGGAGTGGAATCCATTCAAGAAGTGGACACCTACCAGCAGGCCGAACTCACTGAAATGGTAAAAAAAGCCATTGCCTCCCCAGGATTTAAAGTGATCATCGCACGTCATCCCTGTATGTTGAAGTTTATGCGAGATCGAAGACACAAGGGAGAAGTGAAAATTAACCTGGTTGATGTCGATCAAAACAAGTGTAATCACATTTATGAATGCATCGATACCTTTGCCTGCCCGACTTTTCAGCGAACTCCTGAGGGTAAGATTATTACGCAACATGACCTTTGCATAGGGGATCAATCCTGTGTGGCTACCTGCCCCAGCAAAGCGCTTGGTGTAAAGGAGGAAAAAACATCATGAAAGCTTTCAATTGTTATCTGATCGGCGTAGGAGGACAGGGTATCGGTTTATTGGCTGAAACCATATTACGTGCTGCGGACCATGCTGGAATTCCCGTGAAAAGCGTGGACACCCATGGTCTTGCGCAACGAGGCGGAACGGTAATATCCCAGATTCGCATTGGAGCTGAGGTGTTTTCCCCCATCATCCCTCCCTTTGAAAGCGATCTGATCCTTTCCCTCGAATTGCACGAGGCATGGCGTGCTTTAATGAGCGTCAGCAAGCCCAGAAGCACCCTGCTTTGTTATGATGCTTTCTGGCAACCCTTATCCGTGCGTAAAGGCGTTGATAAAGCTATTTCTGCCAATGATCTGCTGGAAGCTGGCGAAAAAATGGGAGTCAGAGTCCTGATGGTCAAAGAAGAAAAGCTCAAGGATTCTCGTATGCAAAACATCGCTTTGCTCAAAGTGGTCTGCAAAGAAAACTTGATCCCTGAAGTAAAGCAGGAACATTACCTTAAAGCCATGGAAGACTTGATGCAGGGAAAAACGCTGGAAGTGAATAAAGCGTTGTTTTTGGCTTAAGCTAACTGATCTTCAATAGCTTGAAACATTTCCCGCAGTTTGCCTTCCCAGGAATGCTCTCTTGCCAGATCTCTGCGTTTTTCTTTCAAGTCCGGGCTCTCATTAAGCGCTTTTTGAATGCATGCTACACAGGACTCTGGATCATGATACAGATAGCATAGCTGTTCGAAGCTTTTGAGCTGTTGAATGGGAATACTCACCGTCGGCTTGCCTCGTGAGCAATATTCAAAAAACTTCAAGGGGCTGATGTTTAATGTCAACTCATTGGGAATAAAGGGAATGAGACAAACGTCCCAGGATTCAATACAGGATGGGGCTTGCTCAACACCCACCCGACCCAGAAGGTGCAAGCGCGGATGACCGCTCAAAGCGTTCACGTCGGCACGTTGACTTGGCCCGGCAAGGATAAGGTGAATTTCAGGCATTGCTTCGAGTAAATGCTTTATAAGATCCAGATCAAACCAATGATGAATAGCGCCAAGGTAGCCCACTCTGGGATGGGGAACATCAGCTTGTTCTTCCCTTTCTGAGTATTCTTTTGCACCAAAATGGTCCCAGTCCACACCATTGGGTATGCAATGAACCTTATTGTTGTTCTTCTTGAGTCGATCTGCCAACTCCTGGGTAGTAGTAAAGATCAGATTGGAAGTTTCGGCTAATTGCGCTTCCAGCTTTTTTACAAAAGCGGGATTTCGGAACCCTGGATAGGCAGAATGGTCATCCACGCAATCATAAACTGATAAAGCCTGGGGATAATCAGTGACCAGATCAGGGAAATCCGGGAGATAAAACCACAAGATATCGGGGGGAAATTCTCTTTTTTTAAGTAAGCTCTGTACAAAACTGCGAAAAAAATACGAATTGATAGAATGAAGAAAACCCCACTTCAATCCAAAGGGTAAAATAGCAGGAGGTTGAACCACGAGAAGCCCTTTTGCCTCGTTAACTATAAAAGAACCTAGTCTTGCTTTGCTTTTCAGGGCTCCCAATAAGGTCAGGGGGGCTTGCAAGTAGATCACTTCATTGCTCTCGCTAAGCTTTCGAGCGATACGTTGTTTGCGGGTGGGTAAATCATCCATCCTCATGGTAGAAATCATGAGGATTTTTTTTTCTCTCAGCATCGACAGAGGGTAAAACCTTTTTTCTTTGCTTTTTCAGCATCGATCCAGGACCGGGTATCTACTATCAGGGGACGATTGTTCATGAGCTTTTTTATCTTGTCCAACTGATGAATTTTATCGTCATGATGTCGATTGAGAATAATCAAACAATCAGCACCTTCAAGCAATTCTTCAAGATTGTGACACATTCCTGGCTCTGGATATTCCGTTAATGGATCAAAAAAACGGCATAAATATTTGCGTTCTCTAAGAAGTCTTATGAATTCAAGTGAAGGAGAAAGACGTAAATCATTGGAGAAATCTTTCATACCCAAACCATACAGGGCAAACTGAGCTGAGGGGAGATCTTTTTTTAATTTTTTGAGCTCTTCTTCTGCTACAGCCAAAATGGCACTGGGTCTTTGATCGTTTAATTGCCTGCTGGTACTACTGACTGGAAGATCAGCACAGGGTCTTTCAGTTCCAGCCAGGTAGTAATAAGCATTGGGGATGCAATAGCCTCCAACTCCTGGTCCTGGGGAAAGGAGTTTGACTCGTTGATGGGTGTTAGCGATGGAAAGCACTTCGGCAATGTCCACCCCGATAGAATAAGCATAATTGGCAAATTCATTGACCATAGCCACATTGATATCTCGAGAAAGGTTTTCAACTACTTTTGACATCTCAACTGCTTCAAGATTTTGGGCTGAAATAACCTGGGAACATATCTTGCTTAAAAGCTGAGTACACTTTTCAAGGGAGGCTTCGTTGATTCCTGCAACAGGGGTGGGCATCGAGGTAAGCTCTTCGTAGGCTTTACCTTCGGCCATTCGCTCTGAAGCATATCCAAGATAAAAGTCTTTTCCAGCAGAGAGATGGGAGTATTCTTCAAGCAAAGGTTTGAAGCGATTTCTTGTAGTATGGGGAGGAACAGTGGAACGCAATAAAATGGTCATGCCGGGTCGAAGATGCTTGCCTAAAAAGGTGGCTACACTATCCAGAGAGGTGTAGTCGAGAGTTCCGTCTGATCTAACCGGGATACCAACAGTAACAATCACTTCAGTAGATCTGCGGATGGCCTCTTCAGCATGACAGGTGGGCTCAAACATACCCTTTTGGAGAGCATGGATCAAGCCTTCCTGGATAGTTTTTCCCTCCCAGGGTTCGCACAAGGGAGTTTGCCCCATCTTGAGTTTGGCGACATGGAGCTCATCAATATCCACCCCAATAACGGGGTGTCCCTTACTAGCATATACCAGAGCAAGAGGTAAACCCACAAAACCCAAACCAAATACTGCAATTGAATGTTCCATATCTAAGCCCTTTCTTGATAGGATAATTGACAGGCTAAACCAGTCAAAACCCAAAATACTACTGAAAGCGGAATCACCTCAATCAGATTTTCTGTTACGTTATGAATTAAAAAAGCCAGCACTCCACATAAGATACCATATATCATAATTTTGTCATGTTCCTGGGCAAATTTTGCAGCAAGAATTAAGTTTCTTATGATTTCGATGAGTATCCATAAAAAAGCCAGAAAGCCAAGAAATCCAAAATTAGACAAGATTTGAAGGTAATAGTTGTCCACGTACAAGCCTTGAAAAGCTTGGGCTCGATAGGCAACAGCGCCCCCATAACTACCAGGACCACGACCAAAAAGCGGATTTTCGTCGAAAATGCTCCAGGCAAGATTCCAACGATAGTTTCTTCCTCCCATCTCACTCTTTTGCTGATATTGATCGGAGAATAAATTGAGAAAACGGGTTCTAATAGGACTTGAAAGGCTAGCCATAAGCAAGAGGACAAGTAAAAGCCCAAACATTAAACGGGTTTTTTTGATAAGCACCCCAAACAAGATAAGGGCAGGAAGCAAAGCAACCCAGGCAGCTCGGGTAAGACTTGAAAAAATACCTGCAGCCAGCAGTAGAGACAATGCAGCAAACAGGGCTCGATGATACCAGCGATAGGTCTTTTTTAGCATAAAAGCCAGAGAAAGCGGTAAAAGCAAGACTCCATATGCAGCAAAAGCATTGGGACTTCCCAAAAAAGAGAAAGCACGGGATAAACCGATTTCAAGGTCTTTGTCGAGCCAATGAGGAGGATTGGGCACCCCCACTGCGTATTGGTATAAGCCGTACAAAGCAGTCACTGCTCCTGCCAATAGCACTAGAAGCAAAAATCCTCGGTTCTTTTTTTTGCTGAGAGGAGCATTTAAAAAAATGAGGAAAAAAAGAAAAGTTTGAAGAACAGAACGAATACCTTCAATACCCTGCGCCAAGGTAACATAAGAGCTTAGACTGGTTGATATCAGCCCAAACACGATAAAAAGCAGGACTGGGTAAACTATGGAACTAAAATGAAATCTGATGGATTTTTCTTTTGCTTGGTGTAAAAAAAGAAAAAAGAAGAGCAAGAGAAGAAGAGCTTCGTCCCACCAACCCCCCACTCCAGAAGAAGTGGTCTTGACTGCAAAATCAATCAAAACAAAAAGCGGAGGAAAAAGAAGAAGCACTTCGTAGTGATGCCAGGCTAAAGCAAGAATCAAAAAGGATAGAATGAGTATAGAAAGTTGAATCTGACCCGAAAAAAAGGAAATAATGCCTAAAAGAATTCCTATCACTAAATATTTGGCATCAGAATCAGAAAAAAACTTCATGAAACCAAATCCTTTAAAAAAGCGAGAATCAAGCTATTTTTGGTGAAAGCTTTGAGTGGAATGCGACTATGAGATAGCAACCACAAGAAAACCAAGAGAACAAAGATGCTCAAGACTTCACTGCGGTTGTATCCTTCGCCAAAAGCCATCCGCATACTCGCATATATGCTCAGATAAGCAAAAAGAATAAAAGCAAAGGGTCGAAGACTGTACCTCGAAATTTCATGAATAATATTTTGACTTTTACGATGGAAGTAAGTATTTCTAAAAGCTTCCTGAAGGGTAAGAGCAAAAAAACGGGTGAATGAAAAAAATAACCTGGCAAAACCATCCAATAGCAGGCTATGCTGAAAAAAGGAATCCATAAAACAATGCTGCTGCTGGAAGTAGCGGATAAAAGAACTTTGCTGAATAACAGGCTCAATAAAAGACAGAACACGTTTTAAACCTTGTGCAACAATACTATGCTCCATAATGGTATGCAAGGTGGTTAAATATCGGTGGTGGAGCTTGTAGGGTAAGGAGTGCTCAAGGATGGTGCTTATGAAGGGGTCTCTCACTGATCTTCCTCGCTTGCTTCCTCTTGATCTGCAGGGGGGGTTTCGGAGGGTAGAGGCTGTCCGAGAAACTCATGCTGGATAATGCTCTCAAGCTCTTCTTCCTGGACTACCACGTAGGAAAGACCATCGACATAATCGCCATATCCTGGAAAAGAAATAACTTTCAGTTGGGTTTCGGGGTCGAGATCTTTGAACATAATTCCCAGTTTGAGCATTTCAGAAGTATCCATATTGGTTTCGAATTTTCGAGCAATCGCATTCACGATATGGTTTACACGAAGAATGCTTCGATTCTCAGCCACTTTCTTGGCAAGAGCTTTAACAAAATTCATTTGCCGTGAAATGCGACCATAGACTACTCCCTGGCTATCTCGGGCAAAATCCCCCTGAGCATCCCAACGGAAGCGAACATACTGAAGTGCTTTGTCTCCATCAAGCTCTTGATCACCTTCCTTAAGGTTGATGAGAGTGTTGTCGGTGGGATCATGATAGTACATATCCTTTTCGACATGAAGTCTTACTCCTCCGACAATATTGACTACCTCCTCAAAGGCAGTAAAATCCATCAGAGCATATAGCTTGATCGGTACTTTCAAGAGATTTTCTGCTGTTCGAAGAGTAAGAGGCAAGCCTCCATCAGAAAAATAGTCAGGATTGATGGTGGAGTTGATTTTGTCGTAAGTGTCATGGTTGGGAACATATACCCGGGTATCTCGAGGGATCGACATCACGCGAATGATTTTTTCCTTGAGGTCGATATTAGCGAGGATGATAGTATCACTTCGTATCCCCATATACATACCATCCCGGCTATCACAACCCAGAAGGAGAACATTGATTCTTCCCGACCAGTTGATTTTGTAATCTTTGCGTATGCCTTGGATATCTTTGTCTTTAGAGGGCTGTATCTCACGTACCAAGCGCCAGATGTACCAGGCTGACGCAGAGCATATAGTGAAAATTACAAGAAAAACAATCCAAAGAAAAACCGATAGTTTTTTGTTATTCTTCTTTTTTTTGTTCATCTTCCCATCACTTCCTTCAGCTCTTTTCGGTCAAGCAAGAAAATCACAAGCGCATAAACCAAGACACCAAGTAAAACCAGAACTCCAACCTCCAAGACCTGATATCGTCTTAGGGTCAAGTTTAAAGTTTTTTCCAGATATGCGCAAGATATATATAATACTCCAAACATGACAAGAGAAGCCAATACAGTACTCTTGATAGTTTGAAGCAGCGTCATAAACCGAATGCACTGGAATTTTTTGCGCATAATCCACCATAAAATGACCACATTGACATAAGCTGCAATAGCTGAACCCATGGCAAGCCCCTGATATTGAAACACTCTAACTAAAAAGATGTCCACTGTAAAAAGAACAGCGATGGTGACTAATGCGGCATAAACTGGAGTTTTAGTATCTCGGTTGGAGTAAAATATCTTCACCAGAACTGCGGTAATGGACCAGGGAACCAGGGCTAGCGAATATATCGTAAGAGCCCGAGAAGTCATAAGAGTAGAATCAGGAGTAAAAACCCCATGCTCAAACAGCAAACGTGTAATAGGCAAAGAGCAGGCCAAAAGACCAAAGGTGGCAGGCATTATGATAAATAAAACAAGCTTTAGAGCCCAGTGTAAGTTTTTTGAAAGGGCAATACGATCATTACATATGACATTTTCCGATAAACAGGGAAATACTACCGAAGATACCGCAAGAGCAAAAATCCCGATAGGGAATTGAGAAACCTTAAAAGAATAGCCAAGAGCCGAAATCATACCCTCAGGAAGGGAAGAGCCAAAGAAACGTTCAATAAAGGGAGCAAGGTAGTTGACTCCTGATCCAAGCAACACCGGAAGTATAAGCACATACACCTCGGAAATAGCAGGATGAAAAATCCTTGGTGTCCAGCGGTAGGATAAGCGATGCTTTATAATCCAGAAATACTGAATCATCAGCTGTCCTGTCGAACCGAGAACTAGTGCCCAGGCAGCGCTTTGAATTCCAAGACTTGGAGCAAAAAATATAATAAATCCCATAGTTAAGGCATTAAATACAATGCCACCAAGAGTGGGTATTCCAAACATTTTCATCGAATTAAGAATACCAGTAACAATGGCAGCAAGGCCTAAAAAGAAAATAGAAGGAAGTGAAGTTCGAAAAATCATCACTGCAGTATCAAAGCGATAGGGATCAAAAAAAGGTGCTTGTATTCGAATCAGAAAGGGAGCAAACACATAAAAAAACAATAAGACTCCGATCATCAGAAGGGTAAACTGATTGATCAGGACGGAGATAATTTCCTGAAGCTGATTATGCTCACGATTGCAAATATAACGGGTAAAAAGTGGAATAAAGACTGCACTGAAGACGCCAGCTACCAATAGATTCGAAAAAGTAATCGGAAGATAGGAACCTATCTCAAAGGCATCCTTACCCGCACTTGTACCAAAGCGTGAAGCCATGACCATTTCCCGTCCGAATCCAAGAAAGCGGCTCAGCATTACCCCGAGAGTTACAATACCTGCATTGCGAAATAGAGCTTTGATATCCATGGAATAGGTTTAGGGTTGGGTGGTAGCAGTAGTTTCTGAATCTTGTTCAGGAACTGTATCTGGAGTTTCAAGAATAGCTTCGATCGATAAAACCAGGATAGTATATTTGCTGCGAGCAGTTTCAATGAAACCAGTAGCACCTGTTTTTATGGTTTGATTGCCATAACGGATCACTGCACTGCCCTTGGGAACACGAATCTGCAAGGTGAATACCGCATCCTTAAGCTTGGGTTGTGTGCGTGAAACCAGCACTCCTTCAGGAGTAGTAACATAAACTGAGGTGGGTGAAATCTGGGGTTCATCGATAATGACTCCAAAATAAGAACCTTGGGGAGTGGTGATGATGTCATCCTTTTTAATGGACTGAGCAATGGTTTCCTCCAGATTGGGAGCTTTGACTTTGATGAGATATTGGTCGTATTCTTTGACTGAAGTATATCGATCTACCACCTTGACTCCCACCCAGACTAAAAGCAGGCACAAAATAACCAACAATATTGCGTCTAAAAGATTGATTTTTGAAAACAATCTTCCTTCCTTGTCTATGATAGTCATCGATTAATCCTCCCTACGTGTTATATGAGCACCACATGCAGCCAATTTGGACTCAAGATTTTCATATCCACGGTCTATGGTTTCGATTCCACTGATTTCGCTTTCTCCGTCGGCAGAAAGAGCAGCAAGCACCAGAGAAGCTCCAGCTCTAAGATTTTGGGATTCTACCCTGGCGCCACTCAGCTGGTTTACTCCAAAAACTGTTGCCATTCGTTCGTTGAAAACAATGTTGGCACCCATTCGATTTAACTCGCTTGCCACCTGAAACCGATTTTCAAACACTGATTCCACGATAACGCTCATGCCATCTGCTACTGCAGCCAGAGCAAGCATGGGAGACTGTACGTCAGTTGGAAAGCCAGGAAAAGGCATGGTTTTAATTTTGAAAGCATCAGGTTTGCGATCCATCTTCACTTGAACTTTGTCTTGATTGATGATTTGAATATCAGCTCCTGTTTCCCTTAATTTAAAGATAACAGAGGAAAAATCATTCACACTCACATTCTCAATCAGCAGATCACCCTTGCTGATAACAGCAGCAATCATGAAAGTTGAGGCTTGAATTCTGTCAGGCATAATCCGATGAGATACTGCCTTGAGAGCTTCCACCCCAACTATGCGCAAAGTTTTGGATCCTATGCCATAGATTTTTGCTCCACATTTGTTGAGAAAGTTGACTAAATCGGCAATTTCGGGCTCCTGGGCTGCGTTTTCTATGACAGTGTTGCCATCGGCTAGACAGGAAGCGAGAATAAGGTTGGCTGTTGCTCCAAAACTGGGGTAGTCAAAATAGATATGAGAAGCAGTGAGTTTTTTAGCTTCAAGATGTACTACTCCCTTTACATTCGAGGATTCTGCTCCCAACTGTTGCAAGCCATGTAAATGCAGATCAATGGGGCGGCTACCAATTTGACAGCCTCCAAGAGAAGGAAGAGAAACTTTGCCTGTTCTGGCAAGGAGGGCTCCAAGAAGGGTTTGAGATCCTCTGATTTTTTCAATTCCCGAATCATCCACTTCACCAGTATGTATATCACGAGCATCAATATCGTATATATTTTCATCAATTTGATTGACCACAGCACCTGTTCGACTGATAAGTTGAAAAAAAGTATCAATATCACGAAGTTTGGGTAGATTGCTTAAACGGGTAATACCGTTGATCATTAATGCGGCAGAAAGAATGGGCATGGCTGAATTTTTGGAACCACCCACACTGATGCTTCCGTATAAGGGGTAGCCACCTTCAACGAGATAACTGTTCATGCTCGAAATTCTTCGCTTTCCTGGTTCCAGCTTGAAACTGGCAAACCAAGTTGATGCCGAACAAAGCGCACAATTCTCTGGGATGCCTTACCATCCCCAAAAGGATTGGCTATGCTCTGCATGGAGGAATAAAGTTGATGATTTTGTATCAGGTTTTTGAGGGCGTCATATACCTGGCTGTAGTTGGTGCCTGCTAATTGGACTATTCCTGACTGGATGCCTTCTGGGCGCTCAGTAACCTTCCGTGTCAATAAGACTGGTTTACCAAGACTTGGAGCTTCCTCTTGAATGCCTCCCGAGTCAGATATGATAAGATAAGAGGACTTCATCGCCTGAACAAAGTGATAATAGTCAAGAGCCTCAATCAGATGTACTCGGGGAAGATCATGAAATACTTTTTGAACCAGCTCTCTGACGATAGGATTTTTATGCACAGGAAACAAAAGCTGAGTGTTTGGAAATGCCAGTAAAATATCTCGGACTGCCTCGGATACTTGAAGCATAGGCTCACCCCAGGACTCACGACGATGCATCGTCATCAGAATGGTTTTTAGCGAGGGATCCATAGTAGGCAAGGGGCTTTGAGCAGGAATAGAAGTTTGTTTGTTGAGTACCATTTGCAAGGCATCAACTACCGTATTACCCGTAACCATTACTTGTTTACCAGAGATAGCTTCTTTTTGAAGATTTTGACTCGCCAGGTAGGTGGGAGGGAAAAAATAAGTACACAAAGCATCCGCTAACTTTCGGTTCATCTCTTCCGGGAAAGGATTTTGCATGTCTCCGGATCGAAGACCTGCTTCAACATGAGCAACGGGAATTCCCTGATAAAAAGATGCCAGGGCACAGGCAAAGGTAGTGCTGGTATCGCCATGGACAAGCACCATGGAGGGTTTTTCCTGAAGGAGCAATTCAGAGAATCTTTCTAAAACAGACTGGGTAATAAAGCTCAGAGTCTGTCTGGGAGCCATAATATTAAAATCATAATGACATGGAAGCTTGAAAAGCTCCATTACTTGATCAAGCATCTCTCTATGTTGAGCAGTAAGTATGACTTTAGTTTCTATGTCAGGATCTGATAAAAAAGCATGTACCACTGGAGCCATTTTAATAGCTTCAGGGCGTGTTCCAAAGCATATAAAAACACTGGGTTTGCTCATCGCATTAACATCAAATAGGGCACCAGGCAAAGCAGAAGTGTGATGGAATAGAAAAAGAAAGCTATCCTTCGTTGCCCCCATCCCTTTCTATGGAGTTGATAATGAATATTTTCCAAGTCTGCTTCATAAACCTTTTTACGCTTTTTCATCCGAATCACTATTGAAAAAAAGATATCAAAGATGGGTACTCCTAAAGCAATAAATGAAGCTATTAATATAACGCTGGTGGTTGTTTTTAGGCCACTCCAGATGGAAATCATGGCAATAAGATAGCCTAATAAATGAGCTCCGCTATCACCTAAAAAAATCTTGGCGGGATGAAAGTTGTATTTAAGAAAAACCAAACAAACTCCTACCAAAGCCATACCAAAAATAGCAGCAATCGGCATCATGCGTGAAATAGACAAAAAAACTATTCCCAAACTAGCAATGCCTGCTATTCCCGAAGCAAGGCCATCCATTCCATCAATAAGATTCAGGGCGTTCATAAAGCCTACTGCCCATAAAATAGTGAAAGGAACTCCGAGCCATCCTATGGCAATATAGTTGTTGGAAAAAACATTAGAGAGAAAATAGACCCTGACACCAAAAAAAACGGGTATACTCGCCGCAACGATTTGAGCTAAAAGTTTTACAGCAGGACGCAGATTGCTTCGATCATCCACCAGCATCACTACAAAGACCAAAACTGAGCCCAGAAATATACCGATGATTTGTTGGCTCAAACCAATGCTGAGAAAAATAGCCAACCAAAAACTAAGGAATATAGCGATGCCACCACTTCTTGGAGTAGTTTTGCAATGAATCTTGACACGTTGCTCTGGTTTTTCTTGATCAGAAGAGTCTTTGCAGGGAGCATGATCAACAATGCCATAACGGAAACCTAATTTTATAGCTAAGGGCACCATAAATGCCATAGCCATCACGGCATAAAAAAATGAAAAAAAATATAATGGCATAATCCGCTTATTTTACCTGCTCAGGCAAGCTAGACTCCAAATTATTTTTTACTTGTTGATAGCTGGCCAAATATGAAAACTTTTCATAACGTTTTTGGAGAAGATCTTCGTCCCATGAGCTTGTTCTGAGCCCAGACAACCAGGCCTGGATATGGTCTTTAACTTGTGAAATCATTTCTCGATGGTCGCGGTGGGCTCCTCCAACAGGTTCTGGTATGATACCATCGATGAGGTGATGAGCCCAGAGGTCCTGGGCAGTAAGTTTTAATTTTTCTGCTGCAAGGGAGGCTTTTGAAGCATCCCTCCAAAGTATGGAGGCGCAACCTTCTGGCGAGATCACTGAGTAGATGGAGTGCTCGAGCATGAGAATACGATCACCTACCCCGATTCCCAGAGCTCCTCCCGATCCACCCTCGCCTGTAACCATGGCAAGGATAGGTACGCGAAGTGAAAACATTTCTCTAAGGTTGACGGCAATGGCTTCGGACTGACCATGCTCTTCGGCCTCGATACCAGGATAAGCTCCCGAGGTATCAATCAAACAAACAATGGGTACTCGAAATTTTTCAGCCAATCGCATTAAACGGAGAGCTTTTCGATATCCTTCAGGGTTGGCCATCCCAAAATTGCAGGCGATATTTTCTTTGGTGTTTTTGCCTTTGTGATGTCCTATCAACATGATGATGTTGTTTTCGTCAATATGTCCCATAGCACCGAAGATTGCTGGATCTTCACGAAACAATCTGTCTCCACAAAAATAAAGGTAGTCAGGAATCAATGCTTTGACATAATCGATCAAGTGAGGACGTTCGGGATGTCTGGCAACCATGACCTTCTCCCAGCGATTCAAGTTTGAAAAAATGGTCTGTAATTCACTTTTGAGCTCCTCTTTTAAGAGCTCAATCGAACTTGCAAGATCAATATTTTTTTCCAGACTTTCTTTTTCAAGATCGTTGATGCGTTGCTGAAGCTCAGCTATCGGCTTTTCGAACGACAAAAGGTTTTTCATTGCTTAAACCCCCCTGGCTAAATCGTGACCTTCAGCATAAAACGATAAAATGCGACCAATAACTCGCTTCATGAATTTTCTTTCCACAATCTTATCAATCTGACCATGTTCCATGAGAAATTCTGCAGTTTGGAAGCGAGGGGGAAGTTTTTGACGAGTGGTTTGCTCAATTACTCGAGCACCAGCAAAACCTATAAGGGCTTGGGGCTCGGAGAGGATTATATCACCAAGAAAAGCAAAGCTTGCACTCACACCCCCGGTAGTGGGATGAGTCAGAAGAGAGAGATATAAGCCATGTTCTTTTTGGTATCGACCAATAGCCCCGGCAGTTCGGGCCATTTGTATCAGAGAAAACATTCCTTCTTGCATTCTTGCTCCCCCTGATGCAGATACTATCAAAAGGGGCAAGCTTTCTTGAAGGGCTTTTTCAGCTAAACGCACAATTTTTTCGCCTACCACCACTCCCATACTTCCACCGATAAATTGAAAATCCATGACTCCAAAAGCTATAGCTTGGGATTCAATTTGGGCGGTACCCACTTGTATCGCTTCAGTAAAGCTGGCTTTTTTGGCAGCTTTGCTGATCCTGTCGGCATAAGAATCCTGGTCAGAAAACTCCAGGATATCCAAGGCGCACATATCTTCCATGATAGGGTGGAAGGAGTTTTCGTCCAGAAGCAGCTCTATCCACTCCAAAGCACTTAGACGAAAATGGTAGCTGCACTTGGGGCAAACCTGGAGATTTTCTTTGAGATGTTTTATGTAGAGTAGTGATCTGCAGGAGGGACACTTGATCCAATCTTTGGCTTCTGCTTCAAGAGTAGGGGAGGAACTTACAATTTTGGGAGTATTATTGGTATTTTTAAATGATATCATGTGGCCCTCTTCATAAGGATGGAATAGTTGTGTCCTCCGAAGCCAAAGGAATTGGATAAACCATAGTTTACTTGACGTTCGATCATAAGATGGGGAGTATAGTTCAAGTCGCATTCCGGATCAGGATTGCATAGATTAATAGTGGGGTGGATTTTTGCACTTTGAAGAGTAAGAGCCATGATAGCGGCCTCAACTCCTCCAGCTGCACCCAGAAGGTGTCCCATCATCGACTTGGTGGAATGAATGGATATCTGACTGGCATGTTCACCGAAGTATTTTTTAATGGCTGCACTTTCGGTAGCATCATTCGCCTTGGTAGAAGTGCCATGAGCATTGATATAATCTACTTCTTGAGGTGCTATTCCCGCATCTTCAATTGCATTTTTCATGCAACTGAAAGCGCCTTCAGCTGAGGGATCGGGTAAGGTGATATGGTAAGCGTCGCAAGAAGCACCATATCCAACCATTTCAGCAATAATAGGAGCGGAACGACGAATCGCATGATCCCACTCCTCAAGAACCACTACTCCAGCTCCTTCAGCCATGACAAAACCATCTCTTTCAGCATCAAAGGGACGTGAGGCTTTCTGTGGTTCATCGTTTCGCTTGGAAAGGGCTTTCATTACTGAAAAACCAGCCAAGGCAATGGGAACGATGCAAGCTTCAGCTCCGCCTGCAATGAAAACATCTTCGTATCCCATCTGTATTCTTCGGAAGGCTTCTCCGATGGCGTTAGTGCCTGATGCGCAGGCAGAACAGGGGTCAGAAGTATAGCCCTTGGCTTTGAGTAAAATCGCACTCTGTGCTGAAGCCATATTTCCAATCATGCGAGGAATGAAAAAAGGACTTACGCGAGAAGGACCTTTTTCGAGCAAATTAGCTATTTCGTCAGAAAAGGATTTGATCCCTCCGATGCCCGTACCAATAATTATTCCAAAACGCTCAGACTGGGGAGGATGTTTGTCAAGAGAAGAATCCTCAAAAGCTTGAACAGCAGACGCCAAAGCCATATGACAAAAGCGATCCATACGGGATATTTCGCGGGGATTGATGAAGTCTTTGGCATCAAAATCTTTGCATTCTCCAGCAATTTTAACAGAATACTCAGTGGTATCAAAACAGCTTATGGGGCCTATACCAGAAGAACCCTTTAACAACAAAGGGAAAACCTTTTCTTTGCCCACTCCCAAGGGAGTGACCATGCCAATTCCCGTAACTGCAACCCGTCTTTTCATGGCTAAAATTATTTCACGTTAGCTTTGATGTATTCGACCATAGCACTTACTGAAAGGAGCTTGGAAGCTTCTTCATCAGGTATCTCAAGACCATATTCTTCTTCAAGTGCCATTGTGATATCAACTAATCCGAGAGAGTCTGCTCCCAAATCGTTTATAAAATGGGATTCCATTTTAATTTCATCTTCACCAATGCCTAATTTGTCGGCAATCACTGGTTTTACTTTTTCAAAAATGTCTTTTTCGTTCATCTTTTCCTCCACTTGCAAAAATTTAAAATTATAAGGTCAGCCCTCCGTCCACCACAATTACTTGTCCTGTGATGTAACTGGCCTGGTCAGAGGCAAGAAAAAGCACTGCATTCATAATATCTTCCGGGGAACCTTCTCGTTTAATTAAGACTCGTTGGATGAAACTTTGTCGTATAGCATCTGGAAGAACAGTGGTCATGGCAGTGCTGATATATCCTGGAGCAACACAATTGACAGTGATGTTGCGTGCTCCAAACTCTTTTGCCATAGATTTGGTGAAAGAAATTATACCTCCTTTGGATGCGGCATAATTACTTTGCCCAGCATTTCCCTGGAGACCCATCACCGAGGAAATATTGACGATACGTCCATAGCGTTTGGACATCATTTCTTTGGATACTCTTCGAGAACAACGAAAGGTGCCTCCGAGATTGATGTCTATCACAGACTGCCATTCCTCGTCGCTCATCTTGATCAAAAGCTTGTCTTTGGTGATACCTGCGTTGTTGATCAAGATATCAATGGAGCCCCAGGACTTGATCATGGTTTCGACCATTTGATCAACTTCTTCGCCCGATCGCACATCAGCCTGAACCATCAAAGCTGAAACACCTTCCGCCTGGATTTGTTCAACAGTGTCTTCTGCTGCTGATCGCTCTGCTTCAAAGGGATAATTAACCAAAACATTGGCTCCGGATCGGGCAAAACCGAGAGCAATTTCTTTGCCGATACCTCGCTGAGCGCCAGTAATTAGTACATTTTTACCGTTAAAATCAAGCTTCATCCAGGCCACCTCACTAATGCTGCAGAATAGGTCAATCCTGCTCCAAATACTACCATGATGATCAAATCATCTTTTTTAAGCTTGCCCAGTCTGGCATATTCGTGTATCGTCATAGGCACAGTAGCAGAAGAAGTATTGCCAAAGTGGTCGATGGTGAGCATGTTTTGATCTTGGTGGATATTCAGACGCTCAGAGGCAGCTTCAACAATACGTATATTTGCTTGGTGAAAAGCATACCAGGCAATATCAGTACTTTTGAGGTGATTGCGTTGAAGAAGCTCGGTGATGAGCACCTCGCTGATTCGAACTGCAAATTTGAAGATTTCTTTGCCATTCATCTTGAGATAATGATCCCGAGACTGGATGTTTTCGATACTGGCTGGATTTTTGGAACCCCCTGCAGGCATGGAGAGTTTATCGGTTCCGCTGGGGTCGGTTCCGCTGATGAAGTCGAGAATAAATTCGTTGCCGTCTTCTTGTTTTTCTAGAACAAAAGCTCCAGCTCCATCCCCAAAGAGAAAGCAGGTAGAGCGGTCGGTATAGTCGGTGAAACGGGTAATGGTGTCAGCCCCCAATACCAGTGCATTTCGATAAGTTCCATTGCGTAAAAATTGTTCAGCAGTGGAAAGCGCATATAAAAAACCAGAACAACCCGCTTGCACATCAAAAGCCATCGGATGAGGAGCTTGCAACTTTTGAGCCAAAAGACAGGCTGTGGATGGAAAAAACATGTCTGGGGAAGAGGTGCCTACGATGATTAAATCGAGATCGCTAGCTTTGAGCTTGGCTTGTTCGAGGGCTTCCTTGGAAGCTTCGAAAGCCAGGTCTGAGGTGGCTTGATCGGGAGAGGCAACATGACGAAAGTGGATGCCACTACGGGTAACAATCCATTCATCGCTGGTGTCAATAATCTTTTCAAAATCCTGGTTGGAGAGGAGCTTGGAAGGAGCATAGGCCCCAATGCCTTTTAATGCGATGATACTCATGGGGTGGTCCATCCTGCGGGAGCTGGCGCAAGCATAACTTGAATCTTGCCTTTCATGACTGTTTGAGTTTCAACTTCGACGGAAACCTCAAAAAAGTACACTCCCATTTTTTTGTTTATCCATTCGCTGTGGATAGTCATAACTTCTCCTGGTAGTACCATTTTTCGAAAACGAACCTGCTCTATTCCCGCAAACAAACCCAGTCGGTTTTTCATGACTTCCTGATCTTCGACAAAATGCAATAAGATACCTGAAGCTTGTGCGCTGGCTTCGACGGTCATTACTCCGGGAAACACGGGATAGCCTGGAAAGTGGCCTTGAAAAACAGGCTCTGCATGAGATACCAGCTTTTTGCAAGTTATTTTGGGGATTTCAATTTGTTCTATGCTGTCAATGAGTAGGAAGGGATAGCGATGGGGAAGATAGGAACAAATTGGAGCAATTTGGTCTTTACTTACGCTCATGGCTGTTTGTTTTTGTTGTTCTTTTCGTGGAGAGATTGTTTGGCGCTTTGAATGAGATTGGTGTAATAATTGCCAATAGGTATGGTTTGACCCCGTTCTGTAGCAATTTTTACGCTCTCTGTCATTAAGCTGAGTGCCAAGAGGTATTTGTTAGGTTCGTATTCTTGTAATAGCTGATCTATGGAAACTGGTTTTTCATTCTTCAATGCATAGCCTCCCCTTTAAAATCATTAATATCTGGTTCACAGCCCGATCTATATCATCATTAATAATGGTATAATCATACTCATCTTGACGCAACAATTCAAGACGTGCAGTTTCCAATCGCCTTTCAATCTCGCTTGGAGTCTCTGATCCCCTTTTGTTGAGTCGATGCAATAATTCATCAAAACTTGGGGGAAGGATAAAAAAAGTAATGCACCGCTTTCCAAAGAGTTCTTTGACCCTGCATCCCCCTTGAATATCAATTTCAAGCAAAACATGACTAGATACCAATTGAGAGTTCACGGCTTCCAGAGGAGTGCCATAGTAATTTCCATGAACCATGGCCCACTCAAGAAACTGGTTTTTCTTTATTTTTTCAAGAAATTGCTCCTTGCTGATAAAATAGTAATCCAATCCATCCATTTCACCCTTTCTTGCTTTTCGTGTGGTGGCGGATAGGGAAAGTTTGATTTCCGGATTAGCTTTGAGTAATGCTTGGGATATTGTTGCTTTCCCTACTCCTGAGGGTCCAGAGATCACTATAAGGCTGGTTTTTTTTGGGCAGGTGTTTAGTTGATCTTCCATACCAATTTCCTGAGCTCAGACATAAGTAAAACAAAAACTGCCACCAGGAAAACTTCGATCCATTGAGGAGCATTAAGTGGGACTGACTCAAAGAGTAGTCTGGCTAAAGGGCCATACATCGCTAATAGTAAAAATAAAAAGGAAAGGGCTTGAGCTCCAATCATACTCAGATTGGAAAACACACCCATCCGAATCAGTAGATCATTTTGAGATCTGGCTGAAAGAGCTCTTAGAAGCTCAATAAGCACCAAACCTGCAAAACAAACGGTAATTGCTTCGAGCAAACCGTGAGAAAGATGTCGAACAAAGATAAATAGAGCACCCGAACCTATAAACAAAGCTTGAAAAAGAATTCCCCCAAAAAAGGAGGGGTTCATGATATCACTTTGCTTTTTTTGCCGTGGTTTCATCACATTTCTTTCCGCACGTTCCAAACCAAGGGCTAAGGCTGGAAAACTATCCGTAATCAGGTTTAACCAAAGCAGATGAAGGGGGCTTAGGGGCATGGGAAGAGAAAGCATGAGCGCGCCAAGGACAAGAAGAATTTCACCAAAATTGCAGGAAAGGAGGAAAAAGATAGTTTTTTTGATATTGTCATATATTTTCCGACCCTCTTCGATAGCATTTACAATGGTGGCAAAGTTGTCATCCAACAAGACCAACTCGGAAACTTCCCGAGCCAAATCGGTACCACGGATACCCATTGCTACTCCAATATCTGCTTTCCTCAACGCTGGGGCATCATTTACGCCATCCCCCGTCATAGCAACGATTTCTCCTGAATCTTTAAGCAAAGAAACCACTCGGTATTTATCTTCTGGGGTAATTCGAGCAAACACTGCATCTGTTTTTAAGAGGTCTTTGAGTTGATCATCGTTCATGGCTTCCATCTCGAAATGATTATATACTTTGCCCTGTTCCGAAATCATGTTGAGCTCTCGGGCATAAGCAGCAGCAGTGTCAATGTGATCTCCAGTTAGCATGATAACTCGAATTCCTGCCAAACGGCATTTTTCAATAGCTTTGGGGACTTCAGCTCGAATCGGATCTCTCATTGCGAGCAAGCCAAGCATGCATAAATTTTCTTCGGTCCACTCGTCTTTATTGGGAGTAACTTTGAGCGTAGCTGCCAACAAGCGAAAACCTTTTTGAGCCAGTTCTTTGACTTTTTTATCCAGGGTAGATCGAAGATCAGGGGTGAATGGAATCATTTTGTCTCCCTGGAAAACACTTGAGCACTGATCAGCAATATTTTCATAAGCCCCTTTAACAGCAACGAAAACAGTCTGATCTATCTGATGAACAGTAAGCATTCTTTTTCGAACCGAATCAAAAGGGATTTCATGCAAACGCTTAAATCTGATATCATGATAGTTTTGATCCAAATCCCAAGCAAAATCGAGGAGCGCCAGCTCAGTCGGATCACCCATGCGCCGTTCAGCTTCAATACGGGAATCATTGTTAAAATAAAACACTCTTCTCAGCCATTGGGCAGCAACAGAAAACTCGGGATATTCCTGGGGATCGTGCCATTCCTGTTCCATGGTGATCATAGCAGTAGCACGCATTTTGTTTTCGGTGATGGTTCCAGTTTTGTCGGTACAGATAACTGTGGTGGAACCAAGGGTTTCAACCGAAGAAAGTTTTCGGGTTACCGCATTTTTCTTGCTCATGCGATGCACACCAGAAGAAAGGACGATGGTGGTGACTGCAGGAAGACTTTCAGGAATAGCTGCTACAGCAAGCGATATTGCAAAGATAAAGCTCGCACGAAGAGAACTAATATTGAGTCCCGAACGGAAAAAATACATCACAAAAATCACAGCACAAAGCAAACCAAGAAGCAGGCTCAAACGCTTCGAAAACAACTCCATCTTTTCTTCGAGAGGCGTTTTTTCTTGCTTGACTTGTTGAGTTAAGGCAGCTATTTTGCCTAATTCAGTGTTTAGTCCAGTGCGAAGCACCAAAGCTGTTGCTCTGCCGTTTAAGACAATGGTGCCCATAAAACCAAGATTGTGCATATCCCCCAAACTCGCTTGATCAAGTTTTATGGGGTTCGAGCACTTCATGATGGACATCGATTCACCAGTCAGCATGGACTCGTCAACCTGAAAAGACACAGTATCAAAAAGCCTTACATCTGCTGGGATTTTATCGCCGCATTCAATGCTAATGATATCACCAGGCACCAGTTTGGCATATGCAATTTCTTTGAGTGAGCCCTCCCGAAAAACTCGAGAAGTTTGGGTTAACATTTTTTTTAGGGCTTTGACAGATTGATCAGCGCGATATTCCTGTACAAAACCAAGGATAGCATTGAGTATTACTACCAGCAAAATTGCTAAAGCTTCTATCCAATCTCCAAAAGCAAACGAACTCAAAGCTGCAAATAGGAGAATAATGATTAAAAGACTTTTAAATTGAGCAAGCAGTATCTCCCAGGGAGTTTTTAGTTTTTCTTCTGTAATTTGGTTGGGACCATATTGAAGAAGTCGTCTTTCTGCCTCCTTTTCGCTCAAACCATTCACTTTGTCGGTGTTTAAATCTGCGGCAATTTCATCGATAGAGGTACTAATCCAGTGGGTAAGACTCATCGTGTTTCGCCCCTTTTACTGACCTTTTTGAAGTATAAAATTCAATACGCCTTCGAGATAGACATCCGAAGTTGTGGGGGATGTTTCAGGTAAATCCTTGAACAGAATATCTGGATCAATGCCATTGCGATTGATATCTCTTCCGGCAGGAGTAAGGTATTTTTGAATAGTGAGTTTGATTGCAGATCCTTGTAAAGGAACGGGAAAGATCTTTTGAATCGAAGCCTTACCATAAGTTTTTTCTCCAATGAGAGTTCCTACTTTCAAATCCTGTATAGCTCCGGCAAGCACTTCAGCAGCAGAAGCTGAGTTTCGATTTACTAAGACAAACAAGGGGATCTGAATAGGAGTGCTTTGTCCGATTCGAACTTCACTCAAGACCTTGTCTCTTCCACGAGTTTGAAGTAGCACAGAATTAGAAGGCAATAAGGCTTCGGCAACATGGATGGTTTCGTCCAATACGCCTCCACTATTGTCTCTCAAATCCAGGATAAGGGCTTTGGGTTTTTTGGATAGTAATGGTTTGATGATCTCGTGAAAGTGTTTGGCAGAACCAAAGTTAAACGATACGATACGAATGTAGGCTATGTCACCCTCAAACCAGCGACTTTCCACCGTTTCAATGACGACATGATCCCGCATCAGGGAAAACTCTTTTTCGACTTCGCCCTCTTTGACAGTGATCTTGACCCAGGTTCCGACCGGGCCACGTATTAACTGGGCAGCTTTTTCCAAACCCTGCTGGAAGACCACTTGATCTCCTACACGAATGATTTCCATCAAAGGTATGATTCCCCCTTTTTCTGCGGGAGAGCCTGGGAAAACCTTCATAATCACAAGGCGTCCTTCTTGCTCAGATATCAAGACACCTATCCCTACATACTTTTCAGAAAGTTGAGCTTCAAAAGCCTGGTATTCTTCTTTTGTAAAATACATGCTGAAGGGATCACCCGTGCCATACACAATACCTCTTGCGAGCATCTCATCAGTATAGGGATCGATATATTCATTTTGAACCACTTGCATGACATAACGACTCAAAGGGCTTGCTAATAATTTTTGTTGATGGGTTGCAAGGGTATATCCTCCAAAAAAAGAGGCAACAACTAAGACGCCCGTAATGCTTGCGACCAACCACGATATTTTTTTCATTCTTCCAGTTCCTGCTTCCTACTATTGCACAATTTTAAAAACCATAAAATATAACTATATCCATTACTCAAAAGGGATTCAAATCAAAGCAAAAGATTAGTTTAGGGTAGATATGAGGCAGGATTGACAGGATCGCCATTTTTCCTGATCTCAAAATGCAAATGGGGTCCGGTAGTCCAACCTGTCATGCCTACATAACCCAACACTTCGCCTTGCTCAAGATCTTGATCTTTGTCAACTGGTAAGCTGTTCAAATGGGCATACAAGGTGGTATGGATCTGATCATGTTGCACAATGACCGTGTTTCCATAGCCCCCCAACCATCCTGAAAAAGCCACCACACCTCTTGCTGCTGTAACAATAGGAGAACCTAGGGGGGCATCGATATCGATTCCAGTGTGCATTCGGTTGACTCCAAAGATGGGGTGCATGCGCATTCCAAAAGGCGAGGAAACATATCCTGCCAAAGGCCAGATCACTGGTCCCATGGGGGTCATGGAAACCTTCTGGCGTAGGATTTCTTCTGCGCGAAGTCGTATTACTTCTCGAATCTGTGCGTCAATTGCATCGTATTGACGGAGGTCTTGCTCTCTTTCAGCAGCAGTCATTTGCTTCCGATGAGTGATTTCATTAATTTGTGTTTCCTTGTCTTTTGCAAGCAAGGTGAGTTCTTCTTCTTTCTTTTCTTTTTCGGATTTTTTCTGATAAAGGTTTTCTTGTAAGACAATTTCTTTAAGTTTGTTGTCTTCCAATTGAGCTTTTTCTTGTTTGAGCTTGATAAAATAATGCTTATCAGCCTCAAACAAATATTGCAGAAAAAGACTGTTGTCGATAATCTCGTTGATGGATTTGGAAGAAAGAAGGTAGGCGGTATAGTTTAGCATATAGTTTTTGTAGAGGGTTACGATCAATTCATTGGATCGCTTTTCTTTTTCCTCAATCGAAGATCGCAGAATTTGGCTCTCTTCCAAACTTCGCACATATTGCACTCGTAATAATTCTTCTTCAAGTTTCATTAGTTCGATTTCCTGCCCGGTTTGTTGCAATGTTACTTCGAGTTGGTTCAGCTCTTCGGATAGAGTGTTTTCGCTGTAGGTAAGCTCTTTGATGAGTTGGTTGTCACGAGCTATCTTTGACTCCAAATCTCCCTTTTTCTTTTCTAATTCTTTTTTTTGACGATCCAATTCTGCGATTTTGTCAACGGAATGAACTTTGGGAAAAAGTTGGGGACAGAAGCTCAAGCTTAGCAGTAAAAGCAAACATAAGACAATCTTCAACTTCATTTCAGATACCTTCGCACCGATTGGGCAGCGGAAATCATTCCTGTTAACACCCCCACCACCAGAGTCAAAGCAATAATCTGACCCAGGATATTAAACTGATCGAGAGGGATGGGATCAAAGGCCACAAAGGCATGATAAAAATTGTCGATCCGTTGATGGGAGGGTAAAAGCAACAATGACGCTAGTAAAGCGCCTAAAAATCCATAAAGACTTCCCAAAAAGATAAAGGGATTGCGAACGAAAGCCCGTGAAGCACCCACCAGTTGCATAATCTCGATCTCTTTTCGAAATGAAAAAATGGAGATACTGGTGGAAGCGGTAACAATAAAAAGAAAACCAGCAAAAAATATCAATAATAAAGCTATTCCCAAGACACTGCCAATCTGAATGATACCAAAAAAATTGTTGGCAGCTTCGGATATATCGGTGACAGAGGAAATACCTTCCATTTCTTTAAGTTCGCTGACCAAAACAGGAACTAGCGAAGAATCAGATGGAATAATACGAAGCGAGGGAGGAATCGGGCTTTCATCAATATCAAGCCCCGAAAACTTTTTTTTCAGCTCATCCAGAGCTTCTTGTGGGGAAACATAGCTAACTTGTTTGACATAGGGCAGATTTTTGATCTCAAGAATACGGGTGTTGATGTCTTCCTGGGACTGGGTGACTTCAAAAAAAGCAGTGACATTGAGTCGATCTCCTATGGATACAGTGCCAAACCTAACGTATATCGCAATCAGCAAAATAAGGGAAAAGGAGAAAAGGGCTACCGTAGATATTACAATACACCCCAGACTAATGAGTCCATTGCGTTTGAAAGCAGTAAGAGCTTCTTTTAGCTCTCTGCGAAGGTCAATAAAAAATCTCATCGCTCTTCTTTCCTTGATCTAAAACGATAGTGCGAAGCCTCATAGTTTGAAGCAGTTTTTCGTTGTGAGTAGCCATCACAATGGTGGTGCCAAGATGATTGATCGCCATAAATAGTTTTAAGATTTCCCAGGAAGTTTCCCAGTCGAGATTTCCAGTAGGTTCGTCAGCAAACAAAAGCACAGGACGATTGACCAGAGCTCTTGCAATTGCGACTCGTTGTTGTTCCCCTCCAGAGAGGGTAAGGGGTAGTGATTTTTTACGGTGGCTCAAATCAACTATTTGCAAAACTTCATCCACTTTTTTTCTGATTTTTCTGTCAGGTACCCCCTGTACTTCAAGTGCAAAGGATACATTTTCATATACCGTTTTGTAGTTGATGAGCTTGAAATCCTGATAAACCACTCCCAGATTTCTTCGAACCAGGAAACCCTTTGAGGGAGGAATTTTAGTGATGTCCTTTCCATCCAGAAGTATTTGGCCCTCATCGGCTTCCTCTTGCTTGGATAAAAGGCGGAATAGAGTTGTTTTGCCAGCTCCTGATCGCCCCACTACAAAGATAAACTCCCCTTGACTAACCGAAAAACTGACATGATCAAGAGCAAGATGCTTTGGAGGATACTTTTTTACTAGATCGCTGGCAACCAGTACTTTTTTGGTATCATCGCAATTAAAATCGCTTTTCAAATCCCTCACCTATTACTTCATCAGTGGTACCAATTATGATAAAAGCGCTTGGATCGATGAGTTTTAGATGATTTTTAAAAAAACTCACCTGTTTTTGCGCAAAAGCACAGAGCAATACACTTTTACCTTCCTGAGTAAATCCTCCACGACCTTCCAGGATAGTAACTCCTCTTCCGATATCTTCCAGGATGAAACGACGGATATCGTCTTCTTTTGAGGTGACAATAATAGCTGCTTTAGAGCTTGAAAAACCTTCCTGCACCACATCAATCACTTTGCCAAGGATAAATAAACCCAACAAAGGAAACAAGACTAATTCTGCATTTCGGAAGATAATGGCAGCAGAAATAACCACCAAAGCATCAATCATCATGACAATCTGACCAAAGGGAAGATGAGTGAAGTTGTGAATGATTTGTGCGAGTAAGTCGGTGCCCCCCAGGGAAGCACGGGAACGAAATGTGATGCCAATCCCAAGCCCAGACAAAGCGGATCCATAGATAGCTGCAAGAAGGATATCGGTGGTCATTCCGCTTTTATGAAAAAAGAAAGCGATGAGATCTATGGCAGCTGCATTGATGGCAATGGATAAAAAAGTACTCCAAACGGTTCGATTGTGTAGTTTGGTGAAAGCCCAGAGAAAAATTGGAATATTGAGAATAAAATACATGACCCCTACAGGCAGGCCCCACAAATGGTGAAGGATGATTGCAATACCCGCAACTCCTCCAAGAGTGAGTTTGTTGGGAATAAGAAAAAGCGCATAACCGAAAGCATCAATAACACTGCCAATGACCAGACCAGGTATGAATACTTTTAGACGGGGAGGATGATTGCTGGGTTCGGACATACTAAAACCTTATGGTTACTTGTTTAAGCTCCTGATCCCACTCAACCTTGGCTTTAAACACTTCAGATATAAAACGTATAGGAACCATTAAACGCCCCTGATCGATCAAGGGAGCTGCATCAAGGGCAATAGCTTTGCCATTGACTGTTGCTTGTTTGTTGCCCACAACAAGGACGATTTGATCCCAGCGGAGTGCAATAGTAACGGTTTTGCTGTCTGCTTTCCAGTCGATTTCAGCTCCAAAAATCTCGGCAATAACCCGGATGGGAACCATAACACGACCCTGGACGAGAATGGGTGGAGCATCAACAAGAAAGGACCTGCCATTGAAAGTGGCACTATTGCTACCGACAGTGAGAATGATAGCATTGGGTTGGGCGGGACGATGGAAAAAAACTCTCACCACCGTGCGAGCATTTCCTAACTCGTCAACGGCAGTGAAGACCAGTTGATTCATTTCGTTGATTATTTTGTAGGAAACACTGAAACTTCCATCTTTGGCAAGTTGGACGGGTTGACGATTAAAAAACAGGGTTGCATTTGCTTCGGTTTTTCCTTGGACTTGAATCTCTTCTTCTTTAACGAACAAAGGAACTTCGGAAACTGTAATTTGGGGAGGAATGGTTTTGCGGGTAACATTGATAGTTTCGCTTCGTTTGTTGTCCCAGGCATCCCAGACACTCACTACAAATGAGTTTAAGCCTTCCTTTAAGGTGGTGTTTAAAAAGAAAATACCGTCTTCGGAATCAACCGCAAGACGTTGTTGATTTATGGAAGCGAAGGCTTCGGGATGGGTTTCGCAAAGAATAAACAAGCGACTTTCCCGAGTGACAATATTGTTGTCGGGAGTAAGAATGATGAGAGGGGGTGGATCTCTCTGGATGTCCTGGAAAAGAGATAGTTTTACCACCACGCTTTTCTCCCCGCCATTGCTTCTAATTTTGATTTCACCAGTATAGGAAGTTCCGGGGGCAATAGTGTGGGTAAGTAAAACGACCGAAAATTCAGTATCTTCGGTAAATTGTTGGGGTCGGACACGTATCCAGGGATTAAGGGAAACTGCTTCTCCTCTGATTTCGCCTTTACCAATGTTTTTTACTTGAAAGGACTTTTCGGGTTGAGCGCCAAACTCGACCGAACCAAAATCCAACAAAGTAGGTTCGACCGAAAGAATGGGATCATTTTTCTCGGCATAAAAATTTAGTTGAAGGTTTTGGCTGCTGGAAGGCATGTCATTTAAGTCGGGGTCTTTTAGGATCACTTTAGTGAACTGCACCGAAGCATTTCCCTCAAATTTGGCTTTAAAGTGAATTCTTGCCAGGACTCCACTTCCCGATGCGTGGTAGGATTTGCCGGGGATGGCGGAAGCAAGTTGAATCGTACCAGCTTTTACATCATTTTTTTGTTGAAAAATGGTTTCCATACCACGAGAAGAAAAAAAATCACCCTCTTCCAGTTTGATAAGATCCATTTGGTTTTGTTGATAATTGATATCGATGGAGTATCCAAAAAGCTTTTGTACTCCTTCGATCTTTAGCTCTACGATAAACTCGGAGTCAATAAGGTATTGTTGTTGGTCGGAAGTGAGTAGAAGTTTTGCCACCTCTTGTGCAAAGCCAAAGGAAAAAAAGGAAAACCATATAAAAAAAACCACCACATGCACGAAGACCTTTTTTACCATCATCGTTAATCTCCTAACAAGAGACTCAGATTTTAATGCACATCCTCATCCACAATGCTTTCAATTACTTCAACGTTGCGCAGGGATAAAGCCTGAAGCAAACGATCAAGATACTTGCGTTTGACATTCAAACAATCCTCTGGTGCGAATAAAATTGAAACGAACATCCCAATGACTAGTCCAACAATCATTCCGTTAGCGAGTTCTCTATTCATTAGTTTGATCCTTTTCCAATACTTTTACTAGCTTTACTTTTGCTTTATTAAACTTATCAAAAATATACGCAATTAAGAAAGAAAAAGCAAGAAAAGATAAAACTAAAGCCCATTTTTGTATGGCTACCTGGTAGTCTCGGCTAATCCATAGGGCAAATATTAGAGAAAAAACCGGGAGGATAAATGCGATAATTGCAGTGGTGAAAAGTTTCCAACTTTCAAGATGCAGTTCAACTCGATCGCCTGGTTGAACTTCGATGGAGGTGTCAACCAGGACATGATTTTCTTGAGTATGGCATCCTGCGCAAGAAGAGCATGAGCAGGAAGAGTGCTGGCTGATATCATCCAGAGGATGGTCTTTGAGAATTTCCACCCACACCTTGTCACCAAGGGTCTTTTTTACCAAACCTTTTCTCATCATTCGATGTACCTCCAAAAACGAAATCCCCACAGTGGCGTGTGTAGCAGGGTTTTTGAGCCTTTATACCCACTTTTGGAGCGAAGAACAGACTTCGGGTTCCATCATTTCTTCAGGAGCCACTTCATCTATATTTCTACTCCTTGTTCAACAGAATGTTGGTCAAAACTACTGAACGATCACTACCACCGCAGGGCTGAAATTAATTATAAACTGGCCCTCAGTAATTTCAATGATTTTAGTCTTATTTTCGATGGGGTACAAATCGTGATAAAGGTTTGCATTTTCAATGTAGTTTTTTATCCTTTTAGAAGAGTTATTTTTTTATATCTCACTCGGAATAGATGAAAAGGTGGAGGGTATGATTATTAGATTTAAACAACATAGCCCAAGTATACATCATCAATCTTACCTTTTTCCCGCTTGCCAGCTTATTGGTTCCGTACACATCCAAGAATATGCCAGCATCTGGCCCAATGCCGTTCTTAGAGCTGATTTAGCTGATATTTTTATCGGGAAGTATAGCAACATCCAGGATCAGTCCACCCTTCATGTTGAAAAAGATTACCCCTGCACTATCGGAGATTTTGTCACAGTGGGGCATCAAGCCATCATACATGCAGCGACTGTCAAAGATAGGGTGTTGATTGGAATGGGAGCAATTCTACTAAATCGATGCATTGTTCATGAAAACTGTATTATCGGAGCTGGTTCCATCGTTACGGAAGGCAAAGAAATTGAAGCAGGTTCTTTGGTGTTGGGCATACCAGGAAAAGTAGTTCGCAAGCTTAGCAATGAAGAGATTTTATCCATCGAACAATCTGCCAGACGTTATCAGTTATTGGCAGAGCAGTATGTTTTGCGAAAGGAATGATCAAGATGAACAAGAAAAAAGCCAAAAAAAATATCCAACGAATAGATCCTGGTGTTAATGAAGCCACTCGAGAAGAAAAGAAATCACCATTTCGCCATCTAAGCAAGGATCTTTTAACTTCTCTCCAGCTTTTTTTTCCCAGCTTCTTTGGAATTATCATCACCGCCGAAATTTTAAAATTCGCCTTTGACGCAAACGTTTACAACCTGGTTTTCCCAATCCTTGTGGTTATGCTGGGCCTGGGAAGTATTATCCTCACCAGTCTCAGTGGTTTTTTAACTAAAAAGCCCTATCTCATCCTTCCCAACTACTATTGGGCTTTTATTTTTGTGGTGAGTGGAAAAAACTATCTTGGCTATTCCATCCACTTTTTAATCATCGCTTCTCTGATAGGCTTTCTTGCTTTTGCACTCTGTAGTTTCATCTTCAAAAAAGATCTATGGATTAAATGGATACCTGACCCTGTCATCAAATTTATCCCCCTTGCCCTTGGGATGCAACTTGTCCTTTTTGGTCTCATGCAATCAGGTATTGTTAGGCTTACTCCAGTAAGTAGCGACATCCAAAAAAGTTTTGGACTTGCTTTCCGGGGAAGCAGTGCTTATTTCCCTCTCTCAGTCGATACTTTCATGACCCCAACGATGGTCTTGCTCCTTTTAGGTCTTGGACTCTACCTCTTCCTTCGTGCACGCAATTCTGCTTCAGCTTTTTTATGGAGTATGGTGTTTATCATTGCAGTGGGCTTTGTTCTTCCCGCAGAATGGACCTCGCTTCGCGATTCGGGCTGGATGTCCTCTTTTAAAAAGCTATCGTTTACCCCTCAGCCCTATCGTCCCGATATATTCGGAACGGTTTTTTCGCATGTTTTCGGAGAAAGTGGAGCCCTTAACCTCAAGCAATGGGGAAATTTTTTCCGTATAGTGCAGAGCAACTTTTCACTCATACGTCTCAGTTTGATGAGTTTCTTTTTCATGGTTTTTTATTCAATTTTCATTCACCAAAGCCTTCATCAAAGCCATCAAAAAATTCATCCAGACCATGACAAAAAAGATATCAGCGATTCCACCTTCCATCGTTGGAATGCTTTCAGTAGTCTTGGCGGAGTCTTATCCTCCGGTTTGGTTTTTTCTTATACCGAGCACAGCGTTTTCTCTCTTCTAATCAAAAGCAAGTCGTATTTTACCAGTCTCTTCGTTTCCTTGTTTATCCTTATTGCCCTACTCTTAGCTCCTGCCTTGGGATACTTCGTAAATCCCTCCCTCATTGCTTTTATTTGGATCGTCCTTGGCACCCAACTCCTGGAGCTGTTTTTCCGTCATGTTTCGCTGAAACATCCAAGTGACTACCTGGTCTTCTTTCCCATGATCCTCATCACCCTAAGCACCATGAATCCCGTTGAAGGTTTGTTAAGCGGTATCCTTTTGTTCAGTTTGTTTGATCTTGCCCAAAGTATAAAAAACAAAAAACAAAGCATCCAAGCTATTTCTTTGGTTTGGATAGGTATCATATGCCTATACTTCCTCTTTAAAATCAATGCTTTTTAGCAAGACTGGAGCATAAGTTATGAACTTTTCCATCCCCGTTGGAGTATCTAATCGTCACCTGCATTTATCTCAGGAAGATCTGGAAAGCCTCTTTGGCAAAGGCTATTCTCTCAAGGTCATGAAAGACCTTACCCAAACAGGTCAGTTTGCAGCAGAAGAAACCTTGACTCTCCAAGGACCCAAAGGATCCATCGAAAAGGTTAGAATCCTTGGTCCAGTGAGACCCGAAACCCAAATCGAAGTTTCCATGACCGATAGCTTCAAACTTGGAATCAAAGCCCCCGTTCGTGAATCGGGGCAAATCGAAAACACCCCCGGAGTAACCTTGATTGGACCCATGGGTTCGGTTGTGCTTGAGAAAGGGGTCATCATAGCCTCAAGGCACATTCATATGCATACCAGCGATGCAGAAAAATTCCAGGTATCCAATGGTCAGGTGGTTGCTGTGGCAAGTCATGGCCCCCGGGCTATCATTTTTCGAAATGTCGTAATACGAGTTCGGCACGATTTTGTGCTCGATTTTCATTTGGATACAGACGAAGCTAATGCAGGGGGTTTATCCAACTGCGATTTAGTAACTGTAATTAGCGAGGATTCAAGTCTGCCAAAACAGTAAGCACATTATCTTTAACCTCCATAATAGAAGGCTCAAGCTCCCAACTGAATTCTTTTCCTTCTTGGCTTGCCCATAAGGTTCCTTTATCCAATATAGCAATCATCGGACAATGATGATCTCTGATGCCAGCCCAGCCATCGGTCAGTAATACCTTTACTTCATTTACTTCCATTTTTTTGTAGTATCCCGAAGAACAGATAATTTCCAGAATCATCGGGCTTTCCATTCAGATAAAATCTCTTTTAAGGAACCTTTCATATAAAATTGATCCTCTGGAATATCGTCGCACTCTCCATCTGCAATAGCTCTGAAACCTTCCACGGTATCAGCTATGGGTACATATTTTCCTGGAATGCCAGAAAACTTTTCAGCCACAAAAAAAGGCTGGGATAGAAACTTTTGAATTTTACGCGCACGATATACTAATGCCTGGTCTTCTTCCGATAGTTCGCTCATGCCAAGGATTGAGATAATATCTCGCAGCTCTGCATATCTTTCAAGAATTTTCTTGACCTTTTGGGCAGTTTGATAATGTTTCTCGCCCACCATATCTGGATTCAGCATTTTTGAGCTTGAGTCTAGTGGATCGGCAGAAGGATATATACCAAGCTCAACAAGAGACCTTGAAAGGGATATGGTAGCATCAAGATGGGAAAAAACCGCAACAGGAGCAGGATCGGTATAATCATCAGCTGGAACATAAATAGCTTGAATCGAGGTAATTGAGCCTTTAATAGTGGATTGAATGCGTTCTTCAATCATGCTGACTTCACTGGCAAGAGTTGACTGATAGCCAACCGCAGAGGGAGTTCTTCCAAGTAGAGCGGCAAGTTCAGCTCCAGCTTGGATATATCTAAACACATTGTCGATAAAAACCAAAACATCAGTTTCTTTCTTGTCTCGAAAATACTCAGCGATGGTCAAAGCAGTGAAAGGGGTTCGAAGTCTGATTCCAGGGGGTTCATTCATTTGCCCGAAAACCAATACTGCGTTGTCAATAACTCCGCTTTCCTTCATGCTTGATATCAGATCATTTCCCTCACGAGTGCGTTCCCCAACACCCGCAAAAACGGAGGTACCATGATGAACTTTTGCAATATTATCCATCAATTCCATCAGAAACACGGTTTTTCCTACTCCAGCGCCCCCAAACAAACCAATCTTTCCCCCTTTGGGGAAGGGAGCCAAGAGATCAACCACTTTAATGCCTGTTTCCAATATCTCCGACACTGGCTCAACCTTATATAGTTCGGGAAATTTTGGTAATATCGAAACTCGGGGGTCCTGAGGAAGGGATCTTCCTCCGTCCACCGCCTGCCCAAAGACATTGAGCACACGTCCCAGGAGTTCTTCTCCAAGAAAGATGCGTATCGGAAAGCCAGTATCCCTGACCTGACTACCCCTGGAAAGGTATTCAGTGGTGCCCAGTGCAACACATTTTACTTTGTTGTTGAGCATAATCTCTTGAACTTCCAGCAGTAAAACACAATTTTGATGAGCATCCAAAACTTCCAAAACATTGTAAAGGTCTGGAAGAACTTTGCTAAACTGGACTGTGACCACTGATCCTTCTATAGAAATGATCATACCTTGGTTCATGGGCGTGTTACCTTCTTTTGTTTTTGGTTGAGCTTTCATACAGGACTAGCTCCATCAGTTCTCGCGTAATCTTTTCCTGGCGCATATCCTGATAATCCTGACGCACTTTTTCAAGCATATCTTTTGCACTATCACTGGCATTCTTCATGCTCATCATTCTCATTGCCTGTTCGGATGCCGCTGCTTCAATAAAAGTCAGCAATACTACTGCTTTAAGATACTGCGAGGATATCATCTCAAGGAGTGCGGTAAGATTGGGGGATAAGAGAGTATTTTGCAATTCCTCGTGCAAAACATGTTCTTGAATAGTATGAGACCAATCGAGAGGAAGTATTTTTTTATTTTGGATTTTTTGTATTAAACTGGAATAAAACTTCATTGAAATGAAATAAACAGCATCTACTTGTTTGGTTTCCATTTCCAGCAATAAGTCTGCAATGAAAGATTGAATATAGTTTTCATCCACCTTTTCGAGAGGAAGGTCAATACTACGGGCTACCTTAAAACCATCTTCCATGAGCCATTTTGTAGTTTTTTTTCCGAATACCCAGCAAAGATAATGGTCCTGGGTACGTAGGCTTTTTTTAGCTTCGCCTTCTATCATGTTGTTCATGGCACCGCAAAATCCTCGGTCCGAACTCAATACGATATATAAGGGATAGGTTTGATGCTTTGAAGATTTAAAAAAAGGTATTTGAGCAAATTCCTGAGGATAAGACAGAGCAAGCTTACGCAACAATTCTTCCACTCGTTGGGTATATTTTTGCCGAGTATCGAGCGCTTGCTTCAATTTGGATATTTTCATGGTAGCGAGAGTTTCCATAGAATGCACCATGTGATAAAGATTGTTGATGGATTTCAGTTTGTTGCGCAAATGCAGAGGATTCATTATTCGATCTTATCCTTGTCAAGAAACATCTGCTTGAACTCAAGGAGGCTCTGTTCCAGTTTTTGAGCTGTTACTTTGTCTTCCGGCTTGTCTAAAAAGATTAAGGTGTACAGCTGAGGAACATTTTTTTCAACATAACGCAAAAAGCCAAGCTCAAACTCATGAATTCGATCCAAAGGGATATCGTCCAGCAGATGCTTTGAATAGGCAAAAAGCATCATCACCTGAGACTCGATAGACAAAGGGGAGTTATTTTTTTGCTTCATCAACTCCACGAGGAGCTCGCCTCGTTTCAAACGAAACAAGGTTTCTTTATCAAGATCTCCCCCAAACTCAGTAAAAGATTTCAGGTCATTGTATTGGCTCAGTTCCAATCTCAAACTTCCAGAAACTTTTCGAGTCCACCTTGTTTGAGCTGAACCTCCAATACGAGAAACTGACAAACCAACGTTGATTGCAGGTCGAACGCCCGAGTTGAAGAGCTCTTTTTCGAGATATATCTGTCCATCAGTGATAGAGATGATGTTGGTGGGAATATACTGAGAGATGTCTCCCCCCTGAGTTTCAATCACTGGCAAGGCAGTTATGGAGCCCCCACCCAAAGCTTCGGTAAAGTTTCCTGCGCGTTCCAAGAGTCGGGAATGAAGATAAAACACATCGGAGGGGTAGGCTTCTCTGGCAGGAGGTCGTTGGAGCAATAGGGAAAGCTCTCGATAAGAATCAGCATGCTTTGACAGATCATCGTAAACTATCAACACATCTTTGCCTTGCTCTGCAAAGTGTTCGGCTATAGCTACTCCCGAAAAAGGAGCCAAATATCTCAGTGAGGTAGGATCTTCAGCCAAAGATACTACCAGAATGGTATGTTCGAAGGCTCCATGAAGCTGGAGCAACTCGATGATGGATGCAATTGATGAAGAACGCTGTGAGATAGCTACATAAACACAGATCACATCACTTTTTACCTGGTTTATGATAGTGTCGATCAGAATAGAGGATTTTCCTGTTTGTCGATCTCCCACAACCAATTCGCGCTGTCCTTTACCAATGGGAATCATGGAGTCGATAGTTTTGATGCCCGTATGCATGGGAGTAGTGACTGGTTTACGTTGGATGACTGAAGGAGCAGGATTTTCTACATGTCGATACTGACTTGAGATCAAAGTTCCTTTCCCGTCAATAGGCAAACCCATGGGATTCACAATACGTCCCAGGAGAGATCTGCCAACAGGAACCTTGAGTGCTTGACCAGTTCTAAAAACAGGGTCACCTACTCGAATTTGTTCTTTACCTTCCAAAAAGATGAGCTGGACTGTCTCTTCGCGAAAACCAAAAACATAGGCTCTTGAGGTATCGCCAACACATACTACTTCTCCAATGAAGCTATTATCAATGCCTCGAGCCTCCAATACCGAAACTCCCACATAGATAATTTCACCCTTTTCATGGAGTATAGCGGTACGAGCTGAATTTTTCAGAGTCTTTGAAATTTCTGATTCAGAAAAGAGAGAGGTGACTTTATTGTTCATAGCTGGATAATTGGTCTACCATAGATTGGATCTGACCATCAAGGGTAAAGTCCACATCTGTAAAGCCAAAGCCCATTTTCCAACCTCCTGCTATCTCGGAGGAAACTTCAAAAACAAGTTGTAGGTTTTGACCAGAAACATCATAGAGTTTTTTTAAGAAATAATTTTGAGTTTCACTGGATAGGGGATGGTTGGTAATGATACGAATATCTTTCCCAGACTCAATGGCTTTTTCGATCAACTTTTTCAGAGCTACTTGTTTGGAGGCTTTTTCTTCCACTACCCAGTCGCTAAGGTTGTCAAGGGTTTTTTGGATAAAAAAATTGTCCATGCTTTCATCAAACACCGCATCAAGAAGTTTTCTGGAAATGATGTTTGAAACTTTAAGAGCTTCTCTTTTTAGTTCCTTGTGGGTTGATTCACGAGTAGAACGAGCTTCTTCTTCAGCGATTTGCATGATTTCTCTCGCCTTGGACTTAGCCTCATTTTTTGCTTGGGTAAGAATACTATCACTCAGCTGATTAGCTTCCTCTATAGTGATTCGAGCCTGGGTTTCTGCTTGTTTGAGTTTTAGAAATGCTTGCTTGGTTTTGTCCTGAGCTTCCAAATGCAAAAGTTGATTTTTATCGATGGCTTCCTGTATCACATTCTCTCGTTGGTCTATGACCTGCTTGATGGGTTTGAAGAAAAATAATCGAAACAATATAAACAATACAGTCATATTAAAGATAACTGCAAAAAAAGTTAAGGGATTAAATTCAATCATAAAGAGCTCTCCAATCCTAAGAACATGGCTTAGGGTATAATTTTGCTCAATTCAAGAACATGGGCGGAAAATGGATTGGCAAACAAGATAACAAAGGATACAGCAAGTGCATAGATGGCAAGAGATTCGATCAAAGCAAGAGAAAGAATTAAAGACCCACTGATACTGCTTTGAACTTCAGGTTGTCTTGCCATCGCTTCAAAAGCACTTGAGGCAGCCTTGCCCTGAGCAAAAGCAGCTCCAATGACTGCAAGAGCAATCGTCAAACCAGCAGACACAATGGAAATAGTAAAAAACATAATACTTGAATTCATCATTTAGGCCCCTTTCTGGTGAGAAACAATATTTTCATGGAGATAAACCATGATAAGCATCGAAAATACGAAAGCTTGAATGCTTCCAGTAAAAATAGCAAGAACCATCACAATGGCTGGTACGCCAAAGTGAGTCAAGCGAAAAGTGATTTCATATACGACGTGCTCTCCGAAAAGATTGCCAAAGAGTCTTACAGAGAGCGAGACAGGCTTGATGATTTCTTCCATGAGATTGATGGGGAACATCAAGGCATAGGGTTTGAAAAACTTGCCAAGATAGGCCAAGAGCCCCATCGACCAAATTGATGCAATTTGAACATATAAAAAACCAGTAACTGCGGCACCTAAAGTAAAAGAAAGATCAACCGATGGGGAAGTCAGGATATTCCATGGAAAACCCATTTCTCCAAAGGGTGAAAACAAACCCAGAAGGTTGGAAAAGAGAAGGTAGCCAAAAAGAGTCCCAATAAAAGGCATGTATTGGTCTCCCTTTTTACCAAGATTGGCTCGAACAAAATTTCGCAAAAGAAGAAAAATTATTTCTCCAAGATAGGCCAGACGTTTAGGCTTTCCTTTTTTTACTGCGCTTCCAAGTAGGATGAAAAATAGGGAAAACAAAATGGCAGAGAGAAAAGAAGCCAATATGATGTTGCTTATCACAAACTCTTTGCCTGCAAAAGCATACGAAAAAAGATGATGTATCATTTCCATGGATGAGATATCCTTTCCTTAGGAAGGAGAATTTTGTTTGAGTCTTTTTTTGAGGTAGTAAAACAACAAAATCAAAAACTGAGTCAACATGGCAGATAGAATTGTAATTAAAAAGTAATTTATGTTCCATATAGCAGGAAGAAACAGTAAAAATGCTCCTGCAAACATGATTAAAATATTAAACCATGCAAGGGTTTGCGCTTGCTTGAGGTGCATCAAGATTAATTTTTTTAAAATATAAAAAATGGACACTGAAAAAACGGCACCGTATAAAAAAAACACTGCAAAAATCAAGCTTTTCATTTTAATCAGGAATCATTGTAGAACTATATCTTTTTTTTGCAATGTGCTTTTTTTTCTCAACTTACAACTTGTCAAGCTTTTTTTTCTTTAAAAAAATATGGTCTTTGCTATACTAATCATTGGCTTATAGACTGAATTTATGAGGAGTAACAATGCTAAAGGTTAAAGGTGTGATAGGTTTGCAATGGGGTGACGAAGGAAAAGGCAAGCTCGTTCATCTAATGTCGGAATCTTTTGACATCCTGGCAAGATACAATGGTGGAAACAACGCCGGACATACGATTGTCACTCAGGGTTCCACCTTTGTGTTCCACCTTCTACCCTCAGGAATGATGCATTCACATATTATCGGCATAATCGGCAACGGCACAGTGATCAACCCCAAGATTCTGCTCCAGGAAATCGACTGGCTCGAAAAACAAGGTCACACTCTGACTGGAAGACTTTTTATCAGCAAGCACTCTCACCTGATATTACCCTCCCATACTTTTCGCGATGAGTGGAATGAAAACTCTCGCAAAAAGCCGATAGGCACTACCAAAAGAGGCATTGGACCAGCATATACCGACAAAATATCGCGTGACGGCATTCGTCTCGGAGAAATCAACGATCTTGGTGTTTTTCGCCAAATGCTTCAACAAAAACTGGAGGATCAAAAAGTCCTCCTTCAAAAAATTTACCTCCAAGACCCCCACTGGGACATACCTGTTCTGATTGAAGAATACAGCCAATATGCTCAAAGATTAGCTCCATTCATTGCCGACACCTCCCTTATCCTTCACCAAGCCATCTCCCAGGAAAAAAAGATTCTCCTCGAAAGCGCTCAGGGAACCATGCTGGACATCGACTTTGGCACTTACCCCTATGTTACCTCTTGCTCTTCCTTGGTAGGAGGAGCTTCCACAGGTTTGGGAATTCCACCCCATTTCATCCAAGACACTCTCGGAATATGCAAGGCATATACTACTCGCGTGGGCGAAGGTCCTTTCCCAACTGAAATCTCGGGCCCCGAAAGTCAGATTTTGCTGGATCGAGGTCATGAATACGGATCCACCACAGGACGTCCCAGACGTTGCGGTTGGCTTGATATTCCTGCATTAAAATACGCTATCATGCTAAATGGAGTCAAAGAGCTTGCCATAATGAAACTGGATGTTTTGGACACCCTTGAAGAAATCCACGTTTGCACCCACTATGAAAGCGAGGGAAAAAACATCAGCGAATACCCCTCCACCCTCAGCGAATACGCAAAAATCAACCCTTCTTACCAAAGTTTCAAGGGCTGGAAAAGTGACATCCGAGCTTGCCGCAAAGTCTCCGACTTACCCAAAAATGCCCAGCTCTATCTCAAGAAAATTGAAGAAATCCTCGATATACCCTTACGCTATGTATCTGTAGGTCCCGATCGAAAGGAGACGATAGAACTATGATCGAACGCTATGCTCTTAGTCCGATGAAAGATCTCTGGACATCAAAAGCCAAATGGGATCGAATGCTTAAAATCGAACTTTTGATATGTGAAGCTTGGAACAAAAAAGGTTTGATTCCCGATCAGGATCTAATCAATATTCAGGAAAAAGCCTCCTACCAAGCCGAACGCATTCACGAAATTGAGGCTCAAACCCATCATGATGTAGTTGCTTTTGTGAGTAATGTTGCAGAAAACATTGGAGAAAGCGGCAAATATTTCCACCTTGGAGCTACCTCATCCGATATTCTCGATACTTGTCTTGCCTGGCAGCTTAAAGATGCTTGTCAGATCATTCTCGACGATCTTGTTCTCGTCGCTGAAGCGCTTAAAGAAAAAGCAGTGAAATATAAAGATCTGCCCTGTATCGGACGCACCCACGGGGTTCACGCAGAACCCACTTCCTTTGGGCTTAAATTTGCTGGTTGGTATGCTGAGACCATGCATCAAATCGATCGCTTGAAGCTTGTGCAAAGCGAAGTCAAAACAGGTAAACTCTCTGGAGCGGTAGGTAATTATGCCAATACTGATCCATTTGTTGAAGCTTATGTGCTCGAAAAACTTGATCTGACTATTGCTCCAGTCGCCACTCAGGTGGTGTCAAGAGATATTCATGCACATTATTTGAGCAGTCTTGCTCTCATGGCAAGCTGTTTAGACCGATACGCCACCGAAATCCGCCACCTCCAACGCACCGAAGTGCGTGAAGCCGAAGAACCTTTTGGCAAAGGTCAAAAAGGATCTTCTGCAATGCCCCACAAACGCAATCCCATTTTATGTGAGCGTATTAGCGGAATGTCCCGAGTGATCCGGGGATATGCAATTTGTGGTTTTGAAAATGTCGCTTTATGGCATGAAAGAGATATATCGCATTCCAGCGCAGAAAGAATCATTTTACCCGATGCCTCGATGCTGATTGATTATATGCTACATATCTTTCACACCGTCTTAAAAGGTCTGAGCATCAACGAAGAACAAATCAATAAAAATCTTGAACTGACCTGGGGAGCATGCTTTTCCCAGGGGCTTCTCAATATTCTGATTGCTCATGGCTATACCCGAGAAAAAGCCTACGAACTTATTCAAAAAACTGCTTTTCAAGCTTTTCAGGAAAAACGTCATATGCTTGAAATTCTTAAATCTTCTCCCGAACTCGACCAATCGATTCCTTTTGAAAAACTCAAACAGGCTTTTGATATCAAGCCCTATTTAAAGCATTTAGATCATATCTATCATAGAATTGGAGTGTTACCATGATCACCATCTTGATTCACGTTTTACCCAAAAAAGACATTCTTGACCCTCAAGGGAAGACCGTAGAACAAGCACTGAAGCACCTTGGTTTTCATCAAGTGGAAGAGGTTCGCATAGGAAAGTTAATCAAGCTTTCCATCAACTCTGAACGCGAAGAAGACGCCATCGAAGCTTGCAAACGTATGTGTGATGAATTGCTGATTAATCCCCTGATAGAAAGTTATTCATTGGAAGTAGTTCGGGCATGACTTTCGGAGTAGTTGTCTTTCCAGGATCCAATTGCGATCGTGATGCAATTTATGCTGTTTCTGGTTTTCTGGGTCAAAAGGTACTAAGTATCTGGCATCAAGATACCACTCTTCCAAGGGTTGACGCAGTGATACTGCCAGGTGGTTTCTCTTATGGAGACTACCTCCGACCAGGGGCTATTGCATCAAGATCTCCTGTTATGAAAGCTGTTAAATCCTATGCAGACAAAGGTGGTTGGGTCATAGGCATTTGCAATGGTTTTCAGGTTTTGGTAGAAAGTGCTTTGCTTCCAGGCATCCTGCTTCGCAACAAAAGCACTCGTTTTATATCAACCATGCAATCACTCCTCATCCAAAACAATCAAACCCCCTTCACTCGCAACTTTTCTATAGGTCAAAGCATCAAACTTCCCATCGCACATAAAGATGGCAACTATTTTGCTGATCCCATTCTGGTAGAAAAGCTGAAAAAAAACAAACAGATAGTCGTCACCTATTCTGAAAATCCCAATGGCTCTCTGGAAGATATTGCAGGCATCTGCAACGAACAAGGCAATGTATTTGGAATGATGCCTCATCCAGAAAGAGCATGTGCAGATTGGCTTGGAAGCAGTGATGGTTTGGGCTTTTTTCAATCCATGCTTAAAACCTGGGAGGAGCAATCATGAATGAGATGCTACTAAGAGAGCTTAACATGTCTTCCTCCGATTATAATGAAATCTGCCGTCGCATTGGCAGGGAGCCACAAATAGTGGAGCTGGGGCTTTTTTCAGCGATGTGGAGCGAACATTGCAGTTATCGAAGCTCAAAAAAGTATCTAAAACTCCTTCCCACTCAGTCAAAAAAAGTGATCCAGGGACCAGGCGAAAACGCTGGAGTTATTCACCTTCAAGACGAACTTTGTCTGGTTTTTAAAGTGGAGAGTCACAATCATCCCTCTGCAGTTGAACCTTTTCAGGGTGCAGCTACTGGAGTGGGGGGCATTATTCGCGACATTTTCACCATGGGAGCAAGACCTATCGCAGTACTCGATTCTTTGTCTTTTGATTATCCTGATCAAGCAAGAGCAAGATATCTCCTCCACGGAGTAGTGGATGGAATCTCCTTTTATGGTAACTGCGTGGGAGTGCCCAACCTCGGAGGAGAAACTCGTTTTGATCCATGCTACAAAGAAAACCCCCTGGTTAATGTGATGTGTGCAGGTTTGCTGGAGCGCGACCAACTTAGAAGCAGTGTGGCTCGTTCGGTGGGAGCCCCCGTTATCTATATCGGAGCCAAAACAGGAAGAGATGGCATCCATGGAGCTTCTTTCGCTTCAGGCGTGCTGGACGAAGAAGCTAAAAAAAGAAAAAGCAGTGTTCAGGTGGGAGACCCCTTCCTCGAAAAACTCCTGATAGAAGCAACTCTCGAGATCATTCAACAAGATCTGATTGAAGCCATTCAAGACATGGGAGCTGCAGGTTTGACCAGTTCTTCTGTCGAAATGGCAGGCAAAGGCGAAAAAGGTATTGAGCTCCACCTCGAACATATTCCTTTACGTGAACCCGATATCACCCCCTTCGAAATGATGCTTTCCGAATCGCAGGAACGCATGCTCTTGATCGCCAAGCCAGACAAAACCCACCAAATCAAAGCCATCCTTGATAAATGGCAACTGGACTACGCTGAAATCGGACACATCACTGATACTGGAAATATTACCCTCTACCACCATGGGCAGATGTTGGGTAATTTGCCCATCTCAGAGCTCCTCGAAGCTCCAGACGACACCGTTGAAGCTGTCAAAGATCCTGCCAGTATTCGAGCAATTATAGCTCCTGAACTACCCTCCAGCGATGACTGGAAGGATTGGATATTAAAGTATGCATCCAGCCCCGATCAAGGTGCTAAAAATTGGATTTTCGAACAATACGATACTACCCTTCTCAGCAATACAGTTCAAGCTCCAGGATACGGCGCCTGTCTTATACATATCAAAGATCGCAATCTTCACCTGGGTTTTAGCCTGAATAGTTTTGGTAGCTGGTCGGCTCTTGACCCTATGGAAGGGGTCATGGCAGTGCTCTCCATGAGCTCCAGGAGACTTTCTGCGCTTGGCACCCAGCCCGTAGCCATCACCAATTGCCTCAACTTTGGAAACCCCATGAAAGCACACATCACCTGGGAGTTTGCCCAAACTATTGAAGGTATGAAAAAGTGGTTGACCTTCTTTGAAATACCAGTAGTTTCAGGAAATGTAAGCTTTTACAACGAAGGCGAACAAACACAAATTTTCCCTACTCCAGTGATCGGTATGATTGGGCAAAGCGAAGATCTTGAACCCCTGTCACCGATTCTCAAGACCCCTGATCTTGAACTGGCTATTCTTGGAACCACTTATCCCGAACGATTTCAAGGTCAAAAAATGCCTTTACTGAATCTTGCTACAGAAAAAACCATCCAGGAACAAGTTCGCCAGCTGATTAACGATAAAAAAATCACTTTTGCACGAAGTATCGACCATGGCGGTTTGATGAGATGCCTTTTATCATGCATTTCAGGGGGATCCTGCGGTATCTTTATAGATCCCGATTTGCTTCCGCTTGCTCCCATGGAACTATTTTTCAGCGAAAGCCACTCACGTTTTCTCATTGCTTATGAAGCAAGCAAAAGATCTCAACTCAGCTCTGCTTTCCCCCAGCTCCCTTTGTATCCTATTGGCAAAACCTGCTCCCAGGAGCTTCTTGATCTTCCCAATGCCAAAATTCCTCTTCCATTGCTTAGAGAAAGCTTGCAAAAATCATTTTCATCAGCTATGGAAAGCACTGCTGGAGGTTTAAAATGAAAAACCTGGCAGTTTTTATCTCTGGAAGAGGTTCCAATCTTGAAGCCATCTTAAAAAAATGGTCTTCTGGATACATTGAGTGTTCGATCCCTTTTATTTTGTCTAATAAAGCAGATGTTCTTGGTTTGCAAGTCGCCAAAAAATATGGAATTCCCACCTATGTTGTTGATCTGAAATCTTTCCCCTCACGCAAGGATTTTGAAACCGAATTGTTACGCATCCTTTCCTTCCACAACATAGATATGATCGTCTTGGCTGGTTTTATGGCCATCCTTTCCCGCAACTTTATCGAAAGCTTTGCCAAAGCTATTATCAACATTCATCCCTCTCTTCTTCCCGCATTCCCTGGTTTAAATGCCCAAAAACGCACCCTGGATTATGGATCCAAGTTTGCAGGTTGCACGGTTCATTTTGTTTCTGCCGAAGTTGACGGGGGACCCATTATCTTGCAGGATGTGATTCCCTTGTTTGATGATGATACCGAAGAAACCCTCACGATGAGAATTCTTGAAAGGGAGCATCTTTTGCTTCCTGAAGCAGTTAAAATTGTGAGTGAAGATCGATATCAAGTGATAGGAAGGAGAGTGATCATCGAAAAATGATACCTATTCGTAAAGCCCTGATATCAGTGCACGACAAGTCCAATCTCGAGGAATTGTGTCAAACTCTTCGCAGATATGAAGTGGATATCATTGCCACTGGAAGCACACATGCTTATTTGAAAGATTTGGGATTCAGTGCTCAGTTGATCTCAGATTACACTCACTTCCCAGAACTCATTCATGGGCGTGTCAAAACCTTGCATCCAAAAATATTTGGCGGGATTTTAGCCCGATCCACCCATGGCGAGTTGGAAGAAATCAAACAGCATGACATCGATAAAATTGACTTGGTAGTAGTCAACCTGTATCCATTCGAACAAAGAGCCGAAAACACGGATCAAGAAGAGGCTCTGTGCGATGAAGTTGATATTGGTGGTGTTTCACTCCTTCGAGCAGCAGCCAAAAATTTCCGAAATACCGTGGTGCTACCAAAACCTTCTCTATACAATGACTTCATACAAAGCATCCAAACACATCATGGTGCTGTTCCGCCCGAATTGTCCAAGTCAATGATGAAAAAGACTTTTTTTATTACCTCGCAATATGATTGGGCTATTTTCCAAAAATTCAGCTCTCTGGATGGAGAAAGCTGGCAAAATCGAGTTTTAAAAAAGCATAGTCATTTGAGATATGGCGAAAATCCCCACCAAAATGCATCATACTGGATAAATCCTCTCAAGGAAGATGATTCAGAGCTTATCATGGGATGTAAAATTCTTGGAGGAAAAGAGCTTTCCTACAACAATTTACTGGATGTTTCTGCTGGGCTTTGCCTTATGGATGAATTCAAAGATCCCCTGGTTGCCATTATCAAGCACACCAATCCCTGCGGAGTTTCCATTGGGTCCGATATTGGTCTTGCTCTTGAAAAGGCTTATGCTTGCGATCCTGTTTCTGCATTTGGAGGAATATTCTTTTTCAATCGTGAAATCACCCTCCCCGTAGCTCAATTTCTCTCTTCCCGCTTCGTAGAGATCGTCCTGGCTCCCTCATTTCAAGCTGATGCTCTCGAACTTCTACAACAAAAAAAGAATCTCAGGCTCTTACAACGCATGGAAAGCAAGGTTAACAAAGAAAAACTACTCTCTCTCTACCAGGGGGTACTGCTCTCTGACAGCGATCAGGAATTGTATCGAGATCTCAAAATTGTTGCAGGAGGCGAACCATCCCCCGAAAGACTCAGCGACCTGCTCTTTGGATTAAAAGTAGTGAAACATGTCAAATCCAATGCTATAGCGATTGTAAAAGATAATTGCACCCTGGGTCTGGGTATGGGACAAGCCAACCGTGTTCAAAGCACCATCCTGGCTCTCCAACAAGCAGGTAAAAACGCTAAAGGTGCTGTTCTTGTCTCGGATGGGTACTTTCCCTTCGCGGATTCTATTGAGCAGGCAAAAAGTTATGGTATTGATTTGATAGCCGAACCAGGCGGATCCATAAGAGACGCAGAGGTGATCGAAGCTGCAAAAGCCAACGATATCACACTGATTTTTACTGGATTAAGGCATTTTATGCACTAAACAAGCATATCATTGAAATAGGGGGGATCATAAATGAAGAAGAATGTATTAGTTCTGGGTAGTGGCGGTAGAGAGCATGCTTTATGCTGGAAGCTGTCTCAAAGCGATAAAGTACAGGATCTTTTTTGCATTCCAGGTAATGCAGGCATTCAAGAACTCGCTCTAACAGACTCATCCATATCACCTCTTGATTTTCCTACCATCAAACAATATGCCATCCAACACCATATAGCTTTGATCGTGGTTGGTCCAGAACAAATGCTTGTGTCTGGAATCAAAGACTTCTTTGAAGATAGTGAGATACAAGTATTTGGACCCGATCGCCATAGCGCTCAACTTGAAGGAAGCAAGATCTTTACCAAGAATTTTTTCAGCAAATTCGATATTCCCACTCCCTCATACAAGACTTTTTTTTCCCTGGATGACGCCCTATATCATATCCACACCCATGAAGAGTACCCTATTGTCATCAAAGCAGATGGCTTAGCTTCAGGCAAAGGAGTTATCATTGCCCACAGCGAAGAAGATGCGGTAAATTCTATCAAAGAAATGATGGAACATAAAAAATTCAAATCCGCAGGAGATAAAATCATCATCGAAGAATATATCGATGGTCCCGAAGTATCTTATCAGATCATCCTGGATGGAAACCACTTTGTTGAACTTCAAGTTTCTCAGGATTTCAAAAAAGCTTATGAACAAAACAAAGGCCCCAATACTGGAGGGATGGGAAATCTTTGCCCCCCTTCCTGGGCAGATGAATCTATCCTACAGCAAGGGAAAGAGGAAATTATCCAAAAGATTGTTCAATACCTTCCCAGGGAGGGCATTACATTTAATGGAGTGCTCTTTACAGGTATGATCATGTCAAAATCAGGTTTAAAAGCTTTGGAGATCAACGTTCGTTTTGGAGACCCTGAACTACAAACCATCCTACCCTTACTCAAAACAGATCTGATAGATCTTATTGAAGCAACTCAAAATCATAGCCTTCACCAACTGAAACTGGAATGGGTAAAACTCTACTCCACTTGTGTTGTGCTTTGTTCTGAGGGCTATCCAGATCAGGTGTTATCCCTTGGACACGAAATTCAAGGTCTGAAGGAAGCCCAGGCTATGGATGGAATTTTGGTCTTCCACGCTGGCACCCAACTACAGAATGGAAAATTGGTCAATCAGGGAGGACGAGTCTTGAATATAGTAGGCTTGGGAAAAACTCCCGAAGAAGCTTCTACTAAAGCTTATGATGCTATTAAAAAGATTTCATTCAAGGGGATGCGCTACCGAAAGGATATAGCTTAGCCAAGCTTTTTCATGCCCTGAAAATATAGCGCTGCTTCGAGTCGAAGCTGTTGGATCTGGCACCCTGTTTTGTAGGAAGAATTAATACTGTTGTTCATGACAAAGTTGTTAGCAAGACAACCTCCCCCGCACAGAGTTTTTGCCCAACAATTCCTGCATTCCTCTCGACTGGAGGCCAAAGTTTTCTGTTTAAACAATTCTTTCAGCTCGGAGTCCAGCTCTTTTGATTCCAGATCGCCCAAACAAAACTCTTTTCTCCCATCAAATTGATGGCAGGGATAGAGCTTTTCATCTGGAGAAAGAGACAAGTATTCCACCCCTGCCCCACAACCTGTGTTTAGTTTTTCGTAGCAAATCGTTTTTTCGAGATCAAGCTCAAAATGATAAAAATGTAAGTCTGGATCTTTTTTGGTCTGAAATAGTAGCCAATCTGCCAATTTCTCGTATTCCTGCCTAATGATAGGAAGATCGCTTTCCTGTATCGCAAGCTCTGACATCAACGTTGCCACGGGTTCGAAAGATATTTGTTTGATACCTCGGGAATAAAGATGTTGGATTTCTTGACAAAAATGAAGACTTTGGTGAGTATAGGTGCCGCGTACATAATATCCTGTTGAAAGCTTGGGTATGGAGCTCAAGATATGCTTGATACTTTGATCGTAGGTGCCGTGACCCTGCGCATCCACACGAAATTGATCGTTGATCTTCTGACTGCCGTCCAGACTAAAAATCACACTCACATGGTGTTCCTGGAAAAAATCCGCCATTTCAGGAGACAATAAATACGCATTGCTGGTAATAGACATCAAAAAATGCTTGCCACTATCTTTTTCTTGAGCTCTGGCATATAGTACTGCTTCTTTGACCAGGGGAAAGAACAGCAAAGGCTCTCCCCCAAAAAAATCAATTTCGAGTTGTTTTCTATCTTTTCCCTGTTGGATGAGCCAGTCAATAGCCTGTTTTGCGGTTTCGACGGTCATATTTTTGGTGATGTTATCCCCAAGGGGTTGTGAAGTTTCAAAACAATAACGACATCGAAAGTTACAATTTCGGGTTACCATGAGGCAAAGCGATTTGATGCAACGATGGTCATCAAAAGGAAGAAGACTGTTTTGGAGCTTGAAATAGCCTTGTTTTTGGCCTTCTTCAATAAGATCTAAAAGATTGGGGGTCCACTCATTTGAAGTATAATCCAGGAAAATCTCTTCCTGGGTTTGAAATAAAGAATGAGTAGATCGGTCGAAGAGAAAGTATTTATTTTTCCATTTAAAAACGTGGAAATAATCAATAGGTTTTTGCTTTAGAACATCCATTCATTGGGTTTTTCCTGTTGTTGTTCGCAATGCTGATTGCCAACGGTACAGGATGTTTTGCATGCGGATTTGCAGGGAGTTTGACATTCACGGCAATTACTATGCTTTTTTTCTTGTGAGAGTGAACCTTTGATAAGTATCGTTATTTTTTTCATATATTCCTCCTTTTTTCAAAAACCTGTCCATTATAACATATTCATTTTTTCTATACCAGTAAGCTTGCAAACGCTTTTAAACTCAGAGGCAACAAACGTGGAATACGCATTTTCCTCTATCCAGAGTTTTAGGGTGATATCCTGAGCAAAATCTCTTTCAAAGATCTGGGTATCATGTTCATTTAACCATTTTTCCAGAAGAGCAAAAACAGAATAATCAAAACGCAAGCTTAGACAATAGCCCTGACGTTTTTCCTTGAAAGATGCATTGTTCATTGCTGAAATAGCAGTATTCAGATAGGCTGAAAACAAACCCTTTTTCCCGAGTTTAACTCCGCCAAAATACCTAACTACGAATAAAACTGTGTTTTGAATGCCTTTTCTTTGTAGCAAGCCTAACAAAGGCAAACCCGCAGTACCATAGGGCTCACCATCGTCTGAAAACTTTTCATAGAGCTGGCTGGAAGAGCTCAGGCGATAGGCATATACAAAATGAGTGGCATCAGGATGTTGAGTATGCAATTGCTCGAGATAGCTTTGGAAACTTGATACATTGCCAAGCCCATAACAATAGGCAATAAAATGTGATTTTAATTCAATGTATTCAGCAAATCCGGATTTTGTACATTCCATCATAAAAAAACTAAAGCCCTATCTCATGAAACAAGAACTCTTGTTTCATGAGATAGGGCAAAACACTTCAATGAAGCGCTTTAGGTATTCTTTAGTTTGGGATCGAGTGCGTCACGAAGACCATCACCCAAAAAGTTAAAAGACAGAATAGCCATAAAAATACATAAGCCAGGCCATATCACAAGGTGAGGCGCATTCCATAGAAAGCTTTGAGCATTGGAAAGCATATTTCCCCAAGTGGGCCAGGCTGGATTGACGCCTAAACCCAAAAAGCTTAGGGTAGATTCAAAGAGGATGGATCCGCCGATAGCCAAAGTCATCTGAACGAGGAGGATAGCCAAAGTATTTGGGAAAACATGCCTAATGATAATGCGCGCATTCGAACAACCAATGGCTTTGGCGGCTTCAATGTATTCATAGTTTTTGATCTGCATAACCAGACCTCTGACCATACGAGCAATTCCAGCCCAACCAAAGACCACCAAAATCAGAACTATAGTTACAGGAGATCCGCCAAAATATCTTGAAAGAATAACCAGGATGGGAAGAGTGGGGGTTGAAAAGAAAAGCTCTACGATACGCATGATCAAGGAATCCAACCAGCCTCCAAAGTAACCGGATATGGAACCGATGATCCCACCAACCATGCCACCTGAAATAGCCGCAATAAAGCCAATAGTGAGGGATATTCTGCCACCATAGAGTATTCTGAACAAAACATCACGACCCACATCATCGGTGCCAAGAAGGTGTCCTGGAGTGAGGGGAGGCCTAAAACGAATAGCAATATCTGCGCGGGTAGGATCAGGAAGATTGGGAAACAGATTCCGCAGAAAATCTGCTTCGAGAAGAAAAGAAGACAGGGTGAGTAATATGAGTATGGAAATGATGATAAGACCTGTGATAGCCAGTTTATGCCTCAAAAATCGGCGCAAGACCATCTGGAAAAAAGTATATTCTTTTGCACTGGTTACTTCGGATAAAACATTATCAAGCAAAGGTTTTTGATTTTGCTTTGCATCTTTTTTCATAGCTGGATTTTCCTTTCTTTTCATGACTTCCTCATCGGTAGGTGATGCGAGGATCGAGGAAAGCATAGGAGATATCGGTGATGAGAGTAAACAAAACAGTGAGAGAAGAAAGGAAAATGATAGCAGTCATAGCCAGAATGAAATCATTAGCCATAACAGCTTCATATATCAGCTTTCCAACCCCAGGCCAGCCAAAAATCTGTTCGATGATAAGGGATCCTGCAAAAAGGCTGGGAATGGATTGGATCATGATGGTTGCGATAGGTATCATGGCATTGCGCAAGGCATGTTTGTAGATCACTTTTCTCTCGGCCAAGCCCTTGGCACGAGCAGTACGGACGTAATCCTGGCGAATGACTTCAAGCATAGCAGATCGCGTATATCTAAGAAGCCCGGTGAGTGAAATGAGAGACACGGAAAAAACTGGAAGAATAAGGTGGCGTATTCGATTTATAAACCTTGCAAAGAGAGGTGCTTTATCGTAGGGCATGGTTCGACCCCCAACCACCAGGCTATCAGAATACATACCTGTAAAAGGTAGTCGATACCCGGGCTTGGGCAAAACTCCAAAAGCCAGGATCATGAGGAGAGCAAACCAAAAAGTAGGCATAGCGCTACCAGTAAAAGCCATAAAGGTCAGCAGGTAGTCCATTTTGGAGTATTGATGAATGGCGGAAAAAATCCCGAGCGGGATAGCCACACTAAATATGAAAAGCATAATGATTGCTTGCATATAGATAGTGTTGGGGATTCGATTGAATAACAATTGGGCAGCTGGTCGCCTATATTGTATCGATATACCAAAATCACCCTTGGCTGCACTCCTAAGCCAATAAAAATAGCGAAGTGTTATGTGTTTGTCCAAACCTTGTCGTTGCTTGTATATATCGATTTCTCTTTGAGTGATGTTTGGATTGGTGGATTTTAGTATATCAACCGGGTCGCCCATACTTCCCAATAGAGTAAAAGCAATAAAGGAAATCAGAAACAAGAGAAAAACTCGCTGTACCAGTTGTCGCGCTATATATGCCCACATGGAAAACTCTCCTCTCTATGCAAGATGCTTGGTTTCGGCTTATTTGTTCCAGTACCAGTAGGGAGCATTCCAGGTGGTTGCAGCTTGAGTCCCAGAAGGTTGGTAATTGACGAGATCTTTGTGTACGGTGGTGACATCGAGACGATAAAAGAGAGGAAGGGAAGGGAGGTCGCGGGTGAGAATCTGTTGGATGATCTTGAGATTTTCATAGTTTTGCTGCTTACTGAGAGATTGTAAAATTTCACCAGTTAGTTTGTCAACGGTTTCATCTTTAAAACTAGTATAGTTTTGCCCGCTATAACCATTGACTTCAGTGGGAATCTGTTTTGAGTTAGCCATAGAGTACATATTGGAATTTGGACCCATCACCCAGGCATACATGAAAGCAGAAGGTCCATCGAATTTTCTTTGTTGGAGAGTAGTGGTAAAAAAGCTGGTAGGAGCTTCGTTCTTGGTGATTACATCGATGCCGATATCTTTCCAGTTGGAGGAAATAACTGCTTGAACCTGCTCACGGGCCTTGTTGCCGGCAGTTGTCATGAAGGTGATTTGAAGTGGTTTGCCATCTTTTTCGCGAATATTATTCTTGGGATTGAGCGTCCAACCAGCTTCATCGAGAAGAGTTTTGGCTTTATCGGGACTAAACTCATAGATAGTAACGGTGCTATCGTCAAACGCTGGATGTTTGGGGGGAAGCCAGGCATGAGCAACAGGCTGTTCGCCTTTAAAGAAGCTCTGAGAAATGGCTTCACGATCCATAGCATGAAGAAGGGCGCGACGAACACGAACATCTGACAAGGTTGGATTATCGATATTCAAATCAATATGCTCCCAGGTGAGAGAAGGAGTGAAAATGGGTAGTTGGTTTACATCTTTGCGACCAATCAGTTGCTGAGCCTGGTCGAAGGTTAAACCAGTGAGAGTCATATCAACGTTGCCAGCCATGGCAGTGGCAAGAAGAGTATCGGTGTTTTCGATGGTACGGAAGGTAACTGTGTCAAGAAGAGGACGACCAAAGATCCAGTGATCGTTGGCTTCAAGAATAATGGTTTGACCCTGTTCCCATTTTTGGACGCGATAGGGCCCAGCATGGAGAGGTTGGGTGTTGTACAATTCATCAGTGGAACAATCAGTGATAAATTTTTCGTCAGCAAGGCACTTTTCAGATTTGAAACCATCTGGTTTTTCTTCGGAAGGAGGAGCATAATAGCTTGGATCGTTAATATCAAAGGGGTCGAGATGATATGCAAATTTGTCTTCGAAATATTTTCTTGGCATGGGTGATGCACCATATGCAAATAGATAAGGTTTGTTCCAATAAACTTTCAGAGTATGTTCATCTATGGCTTCCATTTTGTCAATCCAAAAATCCACTTCTGAATGTATGGTAGGGAATGAAGGATGGTTGTAGAGATAATGGGAAAAAACAAAGTCTTCAGCAAGGATATCTGATCCATCAGCCCATTTTAATCCATTTCGGATCTCGAAGGTGACTTCCATGCCTTTGAATTCGCCTTTTTCGTCTTTCTTGATCACCCAAAGACCATTTTCCTGGGTGGGAATACGCTTCATCATAATAGGGAAAATTGCCCACTGAGAATCATATCCACCAGATGAACCTTCATAAAGTAAGCCTGTTATTTGGCTCATAGCACTCATGGTATCCAGGCCGGAAAATAGGGTTTTAGGCTCCTGGGCCTGACCAATGATGATTGATCCACCGCGTTTGGGAGGATACATAAGCATGTAGGCAGAATGCGCAGCTTCTGCTGCGGTCATAGAAGCTTCAGGCATAACATAACGAAAATCATCTTTGATGCCGGCAGTGATTTTCCAGCGAAAGTTCATGAGCTGGAAGTCGGGAAGATAGCAAGTTGTCATGGCTCCTGCAGCGTTTTCTGGCACTTCAAAATAGCCATCCTGAGCAGGAATAAGGGGTTCGGTGAAAGTTTTGGCTTTTTCGATGGCAGCTTCACCAGAAGCGTTGACAAGATATATAGCAGCATCAGAACGAAGGAGTGGAGCATCGGGATTGAAGGTTTCGGTCTTTTCAATTATTCCGTTGACGGCTGCGGTGATGATAGCATCATGATGGGGATGATCGTTGGGCACATCGGAGAACTTGTGACCTTTTTTTACCAGATCAAGCAATTTTGCAGTAACTACCCATTCAATGAATTCACCACGGGTAATCTCTCTGGAAGCTTCAAGCAGATCGGATTCCTGAAGCACTTTAAGAGACAATAGGTTGTACATGTACTCTTCTGTCCATTTGTAAAATTCCGGACGTTGATTTTCAGCAAGCTTGGACCAATCAAAATCGATCACTTTGCCATAGTCGGGAATTTGATTGGGAGCCAAGACATCGACAGTGCCTTTGGTCGATTTGGGACCACAGCCTGCCAACAATGAAAGAGACAGTGACATCACCAAAAATGATGCCAATAAAAATCTAATACTTTTCATTCACAGCCTCCTGCGATATATTTATTGATCCATAAAACATAAATCCAGTTCATTAACAAAGATTATAGTCAATTCGCACAAAAACTAAAATCCAAATAATCCTAAAATTTTTATTTCTCGTTCCAATTCTATTTGGTAAGCTTGAAAAACTTTTTCTTCAATGTAGTTGATCAATTCCAATACTTCCCGAGCTTTTGCTTTACCCTGGTGGACAATAAAGTTGGCATGAAGCTCTGAAATTCTTGCTCTGCCTTTTCTGAATCCTTTCAAACCAAGATCTTCGATGAGTTTTCCCGCAGAGCACCCTGGGGGATTTTTCCAGATACAGCCTGCATTGGGATATCTCAAAGGTTGAGTGAGTTTTCTTTTTGTCAGTTTTTCACGGATAATTTTGATTTCTTCATCCACATTTCCAGGATTTATGGTCAATTTTGCTTGCAAGATAACATATCGATCACTTTTTTTGAAAATACTATCACGATAAGCAAAGTTGAGATCAGCAGGAAAAAGGATGCAATTTTGTCTTTCAACGCAATCATAAAGCCATACTGATTGCACAATATCTCCAATCGCTTTGCCACCTGTGCCTGCATTCATAGCAATTGCTCCGCCAATGGTGCCAGGAATACCACTCAAAAAACTAAGTCCTATCAGTTGGTTTTTTAAGGCATCCGCTATCAAGCGGGTACATTTTGCTCCTGCTTCCACCAAGACCTGCTCCTCTTCAAAAGAGATATTGTCTAATGGAGAAGCAAGTTTAAGCACTATCCCTCGCAAGCCTTCATCAGAGATGAGTAAATTGCTTCCCATGCCTATCACATGCAGGGGTATGCTTTTACAATTAGCAAACTCAACAATTTCCTGTATTTCATCGAGGGAAGAGGGCATGATAAAGATATCCGCCGGACCTCCTAATCTGAAGGTGGTGTGATTAGACAGGGGCTCCTGGTATCTCAAAATTCCTTTAACTATTTTTTCAAGCTCAGGAATAGGTTTTAAGATCATCGGACAAAAGATCTCCTACTTTCCATACATCTCCTGGTCCCAGGGTAATTGCCAGACTATCCTTATCTAACTCACTCTGTAAAATAGAAACTGCATCAGAGTGATTTTCTGCAAGATGAATCGAACCCTTGAATCCTAAACCCATGATCTGTTTTGCCAGATTATCCGCATTTACTCCCTCCAGGGGCACTTCACCCGCAGCATAAACGGGCAATAGGATAATATCTGAAGAACACTGGCTCAAGACCCTGGCGTATTCCTGGTATAAGTTTTTCAAACGAGTATAGCGGTGGGCTTGCACAACACTTATTATTTTCTTGGTGGGGAAATAATTTCTGACTGCTTTCAATGCCCATTCAATAACATCAGGACTATCTCCCTCGTCATCAAGCAGTAAAAATTGCTTATAATTTACTTTAACTTCCATTCTCCTATCCATCACTGGAAGGCACGAAAACAAATCCACATCTGGAAGCTTGTTGGAATGAAAGTAAATCAAAGCATAAGCCATGAGCGCATCCAGTGCATTTTGCCAACCAGGCATGGGTATACAGGCTTGTATCTTTTTTCCCTCTGGGCTGGTGAGTTCAAAACGGGTAATAAACGACTTTCCTGTCCATTCGGTTTGAATTTGACTCAAGCTAAAATCACATTCCTGCTTGAATCCGCAAGTGATTACGGTGGCTCGACAAGACTGCTTTTGTATCGTAGAAGCTAAGAGCTCATCATCCCCGTTGAGGACAATGCAACCCTTTGGAGGAACTTGCATAGACAACCTGGCAAAGGCATCAGCCAGTTTTTGCATGGAATGATCATATTCTTGAAGGTGATCTCTACCCACATTGCATATAAGCAGGTTTTCGGGACACAAATCAAGAAACTTGCTTTTACTTTCATCGCATTCAAGCACCATCCAGGGAGAATTAGCACAACGTGCAGGGGGATAAGAAAGGAGGTCGGCTCCAATGAGCCAGTCAGGTTCCATGCCTGAACGATGCATCATAGATGAAACAAAGGTGGTGGTAGTGCTTTTTCCATAGCTACCCGTAATACCCACCAGCCTCTTTTTGTTAAGTATCAAATGAATAGCTTCCATGCGCTCCAACAAGGGCACATGGTTTTGCCTTGCTTTTGTCAATTCAGGATGCTCCTGGGGAATAGCAGAAGAATAGATAAGAAGATCAGTTTGGCACAAAAAAATTGGATCAGGTGGAACCTGAACTTTGACACCCCTGGCTTCGAGTAATGCACGCATTCGAAAATTCTGAGCATCCGAACCAGACACTATCCATCCAAGATCGTTCAGATACCAGGCAAGGGCAGTCATTCCAACTCCCCCAATCCCTACCAAATGAACAGCTTTTCCGTTTGCTTCCAGTAAATTCATGCGATGGTTTCCGCTTTTTTTGCCAATCGAATCAAAACTCCAGCTTCAGCTAAATAGACTACCAGCGCAGTTCCACCGATGCTTATGAAAGGAAGAGGAATACCCGTAGGAGGTAAAAAACCGATTGTGACGGCAATATGCATCATGGCTTGTAAAAAAATATGAAAACCAATCATGGAAGCAAGAAGAGATGAAAAACCCTCCTTGAGCTTCAATGCCACTTGTATAGCCCAGAAAAAAAGTAAAAAATAAAGGAACAAAACAAAAATCCCAACCAGCAAACCAAATTCTTCACAAATGATTGAATAAACAAAATCAGTTTGGGCTTCCGGGAGGGAGTAGAATTTTTGACTGCTTCTCATAAAACCCTTGCCAAACCAGGAGCCCCTTGCTATCGCAATGAAGGATTGCAGAACTTGATATCCACTATTGCTTGGGTCCTGAAAGACGTTTTGAAAACTAAAAATTCGATTCATCAAACGTTCGGATCGAGTTAATACCAAAAACCCAATACCCGTGATGGGACCAGCAGTTAGAAAGAAATACTTCAGGGGGGTGGCTCCCACCATCATGGTTGCCACACCAAGGAGCAAAACAATGATAGCAGTGCTGAAATTGGGCTCAACTATGATTAGAAAAACTGGAATAATAACAAAAATCAAACTTTTCACAAACTCATTAAAGTTCATTCTTCCTTTGAGTTTGCTCATCCAAGCAGACAACATCAGTATGATGGCAAACTTAACCAATTCGGAAGGTTGGAAGGAAAAAAAACCCAGATTAAGCCATCTTCTTGCTACTTCCCCGGATTCGTTCAGAATGCGTGTGGAATAAAAGGGAGGCACCAAGACTAAAACAAGTAATCCGCAGGATATAACATAAAAAGGAAGCGCGATCGATTTCCAAAACTTAACAGGCAATCTGCAGATGACGGATATAGCAACAAAACCACTTAAAGCAAAAATAGTCTGTTTCAATAAATCTCGGTAGGGGGAAACATTTGAAGAAGTAAAAAAATAGGTATAGGTAGTTGAAAAGCTCATCAATAGACCAAAAAGGGTAAGAACCAGTACTAGCCAGTAGATTTTTTCGTGCAGGCTAAGGTACTTTTTTTTTAGCATATATCGTTGGTTTTGAAGGCATTTGTTAATAATTGTTTGAAAATAAAACCTCGATGCTCGAAGTCTTTAAACTCATCAAAACTGGCGCAAGCAGGGGACAAGAGCACCAAATCACCAGCCTTACTTCGGACTATAGCTTCAAAAACTGCGCTTTTAAACGAGGGGGTTAATTTGTATTTTTTGTAGCTGATTGCGTCAAAAGCATGCTTGATTTTCTTTTGCGTTTTTCCAGTAATGATGACCATCTTTATCCTGGGATGAAGCGAGATTCTTTCAACCAATTCAGCAAAATCATTCCCCTTGTCAGAGCCCCCAAGGATAAGAATGGTGGGCTGTTCCAGGCATTCCAAAGCCACCATAGTGGTTTGAGGTTTGGTGGACTTTGAATCGTTGATGAAGGAGATTTCTCGATATACCCCTACCCATTCAAAACGATGTTCCAAACCTTTGAAGCGAGAAAGTGCATATTGAGCTTTTTCGATAGAAAAATGCTCCTTAAGATACAAATAGGAAGCAGCCAGGGATGCAATAGCATTGGCTCGGTTGTGCAAGCCCAAAAGACGATAATGTTGAAGGGAGACTCGAAGAGTAGGCAGATGGTCGATTTGCATAACGACTTCCCCCTTGTCATAGAAGAAGCCTTTTTCCAAAGTTTGCTTGTTGGAAAAATAAGTCACTTGGGATGGAAGCTGGTCTAGTTGCGCCAAAGCGGATGAGTCCAAATTCAACAAAGCGAAATCTTCAGATTGTTGATTTTCAAAGATTCTGCACTTGGCAAGAAAGTATTCTTTGAGGCTGGGGTATCGATCTAGATGATCGTCATTAAAATTGAGGAAAACTGCTATCTCGGGTCGGAATTTATAAATCGTTTCGAGCTGAAAAGAACTGACTTCCACCACCAGATTCAATTTTTTCCCTGGATTGTCGAGTACGATACGAGAGATAGGAACCCCTATGTTGCCACAGACAAACACATTGGGTAAATGCTGTGATAAAATAGCTCCAATAAGCTCCACTGTAGTGCTTTTTCCGGAGGTTCCAGTAACTGCAAGGAAACGGGCATCACTAAATTGGTAGGCTAATTCAATTTCACCAATGATTCGAATGCCGTTATCCTGGGCTTCTCGAAGGATGGGAAGGGCAGGATTGACCCCTGGGGATATCACTATTAAATCAGCTTCTTCGATGCATTTTCGGGAATGAAAACCCAATTCAAAACCAACGCCATGTTCTTCCATCCAGATGATGGATTCTGATTCTATTTCGGCATCCCGTTCGGTAGCATAAACATTGGCTCCCAACTTAAGGAGCAATTCAATGGCAGCTATACCGCTCTTTTTTATACCAAATACAGTCACGTTCTTGTTGCTTACTTGAAGGCGATTGGCATGCATCAAACAAAAACCTCCCCAGTTAAAATATTTTTACTGCAACAAACCATGCAAACATAGTCATTATAATCTGTATCACCCAAAAACGCACCACGATCAATGTTTCAGAAAAACCAAGAAGCTCGAAATGATGATGGATAGGGGCCATTCTGAATATTCGTTTTCCTTCGCCTGTTTTCTTTCGGGAATACTTAAAATAACTCACTTGTATGATCACTGATACGGCTTCCAAGACGAAAAGAGCACCTAAAATTAAAAGAATCCACTCGGTATGGGTAATAACAGCTATTGCCGCAATGGCTCCTCCTATTGCAAATGAACCTATATTTCCCATGAAGATTTTTGCAGGATGAGCGTTGAAAAAAAGGAAACCAAGCAGACAGCCTATCCATATCAATGCAAAAGTGGAAAGCCAGGGAATAGAAAAAAACTGAGCATAAAAAAAATAAAAAACAAACACTGGGATAGCCAAACCACTCAAGAGACCATCAAGCCCATCACTCAGATTGACAGAATTACTAACTGCAAGAATGACAAAAAGCTTGAAAATTCCTATAAACAAGAGAGCTAAAGATATATTTGCATCTTTTAACACAAAATAGACCAGGGGCAAAGCAAAACAAAATTGAAGAATAAGGTCTTCACGAGCTTTTAGCCCATAGGCGGACTTTCGAATGGTCTTTCGGTAGTCATCCATAAAACCTATAAATGCAAATGCCAGGGACAGGTATATCAAAAAAAGGCTCTGCAATGAAAAGTTTTGAGTGTAAAGACAATGGACCAGCGACATAAACAACATGACAAGAACAAAAAACAAGCCCCCCATGGTGGGAGTACCGGCTTTTTCCTGATGAGTTTTGGGGCCTTCCTCTCTGACCATTTCACCAATTTGCTTTTTTCGCATCCATCGAATAAAAGAAGGCATTCCCAGCAAAGTGAGTAAAAAAGCAATGAGAGCTATCATGAATATGTTTTCTCCATTTCATCCACAAGATAATGCAAGCCCACCCCATTAGAAGCTTTGACAAAGATGACCGTATCCCTGGAGCAGAGAGGATGAAGCAGTTTTAGCGCAGAAATCCAATCAGGAGCACAAAAAAACTTGTCCACCTTCGAAGCACAAGACTCTTTCACGATTTTTCCATACTCTCCCACATAAATGATAGCTTCTATTTGTTGAGGAAAATCTGCAAGATATGATCCCAGGTCTTTGTGGAGCTTTTCTGCATCGGCTCCTAATTCCAACATATCCCCCAACACCAATATTTTACGTGAAAAAGGAATATTCAACAATGCACCCATAGCGGCTTGCATAGAATATGGATTTGCATTATACGCTTCATCGAGCAGGGTGATGCCCTGTTGGAGTTGCAAACATCGTCCTCTTCCCTTGCCTGGGACAAAATTGGCTAATCCCTCTTGTATGGCTGATAACGGCACAGCTTCATGAAGAGCTATAGCAATAGCAGGTAGAGCATCCATAAGGAAATGTCTAGCCCAAACATGCATTTTAAAACTAGCTATTGTTTTTTTGGATACACTCACCTCAAACTCGATGCCATCAGGTAAAAACAGCAAGCGATTAATACTTACTTCATTGGAGGGGGAAAACCCAAAACTCTTCATCTGCAAGGCAAGCAAAGAAGCTTCATTGTACCAGCATTGGTCACCATTCATCCAGGTAAAACCTTCTTTTTTAACCTTTTGAGCAATTTTGATCTTTTCCTGGAAGACTCCAGCTTCATTTTTTAAGAACTCAAGATGAGAAGGGCCAATGCCAGTAATCACTGCCTGATCCAGGGATAAAAAACTCAATGTTTCGCTTATTTCCCCAGGATAGGAAGCGCTAAGTTCTGTAACAAAATAACGTGTATTGGCAGGCATTCGCCCAATACTCAGGGGGACCCCAAGGGGGGTGTTATAATTCTTGATAGTGCCTGCGCAGGGAAAAGTGGTTTGAAAGACCTTTTGCATGATTTCCCGGCTAGTGGTTTTTCCTGCGGAACCAGTAATTCCAATGAGTCTTGGTTTCACTTCATTCAGCACTTTTGAAGAAAAAAGTTTCAGTGCTTCCACACTCGAGTCCACATGAATCTGAAAAACTCCTGCTTGTTGGATGGGATAGATTTTTTCAGTTACGATCCCTCTGGCACCGCGTTTGATGGCATCGGGAATATAGTCATGTCCATCGACATGTTCTCCCTTGATACAAACAAAGATACCTCCAGCCTCCATTTCTCTGGAGTCTACAAAAAAATGGGTATGAAAAGGAAGAATATCCTCTTCTTCAAAACTGGATAAGACCCTCATGCCTCCGAGCCAATCACTCAGGGTTTGAATCAAGATCTTCATTGTTTCAGCCCCCTATGTTTTAAAAGTGCTTTCATTTCTTCCACATCATCGAAAACTTCGCTTCGACCTCGAATCAAAAACTCCCGTTGATTACCTCTTCCAAGAATGAGAAGTAAATCCCCAGACCTGGCTTCATCCAGAGCTTTTTCCATTGCTTCTTTTCGTGAAAGCACTATCCGAACCTTTTGCCTTATTTCGCTTGTCATTCCTGATAGAAATTCATTGAAATTATTCCAGATATCTTCGTCTTCCGGATCGTCAAGGGTAAGTATCAGCTGATCAAACAACTCCCCAAGCATCTTTGCAAGGATGACTCTTTCGGCGTAATCCCCTCCACCTACATTGCCAAACACTCCAATACGACGAACATAACGCTTGTTTTTTATTAATGAGCTTAAAGCCTGGATAGCTATGGGAGTATTAGCTTTGTCGATCACCACAGTAAAGGGGGCTTCTTTCAATAAAAGATCCCAACGACCTGGAATAGCTTTGATCTTTTCCATAGCATTAAGAAGCTCCTGCGGATCATACTTCATTCCGAGTCCAAGAGCAAAAACAGCCGCAAGATTCCAGGCATGAAATGCGCCTTGAAGTGAGCTAAACATACGATAGGTAGTATCATGGTAGTGCATGGAAAAACTAATACCATCAAGAGATTCCGCCAAATCACTTATTCTGAGATGAGCAGTATCTGAAAAACCATACAAGATGGTCTTTTGCTTTGGATTTATAAATAGATCCAGGTGTTTTTCATCTGCGTTGAGAATAGCCAGGCCATCTTGTTTGAGCATAGCAAACAAACTGCTTTTTGCCTTGACATAATCCATCCACCCACCATGAAAACCGATATGATGATTAAAAGCAAGATTACTTAATATTGCAGCATCAAACTGCATACCATGTAGTCTCTTTTCGCTGAGTCCGAATGAGCTTGCTTCCATGCTGACTGCCTTGCAATCTTCAGCAAAAAAGTCTTGAAACAAGGTATGAAGCGCTTTGGGTTCCGGGGTAGTCACAGGACCCTTTATAGTTATATCTAAACGTTGATTTCCAAGGTAATAGCCTGCTGTTCCGATCAAGGCGCTCTTGATGCCAAGATTCATTAAGGTTTGGTGAAGTATATAGGCGATAGTGGTTTTTCCTGTAGTGCCCGTTACTGCAAAGAGCTGGAGTTTTTTCCATACTTCATGGGTCCAGCGCTGACACAACAAGCTATATGCTTCTTTGGCAGAATCAACCTGGAGATAGCTTAGACCCCCAGGCACCTTGTCTGGATCTTCCACCACAAAGGCAATGGCACCTTTTGCATGAGCCTGAGAGATATAGCGATGACCATCCGTTTTGTTTCCTTTGATACAAACAAAGACAAAGCCATTTGAAACCTCTCTTGAATCACATGTAATACCACAAGCTTCCTCTTCAGGATCAAAATGAGACCGTGTGGGAAAATCCCTAAAGAGTAATGCGAGTTTCATTGCATGAGAAGCATATGCGACTGCATCCACTGTACAATTTCTTTAAATATGGGAGCAGCAACGGTGGATCCATAGGCATCATAGCTGGGATGTGGCTCATCTATGGTGACCAATATGACATATTGAGGATCTTCAACAGGGAAAAACCCAACAAAGGAAGTGATTACCTTGTCGTCTGCGTATTGCCCGTTAACCACCTTTTTGGCAGTCCCAGTCTTGCCACCAATACTAATCCCGGGTATATTGGCTTGTTGAGTGCCTCTGGGGTCTTGCACCGAATTCTTCAAAGCTACTTTAACTTCTCTGGAGGTTTGTGCAGAAATTACCTTTCGGATGACTTTGGGCTCAAAAACCTCTACTGCATTGCCCATCGGATCTCTGAGCTCTTTGACTATCTGAGGCTTCATCATGATCCCATCATTGGCAATTGTGGCATAGCTCGTGATCATTTGCAGGGGGGTTGCTGATATTCCCTGCCCAAAGGAAAAAGTAGCCACTGTGGTCTCGTACCAATCTTTCGGCTGAGGAATAATGCCTTTTTCCTGGCCATAAATTTCAACAGGCAAAGCATTTCCAAAATTAAAACGTTTGGCATAATGGTACATTTGATCGCGTAATTTCATGCCAATGCCCACAAAAGAGACATTGCATGAGTTTCGAATGATATCCGCAAGATTCTGCTCTCCATGGGCAATCATACATTCCACTGTTTTGTCAGCCACCCTAACACTTCCACTGCATTTGTGAAGGGTCATGGGAGTGATAACTCCTCGTTCCAAGGCGGCAGAGGCTATAATAGGCTTGAAAATGGACCCTGGCTCATAGTTGAGGGATACCGCTTTGTTAAGATACTTGGGATCATCAATAAACTTCTGCCCTTGATTCAAATCAAAGGAGGGTTTGTTTGCCATCGCAAGGATTTCGCCCGTACGGGGATTCATCACAATCGCCACTCCACCATTGGCATCCCATTTATAAATATGCTTGTCCAGAATACCTTCAATCAGATTTTGCAAGGAATAATCGAGGGTGGTCACCACTGTGCTTCCTGCAATGGGCTTTTGGATGATATCTGAAGAACGCGGCACTCGGTCGTCTTTGAAAATTTCATATACTACTTTTTTTCCTGGAATGCCATTTAATGTGTTTTGATAGGCAAACTCCAAGCCACTTAAACCGAGATTGTCGGTACCTACAAAGCCAATCACACTTGCCGCAGAATGAATTTTGGGATACTCTCTGCGCTGATCGTCTTCAAAGCCAAAATCCTGCTGGTAGGGTTTGCGTATTTTAAGTATGTCCTGCATTTGCGCGGTGCTCAATTTACGCTTGATATAGGTAAACAACATTTCCTGTTTTTTCCCGCTTTTAAGCTGTTCCACAATGGTTTTTTCGGGCACTCCAACGATGGAAGAAACCTGAGCGGCAAACATTTCAGGATCTTTTAAAGCCTGGGGATTGGCGTAAAGGGAATAAGCATCCACCGATTCAGCAAGAATGATTCCGTTTCGGTCAAGGATTTGCCCACGTTTGGCAAGAATAGTTTTGACGGTTTCAGGGTCTTTGCTTTGTACATATTGTTTGACATTCGGACTGAAGAGAGAAAGTTTGAGCAAACCCCAGGATAAAAACAGGACAAAAAAAAGAGAGAAAAGAGAAAGAAACAAAAGCCTTATTTTCACTATTCGGCAAAAAGAAATACCTTTCTTTTTTTTCATGGATTCCACCTATATTTTTCTTCTTCCGTGGCAGGACGAAATTTCAACGATTCATCAGCAAGAATCCTCTTTCTGAGTTCGTCCAGATTATATTCCCGGCTGTGTTGAACCTTGAGATTAGCCAATTGATTTTCAAGATTTATGATGTTTTCCTGAGTTTCTCTGTATTGATCAACTCGCATAAGATATCGTAAATCAGCCAGAGCGAATAAAAAAAGCAGTAAAATCATGAAAAGAATTTTTTTAAGGATTTCTGATCTCATGCTCGGATTAGTACTCTCAATTTAGCGCTTCTAACGGATGCGTTGCTTCGCAATTCCTCTTCGTCAGGCAAAATGGGCTTTTTGTCTCTCAGGGAGAAGTATGGGCTTGCCTTGGAAAAGTTTTTCAACAAACGATCTTCCATGGAGTGATAGGTGATGACAGCCAAAAGACCTTGGGGAAGAAGCCAGGAATGAACTTGAGCAAGAAAGTTTTCTAAATGATATAATTCAGCATTTACATATATTCTGAGCGCTTGAAACGATTTGGTGGCAGGATGAGATCCTTGCCTCCAACCTTTAGCACTCGCAATGATTTGAGCTAAATCACTGCAGGTAGTGATCGCCTTAATTTTTCGTTTTTCTACAATTCTTTTGGCTATTTGCTTCGACATCCTTTCTTCACCAAACGTATATAGTATATCTGATATTTCATTTTCCTGAAAATGGTTGACCACATCAAGCGCTGAAACAGGACTATCCTGAGCATTAAAACGCATATCCAAAGGAGAGTCTGACATAAAACTAAAGCCTCGATCGAGAGTTTTGAGGTGATACATGGATAAACCCAAGTCCAATAAAATACAATGCACGCCCTGGACTTTGAGAGCTTCCAGAGCAGATCCCAGCATCGTGTAGGGGTGATTAAAAAAACGAATCACTGAACTATTGGCAAGACGTTGTTTTGCTTTTTCCAGAATCTCAGCGTCTCGGTCCAGAGCAATATACAACCCCGATTCACCGAGACAAGGAGCAATAATTGCTGCATGCCCCCCCTCGCCACAAGTGCCATCCACTATCCGTTGCCCTGGAGATATTTGTAAATGACAAAGAATGGTCTTCTCAAAAGCTGGTACATGATAGATTTGAAGGTTTTGCATCTGATGAGCGAAGAAAATTTTGAGCAAGGAATAAGCCGGGTTCTGTGCTCGGATCAAAAAACTTCGATCCAAGTGACAATCATTTATCTAAGCGATCACCCGAAAACTTTGCGAGCAGCATACAAACGTTTTCCATCGATCTTGCTCCAGGTGGGGTTTTCCAGACCAACCAGTCGCCTGGCGGTCGGTGAGCTCTTACCTCGCCATTTCACCCTTACCGACAACGTCGGCGGTATATTTTCTGTTGCACTTTCCTTAAGGTCACCCTCACTGGCTACTAACCAGCACCCTGCTCTGCGGAGCCCGGACTTTCCTCAAAATCAAAAGATTCTGCGATTGTCCTCCTTACTCAAAATTTTCTTACAAGCATACCAGTATATACTTTTTTTAGTCTCTGTTAAATCGAACTGAAGCTTTTTGCGCTCGAGCATCCCAATTTACCTCACAACCAATTGTTTCTGCGATAAATCGTAAGGGCACCATTACCCTTCCTGGAGGCTTCCATTGGGGTGCTATTGCCTTGTTGGTGGAATCAACTTTGATCTCTTTTCCATTAACATAAGCCACAGGGGAATTGATAGTCATGGATATTATCTTAGTCTGAATAAAAATCACCAGTTGTTGCTGGGTGGAGTTCCATTCAAAAAAGCCCCCGAAAGGCTCCACAACATATCGGATAGGTAAAAACGTACGTTTTTGGAAAAGGTAGGGAGCAACATCCATTTCAAAGCTTTGTTGATTAATAACCATATCTCGTGATCCCATGGTATAGGTCAAATCTATCTGGCGAGGAGGAAAGGCAAGAGCAATTTTAGCATAATTCTGCATGGCATTGCTCAAATCGGGAATGCTTTGATAATCGATGGATGGTTTTTTTGAATAAATTCTAAAAGCAAGGTGTATGTTCTGCATTCGATCCATCTTAACTTCGCTCAATGGCACCCTTAACTCATAATAGCGATGAGCTTTGCTTTCATTTGGGCTGGGACCAAAACTTGCCAAAGCGCTCCCCGATGAGAAATACACAGGTGAATATACATCTTTTTTTATCAGATATCGATAAACCAAGCGACTGGAAAGATTGCACATCGAATAAACTCTATCCACATTGTTGGTAAGTTTTCCATTGCCATCCCAATCAAAAAACAATTCAAAATAATCATCACACATGGGCTTTTTCATGATTTGGTCTTCAAAGGTATCCCCAACCACATCTACCAGAATATAGAGATAGTGATAATTGTTTTTTATCATCACTTTGCCATGGGGGAAGTCGATACTTAGAGCGTCTTTCCAATACCTTGCATCGCATTTACCCTCAATGGCAGGACATAGATAGGCATAGGAAGAAGTATGACTTTGGGCAAGTACAGCTGAGGAAAAAAGACACCCTATGGTAAAAAGTAATGTTGACACCCTGAGTAGCTTTTTACACATTTAACCCTCCCTTTTTCGGGGAGCCAAATCTCGGACCCTACTTTTCTTGCTTAGTTTAAGTGGAATAGAGTTGGGGAGAATACTTCGCTTTGATCGATAGAGCAAAAAAATCGTATAGATCCTTTAAGATCCCTGCTCCCATTATCAGTTCTTTTGTCTGCACCATGGTAGGCAACAACTTTCATGCGTTCTCCTGGAAAAATATTAAACTTCATTATATCAGATCTGGAGCATGGAAACAAGGGGGGAGGGAGGATCTAACTCAGAAGGGTATAATATAAAATTCGATCGATCCTCAAGAAATTTCCTGTAAGCTTACACCCCATTGTGAATCAGGGTAAGATACAAAATATATCTCATAGGATGAATTCAAGTTTCCTTTGATAAAGAAACCCCCTTTTTCATTTTCAATTTGCTTCTTTGTAAATGCTTTATAGTCTTCTGAAATCCAGTAGTGAGAATTATTTCCATTTATAGTAAACAGGGATCCTGAGCGAATATCGTTAGCATCAAAAAGAACAATACGATGATGGATTGAATCATAAATCAAAGATAGCCCTCCCATGCAATTCTCTACTCCCTCGGGCAGGCTAATGGAATGTTCAATTTGAAGACTGGTGCTCTTTTCATCATACCTTAAAACATCTATCTTTGAGCCAAAATCCAAAACGGCAATTCTGTTTTTATCAACATCAAAATCAACGATATCCTTGATATTCGAGGAATAACTACCAAGGATAGGCTGCCAAGCCTTCTTCTGGAGTTGATATAAATAAAAATTCGGTTCACCTTCAGAGCAAAACAGTAGTCCATCGTGGAATAGTCTCATTTTATAGGGCTTAAAGGCATCAATCTCCACTTCATTACCCATAAAATTATAGTCATGAAGCCATTGAACTCGATATTCGTAATTAAATTCATCAAGGGCTTTTTTGCTCTGTGGTTTATCTTTTTGTTCAAGTTTCTCGCAAAGTAGGTATAGATCTTTTTCGTGAGCTACATAAGAGCTATAATTGGTATGTTTTTCGGGATAGTTGATATATACAAAACCCCTGGGCTTGTTGGATTTGATTTCTTTACCGTTCAAGCTAAACACATCATAATGAACCAAAAGTTTCTCTCGAGTAATAAAATACAGTTCATTATTGGAAATAAAGGCTGAATCAACTGGTTTTCCAATATTACCATAACGAGACATTTGAATGTTTTCTAGTATATCTGAATTCTGCCTGGTTTTTTGACTGCTATGTTCATACAACAAAAAAAAGAGTAAAAAAAGAATAAACGTACTGTAGATTAAAATTCTTAAATAACATAAGAGACTACCTTTTTTCATTTCTAATAACCTTCTTCCGTGCACTTCGAATCCAATGCAGAGAATACATCTTGCACTACACTAGCATATTCTTTTCCTTTGCCACGAAGAAATCGAGCTCCAGAAGAAACACTGTACCAAAAGCAAGTATAGTCATTAATCCAATCAGGTTCTAAACAATGTGGTTTATTCTGAATGAAATTGTCAATTTGTTTTTTACAGCTAGATATTTTATCACATGTTTTTTTGTTAATAGTTATGTTCTTCCCCTTAATTTGGCACTCCATGAATTTGTTGTAAACTTCTTCACAACTATCCCAAGGAGAAATATTGCAATCATCTCCCATCATCCCCGTAGTCCTTGTTTAAATCGGGATGAGCCACATCTATTTCTACTCCACTGACATTGCCTCCAATGTACAATTTTACTGTACCCTAATCTAACTTTCTAATCTTATATGCCAAAACTATCCTCAATCATCTACTTTTAAACATCTATGACAATTTACATTTTTTAGGGAGTTTTATGTTTTGCTCTTTCAATTTCATTTTCCACTAGCTCTAACTTTTTTTTAAGTACTTCTTCTTGGTTACTGAATTCCTTAATATGTTGCTTTAATTCAGCCTCTACCTTATACTTTCGTTGAATTTGTGTTACTTTGAGATGAATGTTTGATAAGAAGAATAAAGCTACTAAGCAAGATAAAAATAAACAAGTCGAAAAGATAAGTATTAAGTTCAATTTTATTTGACTATTACCACTCATACAATCCCCCTTCATGCAACGCAATTCATTTTAAATCAACAATGTATTAACCTGTTTATCAAAGATACAAAATGCAATCCAGACTATTATCAATTAACCAATATGCTGCGAGACTTGCAAAATGATTATATGCTTGTGCTTTTTGAATGGCTTCTAAAGCTAAGAGAAGAAATCTCATAGCTTCATTACGATCATATACAGCTAATTCATGAGATCTTTCTAAATATTCATCGCTTTTTTGCTCCCATTCCTTAGCTGTTTTTTCCCACAGATGAAAGCAGCAACTAATAAACTTGCAATTATATTCTGTTGCTTCATAGTCTTTTAAATTTCCGTTAGAATCAAGCAGATTTACACAACTTGCAATTGAACATTCTACAGTACTATAAGATCTCATCCCCTTATCCCCGCAGTCCTTGCCAAAACGACTGACATGAGTAAGGTCAGTTACCATACGAGCACCATCAGGAGCAATGTGGATACTGCCCCAATTGTCTCCATTGGTGGATCCCCCTATTTTAACAGGAGGCCAGGGTTGGATGGTAATATCTTTTCCCAAACCAGGAGCTCGGATAGCAGTAAGGTTAATACTTCCCGTAATCCCATCATTGAGATTGATGATTTCCAGATTGCTGGGGTTCCAACTTTGGATGAGTCTGCCCGTATGAAGGTCATATTGGAAGCTGGCTTTGGCTTGACCATTGGCATCCGTGATAAGACTGGTATTGCCCAAAGCATCGTAATGAAAGTAAAGTTCTTGAGGAGGAGATCCTATGGCTTGATAGCTCATGGAAAGGATTCTGCCTCGGGGATCAGTCGTGAAGTTTTGAGTTAGAGCTCCACTGTTCTTGTTGGCATATTCCAAGCCTTGAGGACCCCAGACATAAGACCAGGAAGCTTGTTGTAAGCCATCGATGCTGTAGACGGAAGTTTTTAAGTTGTTTTCATTGTCGTAGGTGAGGATATAGCTATGGACGACATTCTGGGAAGTGGTGTATTGAAGGGTGGCTACCTTGTCTCGAGCCGTCCAGGTAAATTCCATGATACTATTATCAGGGTAAGTAATGCTTTGAAGCTTGCCCGTGCTGTCGTAGCTGTAGTCTTCTGTTCCCTGTTGATTGGGATAGGTGACGGTATCTAACGATCCATTGCTATTATAGCCCAGGGAATAGCTTCCTTTATTGGAAAGGGTAATGCTGTTTAAGCGTCCGATATTTTGATCATAGCCATAGGTGACCACCCGATTGTCACTACTGCGAGTGAGAGTGCTTAAACGACTGGAAGCATCATAAGTGAGGTCATAGTTTTCACTGGCATAGGTGAGAGGATTTACTCCATTGACCAGTAAATAGTCATAATCAGTGAGTTGTTGTTCTCCGCTGAAGCTTTGAGAAGAGCTGAGATAAGAAACCTGGGTCTGGCTGTGTTTGACACTTAAGGCGGTGAGGAGTTTGGAGCTCCAGCTTTGAGTGAGGGTGGTGTTGTTGGGACTTAGGATACTTTGGAGTTCTCCGGCACTGCTCCAGGCATAATTAAAGCTTTGATTGTTTTTAGAAGTCACAGTAAGATTGCTGAGTAAATGACGAGGGGTATAGCTGAAAGCATAGGAGCTGATATATTGGTTGCCGGTCATGGTGGAAGGAAGCCCTAAACGAGTGGAACCTTGAAGCCCGGTATAATCAAAGTCTACGGTGCCTCCATCGCTTTCCCAGGAGGTAAGATTACCGTTGTTGTTGAATTCATAATCCATACCATTGTGGGTAGCGATGTAACCATCGGGGGTATAGGTGAAACTGCCTTCCGTGGGATGAGAGGTAACGCGTCCCAGGATATCATAGGAATAAGAGCCTTGCTCATCGGAGAGAAGATCTCCTCTTACATTGTAGGTATAGGCAATGGTACCTTTTACGGGATCATCTTTCTCGGTGAGTCTTCCTACCCAATCGTAGGTATAGGAAGTGATGCCTTCGCCATCGACATCTATCTCGGTGACTCGACTATTGAGATCGTAAGTATAGCTGGCACTTTGACCAAAGGGATTGGTTTGAGTAGCCCGTCTTCCAAAGACATCATAGGTGTAACTGCTTTCTTGATCGAGATGATTGGTAGAAGTGAGAAGCTTGCCAGAATCATCAAAGGTGTAGGTAGTGGTTTGATTCATGGTGTTGGTGGTTTCGGAAGGAAGGGGGCGATAAGGAGCCATGCTGGGATAAATGGGAGTTACAGGTACTCGGGGAGGAATTCCAGGATAACAACCCCCAGGAGGAAGGATTCCAGGAACAATGGGGGTGGGAAGAGGATCGAAGGGATAGGTAGCGTCGGAACTGCAACCATTTTCATTCTGGGCATAATTCTGAGCACCATTGAAAGTATAGCCTATGGTAGTCGTCGTACTATTCACACTATCGCTAGTCGCAACCAGCAAATGGGTGGGGTTGAAGCTATGGGTGATTTCACTGAGTTTGCGTCCTGAAGTGCTGAGTCCTTCCCAGGTGGTATAAACATCAATTAAGCCAGAGGTTTTGTAACTGATTTGGCTTTCATTGCCTCCAAAGTCAATGATGGAGGTGAGGGCTTTGGTGTAAGGACTGTAGCTGTAGCTCATGCCTTTGGTGCCTGAGGAAGTAGGAACGGTGACGGTGGAAACAAAGCCTTCAGGAGTATAGCTGACAACGGTGGTTTCATTTAAGGGGTTGGTGATATGGGAAGGTTGGCAGGAGCTGTTTTGATCGTTGTATTGGTAGCTGGTGGTGGCCCAGACACTGGAAGTGACTTTCTCCCGTT